>Ga0056114_1001951_pt1 | contig 10019 bp, 7 predicted proteins | sample WorMetHERISLAND1_FD_77005 | JGI IMG/M metagenome (GOLD analysis project Ga0056114, IMG submission 77005) | Marine gutless worms symbiont microbial communities from Max Planck institute for Marine Microbiology, Germany - Olavius loisae HERON... ... | reverse complement strand
TTTTGTAGCTTCCTTCAGTACTTTGATACTGTTGGTTGGGTCTTTTGACCTGTAAAAACCGTCTCCCATATAACCTATACTGTGTTGGAGGGGACGTTAAACACTGCACAATCCAATCCAATGCAAGTAAACTTTCTATTCTGTGAGACATTATTAGCTGTAGTTAAACAGTTGAGGTGTGAGTCGATGTGATAAAGTACAGTCCTTATCTACTGAGAAGCGTGGCAGTGATAAACAGCTGTGTGTACTGTGTATTGATGTCAGCGCGGTGCGGTCGTTGGCGCAGTCGAGACGACGCTACTTGTCACAGTCTACAACGATCGTCTCTGTATTAATGATCTCTTACACTGCCCGCCCGACACAAGTATGACTCAGTTATCACCTGTGCAGCCCCACCCACATAGTGGACGGAGTTTTAACTGATACTGATGTCCATCTGTTTGCCTGTCTGTACACCGCCAGCACTGATCTATACATCTTAAACTGCATTCAACAGAGGCCGCTGCTGTTAGTGATGTGGCGGCTATTTTCGTCTCAACCCACGGGGTGATAGACTTGTTACATCAAGTTTACTCTGTCCACTGCTAGTTACCAAACTGCTGTATCAGGGTGTCTACAACTCCTGGAAATCTACTGGAATTTAAAAACCCTCCTGGAAATCATGGAAATCTCCTTGAATTTGTATGGTCCTCCTGGAAATTTTTGTATAAAATGTCGATGATCGACCGCATTGGTTTCCAGTCATGATAAAACTGGGTGCCGGATCGCTTATTTAAGAAACTGGTCGCCTTTATCTTTGCCATGGCCCAATGTTGTGCATATCATGTTTTTGTTATATATTTAAGCAAAGTAGTCGATTCGGTACATTGCATAGCAGGCCGAAGCAATGCAAACATGTTCTGGATTTTTCTTGAAATCCCTTTGGAATCTCCTGGAAATCTTCTGGAAATTTGTTCAGTTAAATTTGTAGACATCCTGTGTATATTTAGCCCTCAGTGGTTATCAAATCAATACAAGAGCACTTGCTGTGGTGTGTGGCCTTCCTAGGGTACTGCTAGTATTCCTGCTGTGTGTACAGTGTAGCATGGCCGATCCATGTCTGTCACACTTCATTTTGTCTGTATTTATGGCTCAAGTGTTATTTTTGTATGTCAACATTTGTGATGTTAAATGAATTGCCAGAGAGTGACAGCACTATTCATGAATACTGAAAGTGGCTGTATGAGGCTGAAGTGTCTGGAGTAGTTAATGATGAAAAACACCCAGCTTGTAGTGTGCTATATAGCTACAGCCTTCTTGTATAACACAAGTTACAGATTTTTAAAAGAACAGTCTGCGAGCAAAGAGAGTCATTGAAGAAAGTATTGGCTCACCATGTGTGCACAGGGTGTGTTGCTAATGGCTGCAGTGCTTAATAGCAGCTTTGTTATTGGTTACTGCTGCTGTGTAGACTGGACGTCACCAGTGCAGTCAATACCGCCGGCGAACTTCGCTGTAAGGCATTCAATTAGTGCCGGCAAGACACCAGCAGCAACTGACGCTGGAGGTAATGGAGCAGTTGAGATAAGTGACGACGGCTGGGTTGAAGAGAGATCTGGTCATACAAAGCCAACCAGTCAGCCGACAGCGGTGAAATCTTACTCCGCTGCTCCTCGCACGTGCGTATTTCTTCTGTTGAGATGTTGATTCACAAATCTGTTCGTCATGACTCACTGACACTGCAAACAGACAGAGTGACCATGTTTTGTTAGCGGGTGAATTTGATAGTTGCTCATGTGAGCTTCTTGAGCCGTGGGATGGCTGAGTGAGGCGCTGTACGTCAAGTTTGTGCTGTGGATAGCGATGTAATGCACCGAGGTGGGTACTGTCAGCTGCATCAGTCAGCTGTCAATGCATGGCTGGTGTTGCCATCTCTCATCATCATCATCACGAGCAAGCCCCGAGCTGGAGCATAGCAGTTTCCACGAGGTGCTTCCAGTGTTCTCGATCCTGAGTGTATTTCCATGCTGCCTTGAGGCCAAGGTTGAGAGGTTGGAGATCTGCTTCCAGGGTGCGTAGCCAGGTATGACGAGGACGACCGGGTGGGCGTCTCCAATCCTTGGGCAGCTCTCTGATAGAGACTTTGAGTGCTCTGGTGATGCCAAGTGACGTATCCATCCTAGGATATTGTCAGAGATTGTCATTTCTGCGTGTATTAATAGTACGTGATTGACATGATGATTTGCTTTATGTCGGGGGAAGTGTAATCGTTGTTGATTCATCGAACTAGAGCTGATGTTCTGCATACATTCTGACATCTTCTCAACATAAACATATTGTTAATGGGTTGATCAGGCAACATGGCCTGTAAGCTCTGCGGGCGATATCATTGTTAAGACACAGTTGCTGAATTACTGTCCATGCTTTGATAGGGCCCGTCAGTTATGTTACGTTATGGAACTGGGTTTTAATGTTTACTTCAGATTTTATCAGCTTCCGGTGGAGTCTCTTGTACATAATGCTATTTCTTTAGATGCATTAGATTTTTGCAGGATTGAGCAATTTTGGAGCTTGTTACTTGGACCATATGCATGCTAAGGTCGCTTGTAAGAATTATTTTTAGACATTATGATAATTATTTCATTAATTACATTACATTATTTTGCGGAGTTTGCCATATGTTGATACCGATGTATGAGGGTTTGTCATAGAATCAGGTACCTTGTTATTGGTCATAACTCTGAAAGCTGTCCTTAATATCAAACATAATGTCACGATAATTGACCAGTCCAATAAGGGCCCTTTAATGGTTTGATGAAGGTGGTATTGTCATGCAGGTCAGCGGAAACGGTGAATTGGTCGATGAAAAGTAGATCGTGGATAAATAATCTTTGTTTACTGAAAGTTGCTACTGGCATATTAGCCGTGTGGCAGACAAACTGCATCAGCACCAGTCATACTAAGAATACTGCTTTTTTTCTGCCTAATTTGTGCTGTCCAAATTCTTCACTCCAAATTTGCCCTCGTACAACACGCATCTATGTATGTACGTATCTATGTATATACACTATGTTCAAAAACTGTTGAGCTCCCCACGTCATTTTTATGTGTTTCTGACATTTCGTTAAGTGATCTGATATTCATCAGTCTGTATTACAAGTTGCTAGCACATTGCTTCTTGTACCACGTGCTAATATTGCTTTATGGAATGCCTGAACTACGTCACAGTGATGCAGAGGGCTCACAGTGCGTGTGTGCGCTTGTGTTTGTACGGCACATTTGCTGCTGTATTTGCAATCATCTTTGCTGTAACTCTGTTTTTTGTCTAGTCACGAAGAGTGTCGTTACTGCCATAAAACTGGTCACTTGATTGAAACGTGTCCAAAGAGGGTGGTTAGTAATCAACTGCTGTTGCTCTGCTGTAGATTTACTCACTTGTGTTATATGTCCACTGACGAGATAGCGATTACACGGTGAGTCATTATCATGGGAACCCCTACGAAAAGTGGAATATTTTTTTTGCTAGGCCACATTTGTGGCTACAACTTGGTATGGTTATGCCCGAATAATGCTGTGTGAAACGGTGCAAAATTTATCCATGTTAAATACTCTTACTTACTTACTTACTTATACGCATCCTACTTTCAGTCGTTCGTTAATGGTGTGTCTGCTCTTGGAACAGCCAGCATCCATTTCATCGAGCCTGGCGTAAGAATTAACAGTCAATACTATCGGGAAGATCTACTGATGCAAAAACTTCTGCCAGACATTCGTCAACTGTCAGACTTTTACGTGTTTCAACAAGAGTGTGCAAGCCCATAGGGCTCATGAGACGATTGAGCTGCTGACAGTGGAGACCCCAGAGTTCGTTCCTCCTACGCTTTGGCCACCAAGCAGCCCGGATTTAAATCCGGTGGACTATAATGTGTCCGTAATGCAGTCTACAAGAAGCGGTTCAAGGAATTGACGAACTGCGTGCACGTATCCTGACAGCTTGGGATGAAATGGATCAGCACATTATTGATGCAGCAATCAGACAGTGGTGCACACGTCTTAGTGCATGCATTAAAGCCAAATGCGGACACTTGGAACACACATTGAGTCACTAATGTTTTTGGCGAACGTAACACCATTGACTACTAGACATATGTGCTAAATTTTATCACTTTATGTCTGTTTACCGTATTCAAAAGCTGTACAATAAAAACCAAGGGTTCCCATAATCATGAATCACCGTGTAGATCTGTTCATTGTGTGGATGTAGTCGTTCATCCAGTGACAATTTGATAATTTGCCTTTGTATTAAGCCTCAGACTCACACTACAGAATGGGGGCTTTTTTATGACGAAGTCCGTCTGTCTGTTCTGTCTGTCACCAGTCGCAAGCTGATTGGAGCCAGTTGCCTCTGAACGCATGGCTGTATGGCCACTTGTCTATCAACAGATAGCTGGTGACTGACGTGTGTTAACCCTTTGACACCCACTGTTGCCATACGGGCACAGCTATAAAGCATCCTGTGCCAGACCGGGTTAAGCTGTCATTTGTAATTTTTGACATCCGGGAACTCTGACGCTCACTGGCACAGAATGCTTATGGCAACAGTGGGCGTGAAGGGCTTGGCGACCCTGTCCTCTGTGGGAGCCGTCCCCTAGTCACCCCATAGTATTAGTGTAGACTAGGGGACTTGCTATGTATGCTTGTCTCTTTATTGTGTTGCTGTGTTTTGTGTTGTTTGCTTTTTCTGGTTTTCCTTATTTTTGTAGCATTTTTTCCTTGAGTACTTTGATACTGTTGATACCTATACTGTGTTGGTGGAGACGTTAAACCCTGTTCAATCAACTTTAACATAAATAGAATTGAACTGTTTTCTCTTTAATCAGAAGCTCTGAATATGATGATTAGATAACGATTAGTAAAGACTGTTTTCTGTTTCTAAACAGTCTTTTTACTATTAAAGCAAACACACATTGAAACATTGAGCTGGAGTCCTTTAGTCTACCTGTTGGTGAAAATGGTATCAGTGTGTGTTGAGAAAGCATGATTCGCTGTATACCTTACAAGGTATGTTTTGGACCTGGAGAGAGACCTTGGAAGACTGGAAAGGGAGGTTGATGGTAGACAACTTGCTCATAGTGGCAGTTACGTATTCATGGCATATTGTAATATTGTTGACTTCTTTTACTGCATTTCTTTTCTGGACTGTGCAGAATTACAGTATCAGAATGGTGTTTTGCACAGCCTATAGAGTGTTACGAGTGTGGTAGACCTGGACACAGGAGGATAGACTGTCCTGAGTACCGAAGTAGAATCCGTGAAACTTCAAACACGGCTGAAAAGCACAGCCGTGATAATTTCAGAAAGACGGACCAACATTTTTCTGCCAAGGTCTGTTAGATCTACTTTGAGTTGCTGTGTGCATAGCCTACTTTTCATTGAAATGTGCTGTATAACATTACACATGTTTCCCCCTCGAGCTCCATTTGACCACATCTGAGCTATGGTTTGGTCAGGAGCAAGAGAGAATATTGCCATAACTGCTCTCTAGTAGTGGTATTGTGTAGTTTTCTATAGTTGCACAGTCATTTGAGCAGCTCACAGGTTCTGTCTACCAGATTTGGCTTCGTCTTACTGGGTTCACTCACTGTGCTTAGGTTGCTTTGTGTGTGTTAGATTATTTTCTTGTATAATATCTGCATGCATGTTGTATTATTGTAACATGGTGAGGTGAGCCTGGTTAGATTGAGGCCTGTCTGGATGACTAACCACCGTCTTTCAGTATTTTGATACTGTTGGTTGGGTCATCAGACCTGTAAAAACCGTCGGCCGTATAACCTATATTGTGTTGGTGCAGACGTTAAACCCTGCTTCTTATACAATACACATGTGCCGACAGCTTCTGCTTTTCTCAGTTTGCGGAAGAAAAGGTGCCTTCTTTACCATTGATGCTTGCCCATTTGATGTCTCGTCTGAGCCAGTTTTCAGATGGTACTTTGTTGGGACGTTCAAACTCTTCTGACGTTCTAGCTTGTTATGTCCAGTTTACAGAGCTGTGGCTGAGGACTTGTGTAGCTACCCCAGAAAATGTGTGATTGTACTGACGTGTTGAGGGTCTACAGCACAACAGTATTACGTAGACAAAGTTTCATTGCATGCACCGGTAACATTCAGCAAAGCCTGAAAGTGGCTTGCAACATGTGTACCTCTGTGTAACCCCTGATCAGGCATTGAAAGTCCACCTTCACATTATACACGAGTGTGCATTATAATAGAGAGACATTACAGTAAACAAAAACACGAAATTTAATGGCATGAACATCGATGTGATTTGTTGCCAGTATTATGTATGGACTATGAGAACTTTAAAATTGCATTTTGTGTAAGAAATTGTAAAATTTGATGGGAGCACATTATAGGAGTTTTTACAGTAATGGTCGTGAAAGAATTACTGTTACTATGGTAGCACACTGAACAACTTGTTGACTATGACGACTGAATGTATGGATGTGTTTATTTGACGGTGCAGAACTGCTGATGTTGTTGATTGTTGCTATGGTGACAGCCATCCCACCCGTCCTATAAATCCTGTATTTTGAAAAGTGTCCTAGCTCATATCGGAAGCAAATGATCGTCTTCTGATGGCTGTAGCTAATCACAACACAAGTGATCTGATGGCTGCACATATGGGGTACCGCAGCAGAACCCCAATGCCGTTCAGGCCTGGCAACCCTGCCTTCTGTGGGAGCCGTCCCCTAGTCACCCCAGTATTAGTGTAGACTAGGGGACTTGCTGTGTCTTATATGTGTATCTCTTTATGAGCAACTTTATTCGCCATTGGCAGAAGTGAAAATACAATACAATACCATACAATAAAAGAATATAAAAGGCTACGATAAAGCTAAAAACACTAAAAAGCAAAACAGAAATGTTCCACAATGACACTATGACAATGTTCCACAGAACTTCACCATCAGATATTGAAGCCATGCAATTTGTGTGTTCATGATGGCGGATACCAGGCATTGCACTGGTATATACCGGTTGAATACTGAAACGTACATGTGTCCTATAAAACGCTATATTTTTTTGGCCAGTGTCCTATAAAAGTTTGCCATGCCAATGCAGTGTGATGACTGTGATGATGATGATGTTTAGAGTGATGCCTGCTGTCGTCAGTGTGGGAATTATTATCACAGTTCTGATCAGTGTCATCATAAGACGCCTTCTGGTCGTCATTACGGCGGCTCTCGTGTTCCCGACAGGGTGACTATTTACTGCTTCCATTCAGTAGTCTGCACTTGTGTTTAGTAAGTAAGTAAGTAAGTAATTTATAATGTGTCAGAAACCGGAATGTATTGGAGGCTAGCACAGCACCGTTGCACTGGCATGGCGATCTGCTGTCTGCAAAAGCTGTTAGCAAACACCATGTGTGGAATGATGATGTGAGACAGACAACCAAGCAACCACACCTTAACGATATTGTCCAAGCACTGCGTTTGTCGCTGTTTGGCCACATTTTGTGAATTCCATATGCAACAGATGCCAAGACTATCTTAACAGCTTCCCTCTTGGAGACCTGGAGGAGACCACACCTTCTTACGACATGGCTAAAGACTATCCAGCGGGACCTGAAATCAATAACCTCTGCCTGAATGAAGCAATTGACATGGCTCATAATCGTCCAATCTGGAGACATGTCTACGTTTGGCACTGTTGCATCCCAGAAACGACGATGAGATTTGATGAAGTACAGCTGAGCAGATGCATCGACGGCAATATGCATCTGTTCGGACTGGAAGTACTATCGATCTGAACAAAATACCTGTCTTACAAGTCACAAATATATTTCTTCTGAGACGTCTGACAAACGTGGCAAAGTAAGCCAAACCTCCTAGATGGTTACAGATTTTTAACACGAAATGGTAATATCTGATTTACATTTAAAACTGACTGTTAAGCAGCCAAATGTGTTGCTTACAGCCTAGCAAGAAATGACAAAAAGAATTTGAAGTAAAAAACTTGTAAGGTCGACGAAAGTGGTGTGAATGGCTGTACTGGTGTCGGACAGCTGATCTATTGGAATGATGTGTTTGTTGTCAAGAACTGATTATTGGGAGAAGATACGTGAGATTGATACATGATGCTACTCGTACTAACAAGAGACTTATCTGTATTTAACAGTGTGTGCTAGTTAGAACGGACAATGTCATTGCCCACTATGTGGGCAGAGTTTTAAGAAACCGACAGTTTACAAGGTGCTATAACACGAGTAAACCTTTACAAGGGCGTGAAGTGCTTCAGCACGTTGCCAGGATGAGACAGAGTACAACAGTTTTTGCATTAAGACAGTTGGTCAGTGTCCCAGACAGTCAAAGAGAGCAGCCTGCTGGCTTCAGTGTCATCTGCTGATAGCGACCTCGAATGTAGCAGTGATGGACTGGGTTGATTAATCACTGATGTTGTGTGTGTTGCAGCCGCACAACGCTCGACCAAGATACAACGATCGTCATTAACAATGACTTGACAGGTAATTACGTCGTCATCGTCAACACCCAGCCTTCTTGTCTTCTGTTATCATTCTCATCAGCTTTATCACTGCAGGACTGTTTGTCAGTATACCAATACTCGACAGTTACTTACAGTGCCGCTGTTACAGTAAACATAAATTGAGACGTTCGGCAGTGAATACTGTAAAACACTATATTTTAGCTGCATCTTAATTTGGCTGTTTTGGAGTGTAGAAATTTCACTGCATTTTAATTTGGCGTTTTCTCAGGGTGTACCTAGCAAGGTAACATTCCATGCAACCTTAGCCACGTGAACAGAATTGTATATCACCATCTAACTAGAACGAGACTCTTGTAAGGCAGTAAGAAAAAAATTACCAGTTACATAACAACTACCAAGACTGCAGATGAAATATAGTGATGAACATTTTTGCGGGTATTTAATTTAGCAATTTTATGCTACTCGTGAAATTCGTGGAAATTAGATGCATGCGCAAAATTAGTGTTTTACAGTAATCTTTCACCAAGATGAACATCAAGTACTGTTGACTAGCCGTCTTCCTTTAGTGCTTTGACACTGTTGGTTGGGCCATCAGACCTGTAAAGCAATATCATCTCTGAAATAACTTAACGTGTAGAATGAGATATTAAACTTTACTCAAGCGCAAGCCTTCCAGTGTGACATGTATGGCTAGTCACATCAGCCTGTTCTCCCTCTTAGTGCCTTACTGATGAACTCATCAGTCAGTCTATCAGTTAATATAGCATGTTTTTATGATGATACCTAAACGCACGCAGCGTGAGAGAAACACCGAGAAAAGAGATTAGATTTTAGGTGCTGCATGAAAGTAGTGAGTGTCAAATTGCAGTTTTTAAGCTGAGAAGGCAGAGCATTCCACAAAGGCAGACGAAAGGCGCAAAGACTCGAACTGATCTGTGATACTAGATAGATTCAATCCATCCTTACTGCTACTGTCATTCAGTCAGTAACTGTGGTTAGAGATGTAGGCAGCTGCCGTGGATTCGTCGTTGAGATGAGACCTTTTCCGAGATATTGATGGCCGCAGACCAAAATTGTATGGTGCCAGACGTTTGTGGCATATGTGTAACTGTGGAAATTGGCACTACGCGTGAGGGCAATGTGAAATAAGGACATTGTTGCAGATATTTTGTAACTGTCTCCACAGTTGGTTCGAATTTGTTATGCTTATCAGTTATGATGCATTCATGTAACCTGTTGAAGTTAATACTTCTTGTTCTGATAGTTTCATTGCACAGTCATTGAACTTTTCCAGTCTGGTGAATTGTCAGGTTTTTGATGTCGATTTTTGGTCAACTGAATGCAGTTCAAGGTCGCCCAAGGTCATCGATCTTGGTGTCAATGGAAAGCCCATGTACGACTTCCTATTAGTGACTAATAGTAACTTTGGCCGTATCTGCTACCGTTTTTGAGATATTGACGCTTGAAGCTGGAAAATCGCTGAATTTTCACACCGTACCCTTCTTTGAGGCCCCCTAGCGGCGGAACGCCATTAG
>Ga0056114_1001950_pt1 | contig 10020 bp, 8 predicted proteins | sample WorMetHERISLAND1_FD_77005 | JGI IMG/M metagenome (GOLD analysis project Ga0056114, IMG submission 77005) | Marine gutless worms symbiont microbial communities from Max Planck institute for Marine Microbiology, Germany - Olavius loisae HERON... ... | reverse complement strand
CGAGATATTCAATGGCGAATGTGACGCAATGGTTCACATGACTTTAAATGACCTCTAAACAAAGGTTAAGGTCATTCATTTTGGTACCAATCGATTTCTCATATACGACTTGCTATAAGCTGTCATTAGTAACTATTGCTTTAGGACGCACAGTTTAGCCACAATAGGCCTATACATAACGCCACAGACAGACGGACGACGACGGCGACTGACGCAACACTGTATCATAAGCGCGACCGTTAGTACGGTCGGCTAATCACACTTTTAGTTATCATGCACGCATAGTACAGTATTGCGCCCACCCAGTCTCCAGTCGTCCCATTAAGTTTAATTTTAGTAATTTATAACTTCAAGCGTCCGAAACAACGCCATTTAGGCTACGCTTGTATGGGACAACAGACGACCAGACGTAATATTGGCTAATCAGTGTCAGATGAGGAGTAATGTTGTCATTGACGACGTGCGCTAATTGTAGAAACTGTAATACTCGAAACTCAGTTTTTAAACTGGAGTTTTAATACTCGAAACTCGATTTTTAATACTCGAAACTCGAGACTCGAACTTTAGCAACCCTCGGTAAACAGATATCCTAGGTTGGACCTTGTAGCCGAACGTAAGAATTTATGTATGCATTGTGTAAAGGCGTGAACTGAGAATCACCTCTGTCCTCTGTCGGGTGGCAGGTAACACTGTGTGATCCCATTTGACAAGTGATCTCACGAACGCATTAAATATTCAAATCGACGTATACTACCACTATGTAACTGGTTACGTCTGCAGACGAAGCAAAGTAAATATATCCTGCTCGGTGCCATTGTGCTCATCTGGATTGCGATGCCGGCATTTGAAACTACCATGGCTATACTGTCGACGGACGTCATCAAAGGAACCTGTGTGCCTTGGGGCGCTTACAGCAGCTACGCACTGGAGAAGGGCGTTACATCACTCGTGTTTCTCATCGCATTCCTGTTTCCACTGATGTTGATGGTGTTTTGCTACGCCAGAGTTGTCTACACGATACAAAACAAGGTAACAGTGCGTTTGGTGAACGGAGGGGGGTGGGAAGAGTGAAGTCTCGTCGCCTGTGTTGTTCGATGTGTACGATCATATCAAAGGAAACGCCTCAACATTTCGGCCGGTATAGGGGTGGGGTATGAAAAAGTAACCTTCGGCGTAAAAAAGCTTTAATATCTCTGAAACGCCCCAAGATAGGACCAAGGTTACCATTGAGGACCGATAGGAAGTCACATACGCGCTTTCGATTGGTGCCAAAATCAACGATCTTGGATGACCTTAAAGGTATACGCGAGGCGAGGCTGGAATCCAGTCGCCTGTGCTCTTCGATGTGTACGAGTATGTGAATGATATTATTGCCGATTTTGACCATTGAGATTTGAGGTTATAGGTTTCAAGTAAGTTAGATTTAATGAAGATTTGTAGAGCGCATTACGAAAGCAACCTAAGCTAAAGCCTTTAATGCCCTACTTGTCCCTACGCCGCGTACACGCAAATCTTTAGGCTGAAGAAAGCTGTGACGGCGTCGTGGAAAGGTCCTATTCAAACATTCAAGTGTCATTCATACGATGAACAATTATACAGTACAGCAGTAAACACTAAACAGTAGCACTCCAGCAAAAATACAGACAACAGTACATAGTGATAAGTTTATGACAGGATGTGAGCGGAGCGAGAGCGGAGCAGTGAGCGGAGGTGACAAAAATCAGATTTAACGCGAAACGGCAAAATCTTCCCATCCGCTCACACCTTCTGCCTACTACGACGCGATTATTCAGGAGTATTAGATAACAGTTTATTATCATGCGTCAGCGTGCGTAGATATGCGATCCCGATCTTGTCATAGCATTTTTACGTCTGTTCGACTGTCTGTCTGTCTGTCCGTCACCCTCTGGCATTGTCTTAAAACGTCCTATCATATTGTCCAAATGTTTTCTTGCCTGCAACCCCACTATTCTACAGTGTGAGTCAAAAAAATCCCCTCTGCGGTTTTCTGACATATTTTCCCAAACGGTTGGGAATTTTTTATCAGTTTTTTACACACCTATTACACGTTACTATCCTTGCTAGACTACAAATTTTTATTCAATTATCTCCAACTTTGACGAAGTTATGCCATACTAAGCGAGACCACCCATCGAATTTTTTTACATTTCACTAGAACTTAACTTCTAAGTTTGCTTACTGAGCAAATGACGTCACTTTGACGTCATGTCATATCCAACATGTTTGTTGACATTATAAAAGCAGCAGATCTGGGATGACTTGCCACAGACAGCGATCAACAAAGCTAGCTACCAACGACACACGACGTTTATTAAACTACATTAGAACAACAAGAAGTTATGTCTGTCCGACGTCTGCGGTTTTGTTTGATTTGAGACATCTTACAAGATCACTGGACGTCGCATGCGGTTTGCATACTTCATAAAATCATGCATGAAATATGCAAAGTAAAATCAAACGACAAATAGGGCAAGTTTATTAGTAAAGCTACTGGCTCGTATAAAAGAAATTATTCATTTAGGATGAATATTATGGAAGAGATCATTGAGATTGGAAGCTGTGTAGAAATTTTGGCGAATGATATCAAAATTGATCAGTGTATGTTCTTCAGTTAATAGTAGGCCTAATATCATCTACGAAGCAGTTTTTAGTTAGGAATAGGGAATTAGATATAAATTTTGATAGCCAATTACGTTGACGGATAAAATCATGCAGTTGAACGGAATTTGACATAATTTCCGAGTTGTTATATTTGTGGATATAAAACCTTCCCAAAATTGACTGCACCCGCGGACGCGCGATCTTCTTGAGAAAAGTGGCGTTGTTGTAGGTGAATCCAGGAGGCTCGTCTGCAGTAAACGCGGCTGGACGCAATGCTATGGTCACGTCTTTGATGGTCTGCTGTGGATTCATCATCTGCTGGTCACCAAATCAGATTCTCTTCTTTCTCAATTTCGTCGGCTACGGGGTCGACTTCGGCGGCTGGTTCTACCACTTCAATAAACTTTCTAACCTCAATTTCTCTTATTCTTCTGTACTCCACGATGTACTTCTACTCTGGTACTTCGTCCTTCTCCTGTCGTGTTGAAGCTCTTGTCCTTCTGGTTCTACCACTTCAATATACTTTCTAACCTCAGTTTCTCTTATCCTTCTGTCATACTCAGTGATGAACTTCTACTCTGGTACTTCGTCCTCCTCCTGCGGTGTTGAAGCTCTTGTCCTTTTGGTTCTACCACTTCACCGTGGTGCTGGTGTTCACCAACAGCTGTATCAACCCTTTCATCTACGCCGCCAAGTACCGCGATTGCAAGAACGGCGTCAAACTTCTGGTAGCTTGTCTTACCAAACAGCAGATTCAGCCTGAGCCCGGCACCAGCTCCTTTCCTCAGTCGAGAAACATCGCCTCTCGCAGCCACGATTGATTGCTGTGTGTGGTTGCCATTTAAGTTTTGACTATCCGTATTTTTGATCCTGGTTTGAAGGTTCAACTGGGAAGGGATACACACAGTGACATCCCCTACCTTAGCCAACCCGCCCCAACCCAACCCGACATCTTCTACTCTATCCTTGTCGTTGCCTTTGCATTGAGGCATCTGTCTTGCTTCTCCCCGAACTTCATACCTGATGGCGGCGGGCCTTAAGTAAAGGTGGCGTATAAAAATTTCAGCATTCAGTGAGATATTTGCCAGGTTCGACTGAGGGTATGACATATAACTCGTCAGTTAATATACAAATCGATATAATAGTTGTTACAGGTCGCCGGTGTATGTATTTCAATTCTACCACAGTCTTGTTTAGTCGGCAGGCAGGTCTCAATGCAACGCAGTATGAGGTGCGCACAGAAACAGCATGGCGTCTGCGGAAGTATCGCACACGACTGTTAGCGATGTGAATTCTGTAAACCCGTCATTCTTAACTACGGAAGCCGAGAACGGCCACTGAATTAACTCACATCGAGTTATCGAGGTGGATAACTCGTCCGGACGAGTTATCCACCTCGATAACTCGATGTGAACTATTCAGTGGCGGTTCTCTGCTTCCGTAATTAACAAATCATTATTGTGCGAGTTTGCAGCATACTGTTAGTGACGTTCATTAGCTACGGCTTTTGACATTATTTTAATGGGCGTCTCTCTCACATGGAACACCCGTTGAAAATTATTTCCCGAAAGCTTATTAGTGGGTCCGCTGACTCCGCTCTTTACAACACGTTCTTACTAGACAATAACAGTCGGTGAAACACGTATCATCGCCTAAGAAACCGCGTCCGATCTGCACAATAACCGGATAGGCTACTATTCATTAATGTCGTGTTGTATACAGCACGTCTAATTTCCGATTCTTGGTCTATGATGGCCCTAATCATTTAGTGTACAAAATTTAAAGCCAACAGCTATTTCCAAAATGCGATTTTGATTATTAGAAATTTAAATTTTGGTCACATGGTCACATCGAATAAGTCCCTCATTCGTTTATCATGCCAAGTTTAATCAGTTTTGGTTGTTTTTGACTAAAATATGGTTTTACAATTTTACAAAGATTTCTAATTTGACGTATCGGCCACTATCTCGAGATTTTGAAGTTTGCTGTTTTTGTCTCGTGATCATCGTACAAAAAAAATCGTCTAAATCCGTTACCGAGTCATGGCGCCTAAACGATATCCAATATAGCATCGGTCCGCCATTTGAATCTACAGTTTTTTTTCACTAAGATGTATGGATAATTATAACGATATTGCTCTGTATGTTTGTCGCCACGCACGCACGCGATAACATTTTCCCAAATCAAAATAAATGTCATGCAAATTCTTCTACTGTGTGTATAGGATTTGGCTTGTAGCGTACCAAAGTCCTCTACATTTCGTCATGTATAGGCTACCACCCCACTGCGCACTCTCATCTCCTCACTTTCTCTAAACCACCACCTTTATGCAGTGATACTCAACTTTTTCTCATTCCATCCTCGCAACTTTGACTCAAGTATCGCCCACATCCAGACCGCTCTGCGACAGATTTCCTCCTGGATGTCCGCAAATCTTCTTACTCTTAGCTCTTCTAAGACTGAATTTCTCATTATTAGTCTCAAACAGCAACTTTCTAAAATAGACAACTCTTCACTCAATACCACTCATTCTGCACGCAATCTTGGTTTTATCTTTGATGAACATCTTACCTTCTCTGATAAGATCTCATCACTTTCTAAGTCCTGCTATTCTCATATCCGAGAACTCCGCTGCATCCGTCCTTACCTTGATTCTAAAACAACCAGTACCATCGCTGCCTCTATTGTCCACTCTAAACTTGACTACTGTAACTCTCTCTACTACAACCTTCCTAAGTCTCAAATAAGTCGCCTTCAGCAGATTCAGAACTGTCTTGCTCGCACTGTTGTCAAAGCTCCTAAATCTTCTCATATCACACCCATCCTCAGATCTCTGCACTGGCTTAAGATTAATGAACGCATTGAATATAAACTCCTCTCACTCACCTACAAAGTTCTCGCGACAAGTCAACCTGACTACCTACACAATCTTATCTCTGTTCAGTCTACATGTAGAACTCGCTCCTCATCTACTGTCACCCTAGCTCGACCATCTGTATCTTTCTCATTAAAAATCACATGCGCAATGAAAATTTCTTACAGCTTTGTAATAAGCCTAGCGATTTTTTGTACGGCATCTTAAATCAGTGCTAACTAATATTTACAGTTGGTTTATACGTGCGTTGTTGTTCTTTGTGTTCCACTGTACAACGTTATCCTGTATGTCAACTTGTTGTCGTGTTGTGTTTGGCCTTCATAGCAACTGACTACGATTGTGATGTTGCACTGTGTTGTCTGTCAGTTCCTTGAGTTTGAGATGTCAGCTGTTCGCATGGATTTCTTCTGCGTGTTTGAGTTAGTAACCGCTAAGAACTAACGTAGAGTGTTGTGGTGTTGTAGCTACTTCTCACCGTTATACACCGTGTCCCAAAAAAACATGTGACTACATTTTCTACAATAACTTTAACAAAATTATTGTAATCGGACACTTATTGTTAAAGTTATTGTAGAAAATGTGGTAACATGTTTTTTGGGGACACGGTGTAGTTAACAACTATTTAGCATTTGTTCAAAACATATTGTTGGATGAAAAATGTCATTATTCGTATAGACTAACTGTACTGTAGGTAATTATGAATATTCAGTAGCAACTAGATAGCCTACATTTAGACTGTCTGTGTAGTGGCTAGCGCACAACAGCGTTGTGATTAGGGGCCAATCACACGGACCGACAATATCGCCGCCAAAATGACGACCGACAATTTCGGCCAACACTGTGAATCAACAGTGCCAGTAGTAATAATTAGCGACTGACAGACCCGACAGACCGTTGATGATGTATTTTGTATGGAAGGTTTGTCAGTCCGTGTAACCGGGCTCTTAGTAGTAGTGAGACGTGGTCAGTTTTAGTGTGTATGTCGAACGCGAATGTTGTGAATTAGTTGTCTGGTCTTGACTATGCTTTATGTTGTGCATGACTGTAAATAGAGTGACGTGACGTAAGTGCTATATAATGATGGAAGTTTATACTCATTTTGTCAGCCTGGTCGTGTACAGCGTTATCGGGACGTTCGAATTACTGGATTTGATGCATAATTAGTTGAAATAACAACCGAAAGCCGCTGACACAGAACAGTCGACACAATATTGGAAAAACAGTGACACTATCGCAGCAGTATATAGTTCAATGCCATTTAAACCGTTAGACACCACAACGCCCATTCGTTTATAATTTTTGACAAATTTATATATCGTTTATCCGTACTCGCGCTATTACGCTCGCCCGTTAGGCCTATAGTTTACCTTTAATGAACTTTCATTAATATATTCTAGGTCGTAGACACAAAGATGCAGTTTTATTTAGAAAGTTTTATTAATGCGGTAAATGCAATAAATTAATTAAGCAACAGATTTTTGACGACAGTCATGAAGTATAACAAGTCAACGAGCTTGATCTCAATTAACCCTTTGACACCCAGTGTTGTCATATTGGTACAGCTATTAAAGCATCGTGTGCCAGACCGAGTTAAGCCGTCATTTGTAATTTTTGACATCCAGGCACTCAGACGCTCAGGGCTGAAAGTCTCTAACGCTTGCTCAGGGCTAAGCGTCAGAGTGCCTGGATGTCAAAAATTACAAATGACGGCTTAACTCGGTCTGGCACACGAAGCTTTATAGCTGTACCCATATGGCAACAGTAGGCGTCAAAGGGTTAAACTAACATAATTGTACTAGCTGTTGTCACTGAATACACATAACAAAATAAGTAACCGCAAATAACTGAATAAAAATACCGGTAATAAACTAAAGCAGGTAATGCACATAACAATATATTCAAACAGAGTTGGACGCAAGTCAGTTTCGCCGCCAAACCCAACCAACAGACTCAACCCGCCGTATGACGAACAAAGACCCAACCCAACCAACCGTTGCGACGCAAAGTACATGTAACCTAACTAGGCTAGGCTATAGGCCTACAAGTTAGATGCGCCATAGAATCATTTAGCAACAAACTTCTAAGTGGCGCGGTATAAACAAAAATCAAAATCGGAATAAGATATGATGATGCTTCAAAACATCTCGCAAGTTAGACTACGCGTAAAAATACAGCAACACCCACCAACCATACATGTGTACACAGAAAACTCGAGCTAACCCAACCTATCGATGTACCCGGCCCACGTCCATCTCCGTACTCAATAAGTTAAACATCGGCCATTTACATGTACTTGTTTAGGGTTGCTGCTACAGCGGTGCACTAGGGACTTCAGATTATAATGCGCACTAACCCAACCTAATTAACTTACACACTTACTTACTCAGCGCTGCGTGGCCACAACCCTCTGAGCAGGATAACAGAGTTCGCCTGTAAGCTGCTACCGTCTATGCCATTTATTATTATCACTCAGCCCGAAGGCTAATAATCATTTTGCCATCCCATGGAAGGTACAAGGCTGAGTCGACCTATGTGGCTGGCTACATATCGAGATGGTTTACCCGTTCATACGGTCACCAATCCCAGTACTAACCGTGCCCGACGTAGACTAACTACGTTGATCGAGAACAACGCGCTATACCACTAAGCTACGCCGCCACCCCCAAACGTTTAACGAGTAATAGAGTTATTGCGAAAGTTGCACTGTTTAAAGTTCTGCCTCATTTTCCGGCTTAGGCTGTTGATTCTTAGCCCTGTGATCAATGGCGGCATAGATGGCGTGGTCTGGCTTTTTCGGCAGCCTTGGCTTCTCCGATGAACTACCCGCAGCGTCAGTTGGACAAGGTGTAATAACCTTGATGTCAGCGTACTGCGGGTTTTCCGAGTCAGAGGCAACGTCTGATTGGCTTGTCTACACAATCATAACAACACAGATGTTATATGAATATGTTTAAATTCGATCTTTTAACCAAAAAAATAAAAAAACATAATTTATCATCTGCTCCAACTTAAGCGACTTTTGGAGTCGATTTGGGAATGTGCCAGATATTGAATGGTGCGACCAAATCTCACAGTAATAGGCCTACTGATATTTAAGTTCTTCATAGTGGACACACAAATCGCTGCGGCAAAGCTGTTATCACAGCAGCACAGTCACGAGTAACTAAAAAGTCTGCAGCTTCGTTTGATATTATTCGAAAAATGCAAATCCAAAAGTAGGCTAATTGAGCTTACAATGTGTAGCAGCTGGTCTCTCTTAACTTTCTTCTGCGTCATTTGTACAAGAAAGCTGTGCTAGTGCACAGAACACTGCGCGAAGCGAAAGCAGTGTATCCAATTGATTGGATGCGAGTTTTATTAAAGTTTCAGTTATCCGGTAAAAGTACGCACATACATATGTACGGACGACTTACTTACTTAACTCTCACACACAGACATACATACATACTTATTTACACACTGTTACAGTCGGCATTGTGTCCCATGCATGCAATACTTAGTTCAACCGCGATGTACACTGTTTCGCCTTTTGTACGTCAGCTGATAGTTTATTTATTTGTTTAGTTAACTTCTATTTGTTGGTTTACATAAAAGGCGCAAATTACAAAATTCCATCGGTAAATCGATCTACGTTTGAAAAAGTTTACCTGTGTACGTGCTGGAAGGGGAACCGGTGTTATATTTTCATAGCCGAAGTCTGCCCATTGTTCTTGTTGTGTGCCGTTGTACACAGCAGAACTCTGCGCAAATATAGTAAGTTGACAGACCTTTTTAATATGCATTACATCCCAAAAATAAAATATACAAAGGGAAGTAAAAATATGGCCTACCTAAGAAATAGATGTTCATCTAGAGACAGACGAGGGAAAGTCCTACCATTATATCGACAACGATCAATGCATAGGTATACATAGCACAGATTGTGCCACATATTATTGTTCATTCATCATCTTCCGTTACGGCCAACACCAATCACATTTCAATGAGTTATCTATGACACTCGGTGATATCAGATATCAGACTTCCTTGAAATTTATCAATCCCCCATTGACTACTGAATACAATAAATACAGCAGATTTACGGCAAGTCGTCATATTTTACATAGTGACATTCTGAACTAACGATTTGGCTACATATCGGCAGAAGAACTGATGAAATTTCTATCATAAATAATTAGATATTACGCCGCAAAGTTGCATTATGACCTTTAATGTTGTATTACGGAGTTGTGTGTTACAACACAATTTACACGTTATAACGTTAACTCGTTTCTAAACAGTTCTGATTACTTAGACCAAGAAGCATATCACTGATTCAAATGTCAAGTATGTTATGACAAACGGCTCCATTTTTTGTCTAAGCCGTGGACAAACGTCACATTTTACTGTACTTGTGCTAACAGTAGTAATAGATTGAGCGTCCGAGATCCGCTGATACAGCAGTTCCCTGAGGGCCCTAGGGCTGACTAAGCGGCCTACTCACTGTCATAGGGTTCCCCATGATTCACCGCTTTAAGACGCTG
>Ga0056114_1001949_pt1 | contig 10021 bp, 7 predicted proteins | sample WorMetHERISLAND1_FD_77005 | JGI IMG/M metagenome (GOLD analysis project Ga0056114, IMG submission 77005) | Marine gutless worms symbiont microbial communities from Max Planck institute for Marine Microbiology, Germany - Olavius loisae HERON... ... | reverse complement strand
TGACAGTCTGGAACTCGCTGCCTGACGAGCTCAGAGATCCGGCGTGTGGTTCTGACAGTTTTAAGCAGTTTCTTAAGACAATCCTGTTTAGTCTTTACTAATGTGACCAGCCCATTAGAGGTTTTCTAAATGTTGTGCGCTATATAAATCCACGTTTTACTTACTTACTAAAGGTCAAGGTCACTGGGAACAAGTTTTCTCCTCATATATCTTCATCAAAAGTAGATAGATTTATGTCAAACCAAGACCAAAATGTTCAGCGACCCATTCTATACAAATATTGTTTAATACATTTCACCATCGGAAACGCTTCTTTTTGTGATATTTGTCTGTAATTATCCGCCAGGGCCGCATGTTGTAGCAGCCATCTGGCCGTGCACGTTGCACCTACTTGCTTTATAAGTAATCGTAGGCCGACTGTATGTTTTTGCCAAGCGGGAGTGCGAATTGAACTAACAGCATCTAGAGCGAATGAGTGGATTGGATCAGTGTCTGTGATTAATCAGCTGGGGCTTAACGGTTGACATACGCCGTTGACGTATATCGCACTCTCGACAAATCGACATTTACTTCAAGTGACGAGCGAAGACCATACAGTGTGAGCGTGATCAAAGACCTACCGCATGTCTCGGTGTCTGTCTGTCGTATACACAAGTACTACACGTGTGTGAATATGAAATAGAGAGTTCAGCTGGGCGATGTGTTGTTACAGGACTGGTTGAACGGAAGCCGGTCGGTGGTGTGAACGTCCACCAGCAGTCCAACAGTTCCGGCGTCTGGCGCTTGTCGGTTGGCGCCAATACGTCTACCGCTGTGCAAGGTCAGCCGTGTTGTTGGTCTGTTCAGTTCTGTACGCCTGACTGGATCTTTGGTGCTCTCAGCCAGTGGTCGGCTGCTGCCGTCACCTTTTATTAATGTGCCGTGAGTTGCTGCGGCTGCCGTCAGTGCCGCTATGTTATGATAATAGTGCGTGATAATAGGGGGACTACTGGAGTGGAGGCGGATTGCTTTTGATCTGCGCAGCCAGCGGGAGAGAAGAAACCGTACGTCATTGCTGGAGCGGACCCCGGATGGCTTTTGGCTCAGACAGTGAAGAGGTATTAGGTTTTAACAGCGATGCGGACGGATGGCTCGGATGATAGATGATGAATTGATGAATCATGCCGTGTATGTGGGCGTTGAGTTGTGAAATGCACGATGAGATCTCTAGTAGTGACTTCCAGAGTTGCTTGAGGGTTGTATAACTGTCTACAGAATGCAATCAGCACGCCATCTCCTAACGATTCACACACGTATCACAGGGCGTGGAGCGTACAAACGCCCGTATGGAAAGTGCATGATTTATGGGGAAGTTACTACTTACACGAGTGAATTACAACAGGACTTACATAACTGTTCATGCTTTTTTTGCTGTAACTATAGCCTATTGTGTTTTGATGCTTTGAGTGCAGCTACAAGCCTTCCCTATCATAGACGGCAAACCGTTTGTTTGAAGACGCATGGTAGTATAGTGTGATGACTTTGTTACAGCAAAAATATCAACAGCACACTATTATTGACAAAAATGTGGGCCTGGTAAGATTGACTAACAACCCTCCTTCATTGCTTTGAGACTGCTAGTTGGCTCATCAGACCTGTGAAAATATTGTCTCAGAAATGACGTATACTGTGTCAATTGGGACATTAAACCTTGCTCAGCCATCAGCTTATGTAAGAATTTTCAGCTGATATTCTCTGTGTATTTTTATGCGCCATGCATGGGTAGAGTGATTAATAGTTTTGAACTGTGTGCCTGTAGCGGCTCACAGCAGCGCTGGATAGCACTATCTCATTGCATGTCTGGTTCCCGTCTGCAGTGGCTGTGAGTTTGTTATTGTAATAACTTCCTCCGTGTGGAGTGTAGGGAAGTATTTGATGGAGTCCAACTCGTCACCGGACAGCGGCGCCGGTCACTGTGTGACGACCAACGGCCTGATGACGTCGTCTGACTCGGTGATCGACCCTCCTGCCAGCCGGGAGTCTCTACACACCGAGGTGGCGGCTCTCAGGGGCGAGCTGTCCAAGAAACAAGACTTGCTCGTCAAACTACAGGACCGCGAACGACAGCTTCGCGAGAGGTTTCTAGTCGCAATACGTCTGCTGTTTGCTTTGTTTAGCCTTTTGACGCCCACTGTTGCCATATGGGTACAGCTATAAAGCATCCTGTGGTGCCAGATCGGGTTAAGCCGCCATTTGTAATTTTTGACATCCGGGCACTCTGACGCTCAGCCCTGAGCGTCAGAGTGCCCGGATGTCAAAAATTACAAATGACGGCTTAACGCGGTCTGGCACAGGATGCTTTATAGCTGTACCCATATGGCAACAGTGGGCGTCAAAGGGTTAGGGACTGTTGCATTGCATTGATTGATAGCAGATGCTTGAGGACCGACCGTCCTTCATCAGTTGCACTGCTAGGCTTATATAAGGCGTCGCGTTTATATAACATGTAGCAATAGCCACTAGAGATGTTGATTGCAGCAGCAGAACTCGAGCAGTGCTGGCTGGTTGCTGGGCTTGTATAACTGCAGTGCAGTACGGCCTGTCTTATGGCAGTTGACATAGTCCAGACTTCAGTGTAGAAATATATGTCAAGTGCTGTGTTGCAGCCCTGAGCTGGCTAGACCATGTGACCTGTTAGCTACACTATTTCTCTTTGCTAGCATTTTTAGTGCTGGGTCCTGTACTTTTGTTTTGCTCCATGATTTCTCTCAGGCTTAACAGAGTAACAGGGAACCTCGATAATCACTATTCAGTTAAATGCTTTTAGAAACGGTCCACTGCTTTCCAAACGGATGATTTAACGTCAAGATGCTTGCTCATTGCTTAGCTTATGAGTCGGTGAGTGGTCCAAAGGTTAGATTTACTCCAGCCACACTTGAAGTGTGTCACAGTGTGTAAATATTCACTCACTCATCGTGTTATTGTGTTTCAACTGCATCATCCGGCTACGACCCAAACTGATCTATATCGAGGCCAGCAGTGATTTCTGTTGTTCTTGTTTTGTGCAGAGACTCAGATTTCTGTCACTGTTTGGTAATGCAAATGTTTATCAGACAAGTAGAATAGAGGTGCACCGGATCTGGATCCGGATCCGGCCGTATCCAAACAGTCTGGATCCGGTCATCCGGATTCATTACCATGTAGTAGTACCAATCACCAAGCATGCACTGTGTTTTATCACCCAATGTCAGGAAAGTGTAAAATCTTTAAATAAGTAAGAAATTCATGGTGCAGCATCACAACAAATTACAAAATTGTTTCGTCTTTTATGATTTGATGTTTTGATATCCTCATTGGTTGCAGTTAAGCTTTGATCCGGATTAGGTTACTTCCGGATCCGGATCCGATGAAGATCCGGATCCGGCCGGATCCTAAAATATGGGATCCGGTGCACCCCTAATGTAGAAGACCAATACTTAGGTCACTACTAGCACAGATCTCGGGTGCTGTTAGTGACAGAAAGTAATAGAGAAATTCAACGCCAATTTCGCGTCAAACACTAATTCACCAGTGGTATCAGAAGATGGCTTCAGTTGAAGTTATGCTAGGTGACGTGATCAGACGTCATATTTACTGCTAGTTAGTTTCAGTGTGATGTTGTCATTGTTACTGACATAAGGCGTTACTGTAGAATACGCGTCACTAAATATTGTTACTATACGCTTATTGCTGCCAAGTCTCTTTCTCGCTTAATAGTCAGGAAGCGAGGAGGACCCAGGCAACGTGAAGGATGACTGCACGGAGAAAGAGAGATCATCACTAGGACGGATATTGTGGGACAAACGAAGATTGTCACGCAGGATAGGGCAAGATGAGACGCTGCAGTGAGGCTTGTGTGCCGACAAGACATGTAGAAGAAAGGTGTTACAGTTATATACATAGAGCAGTTAGCGTGGCTGCATGAGCAATTCACAATAGTAACAAAACAATAAACATAGTTCAACCTGAGCCACAGATGGCGCTAAACTCTACATTACAGGTAATGATCATAGAAGCAGGCAGATGTGTCGTTGGACTGGATGTGGTGGTGTGACAGATTGTCGGAGCAGGCTCAGCGCCAGCTGGAACGTGGTGCGTCCAAGTTTGAAGACATCAGTCTCGGTGAAAATCGACCCACTCAGCTGGTGAAGCGCTACGGCAATCTGTACAGTGAAGCAAGGCTTGATGCAATGGACGCCCTTGATGAGCTGCCTGACCTCGCCGATGCTGATGACCTCAAAGTCAAACTTCTCCTCTCCATTGTCGTGGTATGTCTCCTATGTACCACTACACTGTTGACTTCATACCTTTGCTTTGCCCTGCTGTAGAACTGCCAAGTGAAGTCACTGCCACCGGAGTGTGTAGCCAGAATTTCAGTTTGGAAGGTATAAGTATTAGTTATGCAAAGATTTTCCTTGAACGAAATGATTCATGTAACACCTCCAGCATTGAACTACTGCAGACATGTTTAGTTTCTACATTAAACTTTAATAACTTATTTGAAACATTGAAAATTATAGTTGGAATTAACTTTATTACAGCAACTGTTTAGTCTAATTTTTGGAAGGGTAGGTATATCCCTTTATACCTCCACTTGTCTACGCCTTTGACTGCCAGGTTGCCACTTCCACTCATTCGACACCGAACCAAGCTGTTATCAGCTACATCATTTTATGGAAATTTAGGTTTGATACGATATGATAGAAAGGAGTTTATCATGGACAGAAAAGCTGCGTGTGGTCAACTGACAAATCTAGCACACATAACCAAAACAAAAAAATATAAAAAAAGAAACTAAAAAACAAACAAAATAATGCCAGTGCCCACTTAGTCCGATATGAAGTTTTCTAGGCAGAAATTTATAGATTAGTTGATGCACCCTACTGCAGTGGAGTTTTTGTCCAGCAAACTGGACATAGTTTAGAATAGACATAGTTACTGTGACAACTAACATCTGTATACATGTTTGCAGTTAGCATTCCGGTCAGCCCAGAAGACGCTGTTTGAGACGAAGGCAAAGATTCGTGACCTGTTGCACATTCCAGACGTACTGCGCGGCGGCAATGCAGTCTTCACTCACCTTGTACAAGAACTCGAGGACACAGTTTCCATCTACCTGCGGAAAACTGTCGAGAAACACAACGTCACAAAGAATTATGAGGTACGGTTTTAATGTGATGTAGCTACATTTTATTAACTGTTTCTTCTTACGGTGGTGAAAATTTGAAATTAAACTGCACATACGGTAAACTCTGGGATGCATCATGCAGTGCCAGGTTGTGGATTATTAGTGCATGTATCCTTCTGATGCCATCTCACCATATAGCTCACCAGCCTTGCAGCATCAGCATTTGAAACCGTTCAGAACTGGCAGTGCATATGTGTACTGAATGTAATTTTCTGGTATTGATAAATACGCAATGGCAGTTGTGAATTCTTTGATATTGGGCTATAAAGGCCCATTTATGAAAATAGCATTTTAGTTAACAGGAAGATGATACTTACTGACATAGTTACATGGTTTGTATCAGTTGGTGAATCAAAACATACCCAGTACTTACAAGGCCACAAGAGTTTATAACAACTGCCGAAAAGAAACAATGTAACAACTCCAAACAGATAAGGAAAGGTTTGCGAGAAAAATCTTGCAGCTAGGCTACAAGGTGTGTAAACATGTCACTGGCTTCAGATTGAGTCGGGTGAGTTCATATTTTGGATGATTGTTAGAGAACGTGGCAAGTAAGTAGTGCATTAGAAAAGCTTTTCAGATGCCCGTCGTCTGTGTGTAGGAAGTATGTGAGAGAGTGTGGGAGACACTGTATGACTACCCGTCACTGAGGACGTGTGCCGGCCTGCTGCACTACGTCGACGAATGTGTCCAACTGGCATGGGCTCTGACCGTACAGAATCCTCCACTCGTTGTTGATTATGAGAGTCGACACTTTGATGCTTCAATGCACGTCCGCTTCCACACGTCCAACCCAGACTCCAGCGATATTAAATGTGTCTTGTGGCCGATGTTGACCGAAGGCGACGGTGGCATGTGTCTGTATCGTTGAGTTGTAATTACTTGATGTATAGCAGCTAAACTAGCTACAAATATGCTGCCTTTGCCAGTGGCCGGATTAGTACCACTGTGAGCGAACATGCCGAGAGACCAGATACTGTTTGGAGTATGGTGGAGTCAACTGTCGATTCATTTTGACTGAATATTTCATATCAGCACGAAACTACAGTATTGTACTTGCTGAAGAGTTATGTAGCATTTTTAATGCATAATTTACTATCATGTAGTTATTGCTCACATTAGTTGTGTTCACTGATGTACACTGTAGTGTAGTGTCTGTGAGTTCTGAGGATTTATCAGTAGGGCCCACAGTTTTCCGCGGGCCAGCTCACGAAATTCCGCGGCTCACCGCGGCAAAATCGTCCAAATTCCGCTACTCGCCACTGCCCCTCCCATTTATGACTGAAAACTGAGACAGCAGTTAAGAAACTTCACTTATTGAAGGCTGGCATTGTACTATGCTATAGCCGTCAGCACGGCAGTGCGTATCGGCCTTAAGTTATGTTAGCAGCATAAAAAAGAAAATCATTTTTTTCTTTTCAAAAGTGCAAAGAAACTCATGGTTTACGACGCGAGTCGACTGAAATGAGTGACTGATGAGTCAGTCATCACACATCATGCCAACGATCGTACTAATCACCGGTCATTTTCTCAAATTCCGCGGAATTGTTAAAATTCCGTGGCAAAGGGGAAATTCCGCGGCTCGGCTCGAAATTACGCGGCCCGCGGACAACTGTGGGCCCTATTTATCAGAACTGAAGTGTGACAGACTGGCATTCAGTCTGTAAAGCCATTAATCTTTTTATGCTCTTTTATACCGTTCACGTTCAGGCCTAGCGACCCTGCCCTCTGTGGGAGCCGTCCTCTAGTCGCCCCATATTAGTGTAGACTAGGGGACTTGCTGTGTTTTGTGTTTATCGTTTGATTATTGTATGTTTGATTTGTCTGTGTACTGTATGTACCTTCAGTACTTTGATACTGTTGGTTGGGTCTTTTGACCTGTAAAAACCGTCTCCCATATAACCTATACTGTGTTGGCGGGGACATAAAACACTGCTCAATCCAATCCAGTCTTATTTGATGATTTCATGAGCTAGACAAGGAATTTCCAGTATTCTACATTGGCAATTGGAATATAATGATTGGCTAGTCACTAAACCACTGGAAGCAGTTTTGTTTATGTTTATGCTCTGGTGTCCACATCAGTGGTCGAATTATAGCATAATTTATGAGGGGCCCGGAAAATGTGGCGAGCGATAGCGAGCCTAGACAATTTTTTTTCGAGGCCCCTCAGAAGTCACATTTCAGGAAGCAAAAAGCCTGTAAGGCTATTAATGAGTAATGACTCGGCTGGAGTTGAAGTTGGCCAATAGCAACAGCTGCAGAACTACATGGAGCACAATACTCATTGTCTTTTCTATGGCACCTGTCGAGGTTTTCTTCCGCAGTGTGTTGATGATGAAGCCACACCGCGCATGCACGCATGACAGACAGTCTTTTGTCAGCCCTCGTATATCTATCTTAGTCTTAAGTAACTACATGTAATTGAACTGCACAGTGCTCATTGTGAACTGCTGATATGACTGACTGAGTTAAACAGGAGTGTGTATCGAACTGGCTGGCATAAGTGTGGAGAACCTTGCGGAAGACGCTGACGATGTTTTTCAATGAAAATTGTCTTACATCCGCTGTTACCCGAACAAAACGACCATGGTTATGAACTGTGACGCCGTCGACATGAACGTGGGCTAACGATGCCAAAAGCAATTTCATTTACAGAGAGTTATATAAATATAGGCCTAGCTACTAACTTTGCCACCAGCCAACTTTCTATAGTTTAATTGAGATTTGTCAATTTATAATACCTGGTAAACGAATATGTTATGTTGTGCAGGGACGGTGCAGCACCATCGGTGCTTAGAATGATATTGATATGCTGCAATCATGTATTGAATTTGACTGGTGATTTCAGGGGGGCCTTTTAGAGGCCCCCTTGTACCCTGTCAAACCAGGTGTTTCGAGAGGGCCTCCCGGTCTTTCAGGGGGGCCAGGCCCCCTCGGGACCCCACTGGTCCACATGCTCCAAACTACAATTACTTTGGTTTGTGATGCTTGAAGTCTTATAAAAGGTTCAAAATATATAATTAACACGTGAAAGTGCAAAATGTAATTGTTTTACAGTATTTAGAAATGTCTGGTATCTTGTTAACATGTACATTAAATGACTAGACTAGGCAAGTGCCTTTGTCAGATGCCGGACCATTCACTGACAGCAATGAGCTATGGTGAAATAACATACATGTCTTATTATCTGACTGTTGTACAGAACTGTGAATGACAACTAGTCCATCAAGCACTGCAATTATCGTTTATATATGAACTAATCTTGTGTTTTGTGATACAGAATTCTTGGATCCACTCCTGAGTGTAGGTAGATTCAAATCGAATAAGAAATATTCAAGTTATTGCCACATCAAACCACCTGCACTAATTTCATCTTTCCAACACACTACATGTATACATTATGAATATTTCAAATTCATACAGATTGTGTTACATAAATTTCAAGACCGATCTTACTAAACAACAGAATTTACCAAATAGCTGACAACACCGGCATAATTTATATCCATGTTGTACTACAGCCAAAGAACAGATAGCAAGACCAATGGTGTGCATTAAAGAAATTATTGGTTTAAGATGAATGTTACTGAAAACATTAAGCGTACAGAAATTTTGGCAAATGATAAAATCCACACACCTGATCAGGTATATGTTCTACAGTTAATAAGGAATTACAACCTTCATCCTTTAAAAGGTATAATATTATGTATGACCTATTCTGAGACGATTATGTTCCCGGTGACTTAACTTACAGGTAGACTAGCACAGTAGTGGGTTGGGAGACTTGCAGTATGATGAGATCATGATGATTTCAAGTGATGAAGACAAACGTCAGTAGTTACTTATTTAATAAACTTCACCATTATCACTTACAGTCACGCACATATGAAGTACAAAAATATGCAATTATGCATGTTACTGCTGCCCGCCCCTATCTGATGCACATGAAACGTTTCGATATATAGAAATTCAGCCAGTGGATGCAACAAGGAGGAAATGTCACCTACAGTGGTGATCACTTTTCACAGTAATAACAGATGGTTTCGTTCCAGTAAAAATAACTGATTTACAGCAAAGAATATTGGTAGGTTGGGGTTTTGCAGCATTTTAAGCACGTAAAAACAGCGGCTATATCATGCTTAGAATATGTCGGTAATACAACACAGCAGTTATGAGTATACAATACTGCATCATTTTACTTCAGATTGTGCTTGATTCAGCAGCAAAGTTAATAAACTTAACTACAGACAAAACTAATAGCTCACAATAAACTGAGACATGTCAACGATTATACGGAGACACTGCTTGTACACAAATAATATCTGAAAACCACTGTAAGTTGTACACTGTGGAGACTGTAACTGCATGGATTTTAGCATCTTGCTCGACATAACATGCCATAACATCAGAGAAGTAACTTCCAGAACATGTTCCGTCACTTTGCAGACGATCTTCACAGCCAGTCTCTAATTGGCTCAAAACACCAAGAAGTGTCGACCAATCACTTGGGTGATATTAAATTAATATAACTAAGCATAAGTACAAATTTAAAATTTTAACTTTTCCATCGAACCTCATATCTCAGTGTTATGCATCGTACCAAACTGGATCATTAACCGATGATAAAAGATGGCAGCCTTTTTAGCCGACCGTACTGAGTACGCTTGGCATACCGGTCGCACTATTGGTACTTGATTGATTGAGCATGGTTTTACGTCTGCGCCAACACAATATAGGTTATACGGCCGACGGTTTTTACAGGTCTGATGACCCAACCAACAGTGTCAAAGCACTGAAGGAGGGTGGTTAGTC
>Ga0056114_1001948_pt1 | contig 10021 bp, 9 predicted proteins | sample WorMetHERISLAND1_FD_77005 | JGI IMG/M metagenome (GOLD analysis project Ga0056114, IMG submission 77005) | Marine gutless worms symbiont microbial communities from Max Planck institute for Marine Microbiology, Germany - Olavius loisae HERON... ... | reverse complement strand
CTGGAAAGTCCTGGAAAAATATCCTTGGAAAATGCACATTTTTCTACTGGTAGTAATTGAAAAGAAGCAGAAATACAATTTTATACACTTTGTGTTGACTCTTACTAACTTAAATAGTTGATCTGAAGAGCTAATGTCAACAACAGTGTGCTTCATGCTGTATACAGTTTCTGCTTACTGCAGTGGACCATACCCTTCAATAGTGTGAGTAAATGGTTATTCTTTCTCATTTTTTTGATATTCAAGTATTTGTGGGCTCCTTGAAGGTCCTGGAAAAATTCTTATGGCGGGGGGGTCCTGGAAAGTCCTGGAAAAGTCCTGGATTTTTTTCAGTAAAAGAGTTGGAACCCCGTTCAACAGTCACAGCATCTGTATACACTGTTTTTCGCTTGATGTAGCCGACCTACTTGGAGTTGCACCTTGTGGTGGGCGGAGTCCCGGCTGTCAATCAAGTGAGTTTGAGTTGCTGGGAGTCAAGTGGCTGTCAAGGATCAGCGTTGCTGTCGCCAAAGAACTGACACCGTATGAAGTCGGTGACCGCAGCTGGCGATCCAGCATACACACTCTGTCGTCAGGTAGCAACACTTTGACATCCACTGTTGCTATATGAGTACAGCTATAAAGCATCTTGTGCCAGACCAGGTTAAGCTGTCATTTGTAATTTTTGACATCCGGGCACTCTGACGCTCAGCCCCAAGCGTCAGAGTGCACGGATGTCAAAAATTACAAATGACGGCTTAACCCGGTCTGGCACAAGATGCTTTATTGCTGTACTCATATGGCAACAACGGGCGTCAAAGGGTTAATTTGATGATGACCATTTCAGTGATTGAAAGATGTATGTTTATTAATTCTGTCTTGGCTGGAAATCTGTTGAGATACTAATATTAATGGCTCGATGTTTGCCGTGCAATCACGTTGCAGGACCGGCATTGGTCGCAGTACTCCGAGGTCTGGATGCGTTCCGTCATCTGGAGTCGATGCTGTGTCCAACACAGCCGTCCGTCAGGTCACCAGGGCGGAGTCTGGAGCACATCATGTCGCCGACTGCTGAGCTTGCGTTCCGCCTTGCAGCGCTGTTCTTCAGTGATGATGAACTGTATGCTGACGACGAGGCAAGACCGCTGCTGCCGTACCTGCCACCGACGCCGCAGTCAAAGACAACTCAAGTCACTGGCGGCTTTTCACGCGCACAGCAGTGAGATGATTTCATTATTCAGTGCTGTTTCAGCCTGCAAGTAAGTAATTAAGTAGCTTCTTTATTACAATCACTGTCAGAACGCAATGATATTACAATGACACTTAAACACACATAATATAAAATGTCTGTCAATACACATCGATAAGTGGCATGGAATTAAAATATTTAGACGTAAAGGAACAAAATAGACAAAATTTGTCAAATAACAATATCCGTAAACATCAAGTCATCAATATATAGCGTGTGGAGTGGATGAGTGCACATGTACTTCTTTGCATTGTAGAGCCATTCACATTTAGTGACATGGTGCCATTTGGTACACATACACTCAACATTAGTTATAGATTTGGAACCAAACGTCCAAGCCTTCGTGTAGCTTTTGCCCACCGCCGTCTTAACACTGAGGACCTGGGTGGGCGGATTCTGATAGCAGCAATTGGCAAGCATTCTGGGAGCTTTCCTGTGTCCTGCGTTGGTTTGTGGCCTGTGAGCATCAGTTGCACCAGTTTTTAGCCGATCGTACTAACGGTCATGCTTATGGTGCAGTATGGCGTCCGTCTGTCGTCCGTCTGTCATCTGTCTTTAACATATGTATTGTGGCTAAACGGTGCATCCTAGAGCAAAAAGTTACTATCGACAGCCTGTATGAAGTCGTAAATGAGGAATCGACTTATATCAAAATGAATGACCTTGACCTTTGTTTAGAGGTAGTTTAAGGTCATGTCAGCTACTGTGTCACATTTTGCCATTGAATATCTCGGAAACCATTAGAGATAGAAGCTTGGTTCCAAATAGCCACCAATAGGAAATGGCCTATGGAGAAATCAAATGATCATGTGACCGATGACATTACGTGATCCCGAAAAGTCAAAACTCGTGATCCGAATACGCTTAGAGACCAATATCTCAAAAACAGCTGGAGATGCTATTTGGCAACAATCGCTGTTTACTAGATAATCTGCTGTGGGGCAGTACTGTCGGCAGCATGGTTTCTTGTTGTGTCTGTTGTCCAGATGAACGTTGACAACTGGCAGTCTGTAGTTTTGCTGACAGTGTCGAAGTTGTGTTGATGTGACGTCGCTGGGGCGTTTCTAGGTGCAGCAGTTGCGGATGGCCAGCGGGGTGGCCACATCTGTATTTGGGGCACCAAGAATTCTGGATGACATAATGCATGCTTTAGTGAGTGGTGTAGTTTGAGACCAGCTACGCGATGCCATGATGTGAATGCAGCTATTATGTAACCCTGCTACTTTGCAACCAGTTTCATTATGGGGAGAGGGCACACAGGGGGGGAGGGGGGGGCAGAGTTCTCACGCGCACCGTGGCTCCCTGGCCACTCCTTAGAACCACCACTGTGTTGCTGACAGCATCGGTGGTGGGCGGAGTCGGAGGCTGAAGGCTGCGATGACGTCCGACCAATCAGCAACGTACACTGATCGTGAATCAATATTCGACACAATGCTGTCCGGTCCTCGACCAATCGTGAGCGTCCTCGTACTGTTCACTGATTCTGCCCAACGACATTTGGCGTCCGTACTTCGACGTGTTCTACAAGAAGGCTTTCAAGTTGTTGGCTTAAAACTGCACGTCAGCGCAATGTCTGTCAAGAATGCTCTTCACTCAGACCCGGTAATCTATGTTGATTTACAGTGATAAACATCAACTGGTTCATTTAGTTCATGTTTCCTTTAGCCAGTAGTATGTAGGCCTATGTGTGGTTTTTCCCAGTGTCACAGTGTAGTCTGGTTTTGTTAAAGCTCAGCTTAATGAAAATCTGAACTCGGTGTTTTTAACAGAAAACCGAGAGAACGTATCCTTCTGTCTGTTGGTGAGTCTGCCACTCATGTATCCATTTGCCTGCATACATGCTGCAGCCTAGGCAAGAGCTGAGCGCCGTCCCCATGCCTGTCCACTGTGTATTCAAAAGTGCTGAGTTGGTTTTCTGTCCGTCTTTTCGTTTGTCTGTTACAACTTTATCATGAATGCAAATACTCTGGCACAGCTAGTTTGTAGACTAGTCTGTTTTCTTTGAATAATTTAGGGTCAGTAAATGTCGAACTATGCTGAATATAGTGAAGGAGACTGTTTTTCTATGACATGCCGTTGACGTGTTTTTCAAGTCTTAAGTTAAACACTTTTGATGGCTAAAATTACATTTCTGTGTATGTCGCACTTGTGTTAATGTAATGACATTGTGTGTCCGATCCATTTTGAAGTTTTTAAGATTTGAATCCTTCACAAGATCTGTGGAGAGTATGAATGATTGAATATTTCACTGGCCAATATCAACAGCAACATTATCAGTACATGGTAATGCAAATATCAGTTGTCGATCTGTCAGAAGAGTGAACCCGTCGAGCTGGTGGCCTTTGATAGCTGTCACCATTGAGGAACACAACCAGTGAAGGAAACTTGACATATATCAATGCTGAAGTCTGTGATGTTACAGTGCGACTATGCCTTGATGCTCCCTGCTACTACTGATCTGTGTAATGTGAGATGTTACTCGTGTTTTTGCAACAGAATTTCTTTATACAGATTGAAATTCATCAATTACAGCTAAAATATTTTATACCTTGACGTTTTGACTTCCACCGGAAGTCTTCATCAGAAGAACGAAAACATCATTTCTTCATCCAGTTTTTGGCACAGTAAGTAATAGATGTGACAAGAAAACAGTCGTACGCGTGACTGAGTTGGTAGCTGCCCTCCTCACGGTTCATGGTTCGTTGTCCTTCCTTGCGAGTGAATCAATTTGTTTAGAATTTCTTTATGTTTTGTGTTGCTTTCAGTGCTGCATTGCGGCAGACAGCGGTCCATGCTATGTTGCGGCTGTGCTCAGAGAAAACGCTGTTAAGAAGCTGAAAGATATGATTCAACCGGCCGACCCACACAATGACATAATGTGGCAATCAGCATTCGGCAGTGAACGAATTGCCAACCACGTTCACTGTATGTCAGAGAATTACTGCATCTAAAAGTTCTGTGATGAGATGAACATTCACATGATTGTATTTGTATCCGAATTAGTAAGTCATTGGTGTTTAATGGTTGTTATCTTTGTATGGACTGTATTGTCACGGGACCTCGTGCATGGAACAGTGTTCCTTAATTCGTCACCGACAGCACATCTTCTGGCACCTTTAAAAACATCTCAAAACCGACCTATTTTCACTGTCATTCTAGAGCAACAGCAGCCTACTAACTCTGTAAAGCGCCTTTGTAGTAGCTTTCCACTGCTTACAACGCTCTATAATTGTCTCATTTACATTATGTTACATTGTGGTTAATAGGTCATTGAGATTAGTTTGTTTGGATAGACTTCACTTACATTATGGGTTACAGTTACAGTTAACCACAGCTATATATTCATCTTTATTCACCGATAAAAATGGTAGCATAAGAAAACAAAACAAAAACCTTAACTAACTTAACTAAATTATTTCGAAATAGTCCACAATTTGTGACAATGACAATGTGGTATACAGAGCATCAAATACGCAGCAATTTACAATAAAGATTGTCACATGAACGATAATTATTTCTAAATTTACTAGTCCGTTGACAGTGCCAGGTAATTTACAGTTAGATTCTGTACGGCAATAATTAATAATATCAATATTACATTAGATTACTAATATTACATTACAGCAGTGCGTTAGAGTTCATTAGGCGATACCGTGCTATATAAATTTACGCTTTACTTACTTTGACCGTGTCTTGTCTTCATTCTGTGTACTGCGCTGTGATTGGCTGTTGGTCCAGGCTCGGCTGACTACCGGGCTGCGGTGATCGAGACTAAGGTACTGTTTCCCGATGGCTTGTGCTGTGAACCAAACCCTGACCTCACTGCGGCACAGGTACCAACCGAACTTGAAATAGTCCGTTGCTGTTTGTCAGCCAATGTAGCCTGCCTTCTGCATCGTGGCATTAGAAGTATCTAAAGATGGGGACTTTTCAGGGTTTACGGTGGCTATGGAAAAAGTAAGCTAAGTTAGAGCTTTGTGTGCAAGGTAATATTAAGAAACATTAAGTTATCGTTGTGGATCAAAGCAGCGGCCTCCTTTGATATGCTGTGTGTGTCTAGAGTCTGAAGAATAGTGGTGTTTTGCCATTCATTCCACGGTGGTGGTACTGTCTTGGGTGGATCAGAGAGTTGCTACTCTCTTGTTGAGAAGATGTATAGAAAGATCCAACCACAGTGTGCCAGTCCGTGCCAGACCAGAAGGATGATAACATGAGTGGAAAGAAGAAGGTGCTGTAGTAACTAGGAGGCAGCCAGGTGAGCAAATCATTGTGTTGAAATGTCCCGCATGACATGGGTTGTGCTGTGAGTTTGCATGGCAGAGTTGCCAGGTTGAACCCATGAAATATGTGGGTTTAGAATTTAGATATGCAAGATGAACTGTGAAATGCACAAATGTCACTTTTGTTTTGCCTGTGATAAAGACGGCTTCCGATATTACTTACTGCAGTCTGCAGCAACTACGTCTAAGACATCCCACGATCCAGTGCAGCAGTTCTGGCCAGATTGTCATTTACAGCTGTCGATAACTAGATCATCCAGTTCTACCTGCTCCTGTGTTTTTTAGTACAATTATTATCTTCAGTTGTGTGCATCGTCCTCTCATTGTGCCATGACATCTGGTGAAAACTCTATGTTGTATGTTTGTCTGTATCTCTGTAGATCATTTGTCTGACGGTGGACAGCGAAGTTAACGTGAATGCGCAAACAGTTCGTCGGTTTCACTATCGTGAGCCAAATGAAGACATTCTGGGTAACGTCATGTGTTTTAGTGTTTGTTTTATTGAATGTTGTCATCAACTACAGTTTTTACATTAGTTTTTGTTACCTGGCGGAGTTTATTTACAGATAATGGAGTAAATAGTCGCTTTTTGTGCAACACTTACTCAATTACTCAATTACTTTGTTATTTATTTATTACTTGTTATTATCTAATATCTGTTAACTGCTGTGTTTACAAATTGACTGTGTTGGTTTATGAGCTGTTGATTGTGTTTGTGTCAGGCCAGGTCACTGGCATCAGTTCGGTGCCGACACAGGTCACGTGCGTGGTGCTGACGTCATCACTGACCCAGTCCTCGGCCAGGAACCGCACAGCACCATACCTCGACGTCATCGACCAGTTACTGCGCAACAGGTGGGTTTACGGCATGCCGGGTGAGATTAAGTAAGTAAGAAAGAAAACATATGAGGCAGCAATGTTTGTCGATGAAGACTGTGTTGACAGTAGGTCTGACGTAGATGACCTCAAGACACGCGACTGTCTGTATGACGAGAGTAGACCAGTAAGATACGAAGGTTGTTGCAGTCTGACGACGGCTTTATAACAGAAGACGGCAATCTTGTAGTCGACTCTGCCATGCAGCGGTAACCAATGGAGATCCTTAAGAATGTCGGCTGAGTGATGTTGGCGTCGTGGAGCTTGGCAGACAACAATTAAGTTGATCGTCAATAAATACACCAAGGTATCGACATACATGGACCTTTTTGATGCACATTAAACTGACACAGATCCAGCCGTTGTAGCTAGAGCTACTAAATTTGTTAAGGTGACCTACCCGGAGTAGTCAATAAATTTTGGGTTTGACCCTTCCCCACTGAAGGAGCATGGCCAAGAACCCAAATTTTGAAACATATATGCAAACGAAACGAATATGCCCCGCAGCCGAAAAGTATTCACACATGCACTGTCTATATTCCATCTGTTTGGCCGAGTTTTACAATATTTGTCACGTTGACTGACAACCAACAACCAGCCATCATCCCACCCCTATTGGGGGGGGGGTAGTTATAGGGGCCTAGTTGTCTGGGATATATTACGGTATCTATTGAGTACTTTTCTTCTAGTTTATAACTGAGTTAATTCCCGTTACTGATATAATTTCTAAACCATTCATAATCTAATCTTTGTACACCATAGACAAATAATAATAATTTACCGGTATGAAGCAATATACTGTGAGCAACTGTGTCAATTTAGTCAAAAGCTAGACAAAGAAAGATACCAGCTGCAGTTTTGTTTCAGTTAAGATGATGCACAAAACATACTTTAAATGATGCTCGGTTTTTGCGTTGATATATGGCATAATGTTCTGACAGGTTTGAGGTGGTCGGGTGTCGAATGCTGCTGTTTACGGCAGAGCAGGCTTCAGCGTTGATGAACTTGTTGAAACTTCACAATGACGTGGTCGGTAGACGTGTCTCAGTGTTGAGTGATTAATATGCCTTGCTGTACTCCCAGTATGGTCTGCCAGATCGAATAGTAGTTGGAAATAAAAATAAACCGTTTAGTGCAAGAAATTTGATCCATATTCTAGTTAGTAGCAGGAGTCTTGGTGAAAAGGCAGCTTTTTTGTACACATATCAAACCCCAGCTTGTTTTGTGCATCTATTTGCTGCAAGCAGATCAGTTACAACGACTATTGTCACCAGACATTAGTCATTGTTTATCGAAGTTGTTACAATGTCATAATATTGTAAATAGTTGCTTTCCTTAATTAAGCTCTGTTTATTTGTTTTTTGTTTCTATTATTGCTACCATTCTATGGTGAATAAAGATTATCAAAGTGATGTTTTATTTGTCTCACAGCTACAAGACATTGTTAGCAGTAAGACTTAATTGGCTGAGATGATATGATAACTTTATGTGTTTGAATCAGCTTTGGAGACAATCATTCTGTGTATTCTCTTTGACTGTGAGATGCTGATGATGTGACGTGTTAGTTACGGCAGCTGCAGAGTGGACCGAACATTGTACTTGCTCTGCAGAAGGAGTCTGCTGTGATTGCATTCGACGCACATCTCGGCAGGTAGCGCGCTGTACTTGTGATGTTTGTTCAGTTTCACTGCTACTACATGACAATGACGATGAGGTTTAGTTCACACTTGCGACCAGCAACAGTCGAATAGACAAATACAGAGCAGTTGTAGAATAACATATTAAAACAAAAACGTATAATGCAAAATGAAGATGATTTGACAACTTGTAGTCATAGCATTCATAGATTTCAGTCAAGACTTCATCTAATACGTTTTTACCGCCTCAGATTTGGCATGCAAGTACATATTAATATACCAATAAGAGTTAAAAGCATGACATGACTATGAATCCAGGACATGTTTGAAGTTCGTTGACGTTGATGGACAGTTGTTAACCCTTTGACGCCCACTGTTGCCATATAGGTACAGCTATAAGGCATCCTGTGTACCAGACTGGGTTATTAAAGACGTCATTTCTAATTTTTGACATCCGAGCACTCTGACGCTCCGGATGTCAAAAATTACAAACGACACCGGCTTAACCCAGTCTTGCACAAGATGCTTTATAGCTGTACCTATATGGCAACAGTGGGCGTCAGAGGGTTAAGTTGGTGTGAGGATGATTGTGCTGTTATTGTCAACAGTGAGTATGACCACCAGTCGTTGTTGGCTCGCTACGGTGCTCACATCCTGAGACCGCGCGACGTTCACAAGGTTCGACAGAATATCATACTGTTCACTGTCTGCTGCTCACACGGGAGGATTTAGAGGGGGCACCCCCGTGGGAATACTAACCCAACTAAAGGCACAAGAAGAACCTAAATCCTTGCCACCAGATGCCTTTTCTGGGTTCCAAATATGCCAAAATTGCTGTTGGTGGTCGGGGCCCACCGGGAGAGCTTATGGCACTCCTCCAGATCATCCAGCTGGATTTAATGGTGCTGCTTTGTGGCAGGGAAGAACGGCAGGGGGAGGGACAGGAGTTGATTGGGTTAAAAGGAGACGAATGGGATCGGATGGGATGGGGTGAGTTGCGCCCTATTTTCTTACATTCCTGGGTCCGCCCTCGCCCTTGATTCAGTAGTAGTGGGCTGTTTGTGTGTTTGTTTATCAACACAGTAACTCTTGAACGCTTCCTGCTGTCATTATGACATTTTCAAGTCATCTTAATATGGTCCAAGACTAAGACGAATTTTAAAGTGGTAGCGCTCTGACTCTCTGGTGTGTAGAAGACCTACTACATCTACCCCCATATAGGCAATCCACAGGTCCGCCATTCTGGCACGCGGGTGGTAAATTAACGTGTCTGGCATTCTAATTACAGCTGTTAATGTCGGTTAATTATATTCTTCTTCTTCTTCTTCTTTTGTGGCATGCACCACTAGAAGTGCGTAGCGCCAGATGTAGACATTCAGTCTCCAGAGTGGACCTTTATGAGCCACGTCATTTGCTTCATTCAGGGAGAGGTTGTTGGATTTCAGGTTTTGCTGGATAGTCTTTATCCACGTAATACGAGGGCGTCCTGGTGGTCTCCTCCAGTTCTCCAAGGGGAAGCTGTTAAGATATTCTTGGCATCTGTTTCATCTGTTGTTAATTATATTAGTATGTTATTTATGCCAGGCGGCTGACATGTTGATGATGTTCTTCGCGGAGCTAACCGCCTCGTGCTGCGCTGCTGTCACTGAAGAGCCACGCCACCTAGCGAGCTGTGACTGACACTGACGCCACCTGGCGAATAGTGACTGAATCATTCACGGTAGCGTCTGGCTTCTGAATGCTGATCTCTGCCACTCGTGATGATGCAACCTGAACGTGACTGACAGTACGCAGTCCACCTCCACAGACAGTTCAGAGATAGGACTATCGTCTCGCAGTATTCTCTGGTATCAGTTCTTGCTGCCGAGGAGAACGTTGAAAACCGGGAAAAAATATTTCAGCATCGGTTTCATACCATCAGCAATAAGATTTTACTATGAATTGTATCAGAGAGTGTGAGATGATGGGGGTTTTAGGGGGTATTCCCATTGGTGGGGGTG
>Ga0056114_1001947_pt1 | contig 10024 bp, 6 predicted proteins | sample WorMetHERISLAND1_FD_77005 | JGI IMG/M metagenome (GOLD analysis project Ga0056114, IMG submission 77005) | Marine gutless worms symbiont microbial communities from Max Planck institute for Marine Microbiology, Germany - Olavius loisae HERON... ... | reverse complement strand
TAAGTCTTACTTAATAACGAATCAAACTTTGCACAACTTTTTCGTGAACACTTCAAACGCTTCAGTAATGAATGTCAGCTGCCCTCTCGGTATTTAAAGAGTGTTCAAAGTGTCCGCCAGCTGCAGCAACACAAAATCGAAGTCTCTTTCGAATTAACAGGATTGCCTTGTCAATGAACTCCTGTGGCAAATCATCTCCGGCTTAACGTGGTTTTAGGCTCAGCCACGGTCTTAGCCAAAAAGTAAAGTGACCCACTGTTAATTTGGAGAAAAAATTTACTACAGTTCCAGAGATATCGAAATTTTCCTAGGGGTTACTTTTTTGGTGCGCCCTGTACATTGACATATCATGTCTGTCCGACCATCATGCCGCGATCATCTCACGACAACAAGCTGTCACCAGTCCGCCACTATGTTGATGTCATGTCCGACCTTTCATTGCACGCTCTACGGCTCATTTCAGTCTAATTTGTTCTCTGTCTAAAGCTGTCACAAATCTGCACTCAACTTTGGTTACAATTTTGAAATTAACAGCTGTCAATAAAAACACGGTGCTCATCAGACTCTGTTGACGCCCATTTAATAGACAATCTGTGGTCTGAAGGACTGTCGGTACTTTGAGTGGAGTCCCAATGACTGTCGCCTACAACCAACATTCCGACATGAAGCCTGCGTACTAGGGTGTTTGCAGTCTACGAACCCAATAGGGTTATTGTGAACAGAATATCTACGGCAGGCTTCGTCCCAATCAACCGCTAGGGCCTAGGCCCGAGCTACATGCATGCCGCATACCTACAACAACACGCCCATCAGATTTTTGACTTGGGACATTCAATGTTACACAGAACACGTTTTTCAAAGCCAAAGTCGGCGTTGAAATCAGACTCAGACTTGTTAGCAGGATAATGTACTCCTTGAATGGGGCGGGGTGCCACGCAACCCAACATTTAACGCCGGTTTCCTTGTTGGCACATTAATTCCCAGTTCACACCATGTTTTGGTTCGGATCTGTTGAGGTTTGGCGGAGTTGTAGCCTGCCTGCATCACCCTAGTTTTTACGTCACTAAATGCAAAGCAACGCCAATCGTCTCGGTGGTCGTTGAGTAGGCATCAGCGAGTAGCAAGCTTTTCTCAAGCAGTTTTGCTTGCAAAACTGGGAGCAGAGACGAGCATGCAGTGTGAGTGTCAGTCAGCACGGTCACTGTTGACTGACATGAGACTTTCACTCTGTTCACTGTCACTCTCACGAATACTACAACCAACAACATCACAAACCAGCATCAATTCCACACTCGTCTACTTTTCAGTGCTAGTTAGACAATTGTATCTTATCGTAAGGTAGTTGAGTTTAACAGGCGACATTATGTAGTAACAATCGCGATATTGTAAAGGCCAGGTTTCAGATAGCTAGTCATATGGAGCTATTCGACAGTCTGGATCGAGTTAATATTAACTGTCTTGTAATAACTATGACATCATCTGGTAAGTTTTCATATAAGCAAGTAAGAGCAGTTTTAAAGCATCGTTAATACAGGTCACAGTGCGCTGTCCTCATACACCAAGTTGTTCAGGTGCTAGAGTTGGTATTGATGGTTTGCCAGCTGACTTCCACAGTGAACTCAAGCACAATGTAGTTGGTAATTTCCCATTGTTGGTGACAAACCGCTCAGTTTTGGTGGCACGTGTCTTGCCAGCAAGTTCCAAGGGCAGAGTCAGTAATTTCATTAAGGGAAGACGATAGATCTATAGGAGCTCAGTCAATGCCTCTATGTTCTTCAGGACTGTGGCTTTTGAGTTGCACCCAGTTAAAACACAAGCTTCCAACATATTGGATATGATGTTAACATCGTTTATGTGCAGAAACATAAAACATGCACAGTATGGTTCAGATGTTTATGGAATCCTGCATCAAGAATCATGCTGTTACTGATGTCGAATGTCAGTCAGTAAGCACCTGGCAGCGGCACTCTAGACAGACTGTAGGTGTTGCATTTGCCCATTTGGGGGACTTCTTCCTGAGGAGTTGGAGCCCAAAATTTAATGATTTCTAACTAGGCCCAATATGAACCTGCTCTGAAAATTTCATCCAAATCTGCCCACAACTTTCAAAGTTATTCTGAGCACAAACCAACGAACAAAGAAACTAGTAACAAAATGACTGCATTGTCCTCAGATTCTGTCGGCGATAATAAGCAACAAAGTGATCAGACCTTACACTGCCTTTCTGTGTGCAGACACTGACATGACTGCGACACAATTCACACCAGTAACAACAAAACCACACCAAGTAGCAAACTTGCAGAAAGTTCTGAATTTTTTGGACTAATTTTGGCCACTTCTACTTCCAGCGTGTCAGCAATTGGGACAATTACATTTCAACACCAGCAGACCATAGTAGTGCTTCTTAGTAATAGAATATTTCATTTATACAAACAACTGTTGCTACCTTGCAAAGTATCTTCTTCGTGTAAGCAGAATACACCAGGTTGAGCAGTGAAATGTCTTTTTCAGTACCAGCAAAACTGGATCGCAATTGTCATAATGTGACAACATATTAACAGCAAAAAATGCAACAAACACAGGTGCAACTCCAATGTAGAAGACCCAACTGTAGTTCACCTGCAAACATCAACACTATCTGTCAGACCCCACAACACAACGTACAAAACTAAGAAACAGAGACTACGAAAAATGAAAATATGGTTGATAAGCATCACAGCCATTGTTGACAATCTGAACAATGTTTTGTGCAATTGAAGTCACAGTTTCTGCACATTAGCACAGCTTGCCATCCTTCTTAATGGTACTTGCCAAAGCCCATCTGCATACAAAACGTGAATTGTGTTTATCTATTCTGAAGATATACCGGTACACTGTTTGAAAAACACACCAAATTTGAAATGGTATAGCTCAAAATTATAATGATCAATTTTGATGACATTTGGCAGAAATATTCAAAATACTCCAGAACAAAGTTTGTATGCTTCAGTTTTCATGTATATTTGCTGGTTATCATGTTATCATCTCTCAAACTGCACATCGAAAATAACACATGCATGTTTCTTCTGGCAATTGTGGCAGTTTTATTTTTAAACAAATTACAATATATATGTAACATTATTGCATTGGTTTTGTTCCAGTGACATTATGACAAACCTGGCTGACAAATATATCAGCAATAGCTGACATCGGGATTGTCAGAGTCAGTGACAATGTGGCAGCCAACGACGACGTCAAAAAACATCCCCTGACATCATCAAAAAAACAAAATCAATACATTTCCTATCGACAGCAGTAGTAGCCACTGTTATACGTTGAACAAGTGCATAATTATGTCATTCACAAAACAGCTGAGATACTGTAAGCTCAACGCTCAATGACACAGGGACTGTCTCCATGTCACATCTTCTCCATGATTTATTATGTATAACTAGACATACTAGCAGAATAACTAACAAACTGTGCAGTTTGTTATCTAGACATCGTGGAATTATGCGATAATACGCGCGCATAGTTGCTGACCTTTCACATAATTGGGCAAATCCAGCATAATCCAATGAGCTCTGCATAATCTCTCATTTATGAAGGACATTTTGTTATACATCAGGAATTTTGCTTACTGACCACAGCATACCCGATTGGCCGCAGAAACATTGCGCATGTAGAAGTTTTTGCATTGAAATTGGAACACCTATCCTAGGCCCAGGGCCCAGGCCCTAACGTATTTTACTGCTATAATTTTTTTGAACATGAATGTTGACTGTAGCATTTGCAGAATAATCACCTTCAGTTACGTGAGTTGATTTAGAAGGTTCTTGTCATTGTCAAATGCCAAAATATGTGTAATACAAAGCCAATAAAGGGATGCACAATTGGCAAAAAGTGCATGCATAATTTTTAAAATCATTGCGCATAATTTGCAAAATTTTGGTGCATAATTCCACGAACCCTACTTGTTATCTGTAGCTAATACAGATGCCAAAATCTACAGCTACATCAACCGATCTAGAACAATATCTTGCATCACAGTATATGCACAAGACTCGTGCTTCAAGCCTTTTGACAGGCGAGCAAATGTCAGTTAAGTAATATTATTTCAATGCAAATTCAATGTGCAGTCTTCTTTTAAGCATGAATTTTGAAAAATTTGAGCAAAGTCACTATTTATCAAGTAACTTAAAAAATCTTTTAAATGGTCCCTATCAAGAACAGTTAGCAGCAAATTTTAAAAGTATTCCTCTACTTTTGCAGTCTACATCTATAGCACCCAAGTGTTTGCAGTCTACATCTATAGCACCCAAGTGTTTGCAGTCTACATCTATAGCACCCAAGTGTTTGCAGAAGTCTGTAAGTCAAGCCGTCTAATTTTCCACATCATTCTTAAGTTATTTGCAAAAAACGAGTTGACTACGATATCAATTCTTTTTTTCATTTCTTTTGAGTTTGCCATGTCAAATTTTCTCACATTTTTGACACAAAGCATGTACTATAATGCTAAAAATTTAAGCAAAATCGCTGCAATTTTGAAAATTCTTATAGGCCCCCAGTGGAAGACTGACCTCAGATGACCACATAAAAAGACTAAAACGGAATTGGTGATATAGACTCCTGTACACCAGTTTACATGTTTACAGGTATTTTATTTATTCTATAGTTGGAACGCAAAAATGCAAGTGATCTGTTGAACAGACGCATCTTGAGGTGACTCTTGAAGGTGTTGAGTGTTTCTGATGCAGTGAGTGACGCTGGACGCTAGCGTTCAGCAACAACATGCAAACAATTCAACCAATCTGTACGCTACCGGTAGCTATTTTTGACCCAAAACTTTTAAGGATGTGAGAATACAAGAAGTTTAAAAAGTAACTTAAAATTTACCAACTCACAGATAAGGACCATAAGTCCTAACTACAAACATGAGAGTACACTGTGAAACCATACAAAGTTATATATGATGACTCAGTAGAGAGCGTAGGACTCACCACAGCCATAAGAGATTAGAGATGACGACGCCAACAATTCCATTGACAAAGAGCACTGCCCACTCCAGAGTGTCCGGCCAGACCAGCTCTTCAATCTTGGTAATATGAAGTATCACAAGTCCAGGCCACAGCAGTAGCAATGTGCATAGCCCAAGAAACCCTGCAAATGGTAATAGTGCTAAGCAATAAGTTAAAATATCAAGCTCAATTATAATGTGCACTCTTGTATATATGTACAGGTAGACTTTTGATATCTGGTTTGGTAAAATTGAATCACACATGCAGGGCACTTTCAGTCTTTGCCGAATGATATCAGTGGCCATAAAAACCAAGAAAAATTTTGTTTATGTAAAACTTTTGTGCCATAGTTAGTAAAGTTAAAGGAAAATCACTAAAACCATTAAAAACAGTTTAATCAAAGCATTTCATACCTTTATTACATGTATGTCTATTGCATTTGTTATTTTATTTCCACCTTGAATTTTATGAGCGAGTAACTTAACGGCACATCATCACAATTAGGCTATACAACACCATTCACGTTGGACATGCTTGAAAAAGTGAATTTTATGAAGCTGAAAAACAGAGTTAATGCAACAAAATCTATACACTGTATCTCAAAAAAACGACCCAACTTTGAAACGATATACTTGAAATTATATGGATTGATTTTGATATTTGGCATCAAAATTTTAAAGTCTCTAGAATAGAGTTTGCATGTTTTAGTTTTCATGTAGGTTTGCTTGTTATCACGTTATCGTCTCTCAAACTGCATATCGAAATAACGCGTGCATGCTGTGCGAGTCAGCTGTTGAGCATACATTTTCTTGCAGCACCTAAGAAGCAGATCTTTGTCAATAATCTGCAAAACTGATGATTAATGGATCCCCCTGCCTCACGTAAAATTTCTCTGACTGTTCGGTGGCTCTGAGGTTTGTCTTCCTGACTCAACAACAGCGACTCAACTGTGTTGACGTTATCATCAGTACACGCACTGCGTCTGCCGCTGCCCGGATGCTTGTCGACTGTTCCGAACTTCACCAGCAGCCTATTGATGCTGTTCTTCGTCCAATCTTTGTTCAGAAACTTTGTTATAAACTGCCGAGAGTTGCAACCTTTACATTCATACAGATTTTTGATCAAAATTTTGTCTACTTTACTGAACAGCATCAAAGTTGCCACTTTTGCTTGATACAGCGTCAAAATTCGCGTTATTTTCGGTGTCCGGTTTGAAAGCCGAAAACTTCATGAAAAGCAAACCTACATGAAAACTGAAACATGCAAACTCTATTCTAGAGTCTTTTGAATATTTCTGCCACATAACATCAAAATCGCATACCATTTCAAAGTTGGGTCATTTTTTGAGACACAGTGTAGATAGCACAACAGCATTATGTTGGGTCTTCTCAGTATTGCTACTGATCATTCAGTCTGACTTGTTTACATAATGGTGGAGCGGTAGGTAGGTAAGTTTGAGGAAATTTTTTTACACCTGTATAATGCGCATCCCACTTCAGACAAACACTTTGAAGACAAAACTGTGCACATAATAATCGAGATATTACAGTACTCGTATGTCCAAACAAGCCTGGAAATTGCCACTGAACACGGTGAAATAACCATTGAATTCATTCTACACTACAGTTTGAACATTTGCTCAATCAGTGAACAATCTGTAAACACTACTGCCATGTCACGACGATGGATCAAACAGTTCTCAGCCTGACAATAACTTCAAACTTGCACTAGATCTGAAACTGCAATATCTTGAAAAAAATCAGTGCAAAACCAAAGTAAAAAGGAGAAAACTACGATTCTCTAGCCAGGGCAATTCATGTAAGTTGTACCAATGACGGCTTGCGACAGTGAGAAGCAGAGCACCAGCTGAACTGGACTTGCAGTAGAGTTTAACACCCCACCCGACACAAGCTGGGTCATTCCGAAGGAGGACACCAGCTAAAAAAGCAACTAAAGAAAAATGCTGATGACATCTGCGAGCACAAGTCATTTTGCTGCTCACATAACTCAAGTCGCTGTGGCCAAAAGTGTCATATTGCTTCTGTGTTCACCAGACCTGATGGCGTAACTCTTCTATCTGTTTCCTAAACTTAAATAACACGTTCGTGGTGGCATATTTGTCACTGATGCTGTGGAGGGTTATCAAAAGTCTCAAGACATGACATTGATCTGTGCAGGGAAAGCAATGTTTCAGCATCGTTAATAGTCACCAAGTATCACTCTCAGACTGCAACTCTTTCCACGGGAGACGGATGACTTTCTGATACATCTTCACAGTCAGCCCGGGCAGAACACTGTTGTGTCACCCTCACAAAAGTCGCATCATACATGAATCACAAAATTCACTTCTGAACTAGAAGCATGTGCTAAACTGCATATTTCCTTCCGCCAAGTGATTTGTAAAATTTCGGGAACATGTGACCCTGGCCACACTGCATTTTCTAAAAATGACTAAGGGATCATGTCCATACTGTCCCTGGAAATACGCTTGTCAAATCTGAAGTCTGTAGCTTTAACCATTTCTGAGATGGATTCCCATTAAGAACTTATCCGGGCTTTAACTTTTTAAAAAAAAAAACTTGTGGGGTCACGCGACCCTGGCCACGCCTCCTTTTCCACAAAAAGGGATCATGTAAGGACTGACCCTGGAAACATGTGTGTCAAATTTGAAGTCAGTAGCAATTAGCATTTAACTCCCCAACTGTCTGATGACCAGTTCGCAGCTCACACACAGACATACAGTCACACACAGCAACACGCTGTAAACACATTCTGTAGTCTGCATCGACTCTTGCACATAATCACACTTAAAACTGTTTAGACTGTAGCTGTGTCAGTATTGCAATCAGCGCAGAGCAGAGGGTACAAACCATAGAACATCGGCATGTTCAACTTGTCCTCATTGTCAACTCGTCTCCTCAGCAAGACAAGGAACAGAGCAAACATGAGCGCACCCACCACTGAGCAGATTGCACTCAATGGCTCATTGGTGACATGAAGATCTTTGGTTGACCATGACACGAGCACAATGCCACCAATACTGCACAGGCAAACAACAGAGTTACTCAATTCTCAGCTGATAATGTTTGTTCATTGATCAAAGACTGCTGCCACTACTCATTACAGGCATTACAATGATACTGCAGTCTGCAGCACTATATGTTCACTGATGACATACAGACAAATGTAAATGTAAAACTTGTGTATCTTCCTCACATCCTACAGAGTCAACATTCAATTATGCATCGGAACACTCAACATTTGACATTCTTTTACAAAATTCTTTTAACGCTAATTTTCATATTTTACTCGACTAACTAAGCATTATGCGTTTCCACATTTTATGTAGTACGTACGTACTTTGTTTGTGTTATGTTTATGTTACGTTGAATGGTCTCAGTCATTAAACTAATGTGAAACATGAAGCACTTGCCACATCATCGGCACTGTGCTGTAAAATCTTTGCACATTGACTCTCTTAGTGAAGATGCTGAGTAGCTTGCAAGAGACGTCAAAAATATGTTAACTTTGGGTTCCACCGTTTGGGTGTCGTGGTTTGTGACCATAAAAAGGCACATCTGCAACATGTTCTCAATCGACCACTAACATTTCCAATTTTCATGGATACTGGTTGTTTTAGGTATGTAAACAAGATACCCATCTCCCCCAAACCTGAAACCAGCCCTTCTCTGCTCACCCAACTGAGTATAGAAAAATTTGGATTTTTTAAACTTGGGGCATTCGATGTTTATGCTCTGAGAGCTGTTTAAGAGCTCATCAAGCTGAAGTGAAATGAGCAAGTTGAGGGTTGAACAAGGACAGCCACACACGCAATAAATACCCAAATTTTCATGAAGGTTTCGTTTGTACCACTACCTCATGCTTATTCTGCCTGGCTTAATTAAAGGCATTGTTTCTTTGAGTTTGTACCAATCAGGTCAGCCGAGCCCACGACATGCCCACAGTCACTGCTAGCCAGCACAGACAGACATTCTGACAGTCAACATGTCAACACACTCTACAGCAATAACAGCCACCAGTCAAGAGGACACTGGTGAACTGTCTGTGTCAGCCAGAGATATTAAAGGATTTTTGCAAGAAATCCTGAGCAAACAATCTGCCACGACCAGCGTGTGAACCTGAGCCTGCTGTGGCATCTCAAGTATTGTAGCTTATCAGGTGAATTGTAGCGGTGAGAGTTAAAAACACCCTTTACCATTACTGCATCACTGACATGCAGCTGTACAATCCATGGCTTTTTTTGTTAGACAGACATGTCCTAAACATTAATAATGCACGAAAAACTATCAAACACAATTATTTGTACAGCACTCATTGCACAAGTGTCACTTAACCTACATTTAAATGCAGGCAGACCGACATAAAATGTACAGATTTACAATGTTTACCACTAGCATCATCACTGCATCACCACACAGTCATATTAATGGTCCAATAATCATTTTACCTACCTGTAGATATTAAAAACACAGCATAATTACTATCATTTGTATGCTGACCTGAGTGCAACAGCGACAAACTTGGACAATGTGAATCGATCGTTGTTAGTTGCTGGGAAAACTGACGCAAGTACGAGAGTGAACAATGCAGACGTTGACAGCAGAACGTCAGGTAGACCAGACTTGACATAACTCACTGCTACTTGATAGGACAGGTTACCAAAGAACAACTGTACACACAGTCAGATGCACATGTCTGTCTCAGATGACCCTCTGGACATTCATACGTTGTAAAAATATTCTCTTTTAAAACTTTTCTTCTGCACAGTTAAATACTCACAATAACAATCACAACAAAGATAAAAATCCCACGCAATATACTCAACGTAACATTAAATTCAAGTTACTCTAACTACGTGGATGAAGACTATCCAGCAAGACCTCAGATCAAACAATCTCTCCCTGGATGAGGCAATAACTGTGGCTCAGAATCGTCCACTCTGGAGACTGATGTCTGCGTTTGGCGCTACGCACCCCTAGTGGTGCTTGCCACACAAGAAGAAGAAG
>Ga0056114_1001946_pt1 | contig 10024 bp, 10 predicted proteins | sample WorMetHERISLAND1_FD_77005 | JGI IMG/M metagenome (GOLD analysis project Ga0056114, IMG submission 77005) | Marine gutless worms symbiont microbial communities from Max Planck institute for Marine Microbiology, Germany - Olavius loisae HERON... ... | reverse complement strand
CCGTAGTAGAACGCAGCCAGCGCTGTACCCTGTTGGTGCCGGTCCCAGGTGAGTTCTCCGTCCGCTCGTTCCAGTTCCTGGTCGCGAGGACATTGATCAGTGTCGCTGATGTTGGTCGTCATGACGTGGTCATCACTGACGGCAGTCTGGTTTACCATTGCCACAATGGCGACACTCAGACTCACACGTAGTGTAAACGCACAGAAGACCCCGAGATAAGCCGTGATACAGAACACGGTCCCCCAGGGTGGAACGAAGAACCTGGAGCACTCTGTTGTGTCTTGTACTGCAGAGGCTGTCGAGTTGTCTTCTTGTGAGCTTCTGGGTGCAGATGATTTGGTAAAACTGATTGTTGTTCTGCTTCCATCATTTACGCTGTTGTCATCGATGTTTTGGGGATTCGACTCGTTCGCCATATTACTTATTGCTCTCCGACACCTTTTTCTCACCTCTATCGGTTGAGCGAAGTATCAACTCGCTCTACTCACAAAGCATAGCAACAACAATCAGTATTAGCATCAGTTTATTGATACACGTCAAACGCACATATACTAACTGCGCAGTTAAAACAGTGAAAAATCATATAAAACACACTAGTACCGGTATAAAAAAATAAAAAGCGAAGTAAAACTATGCTAGAACACGCATATTGCGATTATCAAGTCAGAAGTCGAACATCGGGCCGATGTTCGACTTCTGACTTGATAATCGCAATATGCGACAAGCATAGCTGACAGGCGCCCTGGGTAATAAGATGCTTTCATTACATTTCAACTCTCTCAGTACTCAGTACTGTTAAGTTTAAAAAGTAAAAAGTTAAAGCAATGATAAGTTCTTCATGGCAATCGATCTCAGAACTACGGGGTGTCGCTTGCCATATGGGATCACCTGCCTGCCACCCGACACAAGCAAACACACCCCGCCTTAACCCCAGCCAGTGAAGGGCGGTACTCGATTTACCTACCCCGGAGGGATGGAAGGCTCCGCTGAGTTGACCTAGGTGGCTGTTTGCATACCGAGATGGCTTACCCACCCACAGACGGTCAGCCATCCAAGTATTAACCGAGCGCGGCATAAGCATCCCTTGGTTTGTATACTACAACACAGCTTCTATGTGTAATTTGTACGTTAGTAAACTAGTTAACAAAGTATAATACTACTGCGATGCGTTGTAGCACACGTTTTCCTTGTCCAACCTTACGCAAGTTGTCGAAGAATTGTGAATTGATAGACGAATGCTGTGAGATAGTTTTGCACCGGAACGTTGATGTGAGTAAAATATTTGTATAGGATAGGCCTACACTGTTTATAGTGACTTTGGTCAGATAAGTTTGCCATATTGAGATATATTTCAGTGTGAGAGTGTATAATAACAGAATTGATGATGAACAGTCAATACTTACAGTGAATTGGTGAGATTTCATCTAGAATTAAAAAACAATTTGACTGCATAGCGACACTGTTATGATTAATGTGTTATTTAGTCAGTGTGTTAAATAAACTAAACAGTTAATAAGAGTCTTTAAACAACATCCGGTTGATAAAAGTATACTGCATTAAGGCAGAATTGATGTGTACAAAATGGCGACCTTGAAACGTTCCAGAACTCCGTGAACGAGAAGCGTCGTTAGATAATTCATAAGCATTTTCCGCCAACCAATAAATCCACATTTTAAAACCAGCACATTTACATATGTCTTTTTAGTCTTTAGCTGTGCTGTCCCTGACGAAAACATCCAATAATCGTGTGATATTTCAACATTAAAGCTTCACAAACGCCAATACCTCACTGGGTCCTACTAAACGATGAGCTATTCAGTGAGCCAAGCAAAAAATATCGTGTCGCCATCTGTGACATGACGAGTGAGGTGAATAGTCATGTAGGCGCCTACGCTTACCCATGTGCCGGCTATACGTGTATGGCCAATGCGAACAATTCACTATACGGATGCTAGTATTAACCTAATATTCAGTATCATCAACTGCATGTACAGGATAACATTACCGGTTACCATGATCGTTTTCTGTTTTTTGGCACGTAAAATAGATCAGTGTTAACCAATAATTGTTGGGTTTTATATGAATGAATGCATTTATTTCAGACATAGTACATCAAGGAACATAATGTTCAAAAGTACAATCAGTGGACTGTGGACTGTGTGTTGTCGTTGACAATACTGGCCTATCTTCATTCCGATAGCAGTTGTTGCCTCCCAAATCTGTGAAACCCCGCGAAATTCTCCAAAAATTTGAACTTATACAGTTCAAGGTCATCCAAGGTCATCGATCTTGATGTCAATCGAAAGCACATGACTTCACATTAGTCATTAATAGTAACTTTGGACATCTCCTACCCACCGTTTTCGAGACATTAACGCATTTTGCTCAAAAATAGCTTGTTTCCCCACCCTACCCTTGTTTGACACCTCCTAGCGAAGGAATGCCCTGCGATATCAACATAATCTATACATCGCTGAAAACTACATTTAATGGGCTACAATTCCGTCGTTGACAATATGGGACTATCTTCAGCTCCCAAAGCTGCGAAATCGCGCGAAATTCTGAGAGAATTCGAACTTATAGTAGGTCAAGGTCATCCACGATCATCATCGACCTTGGTGACAATCGAAAGAGCATATGCTACTTCCTATTAGTCATTAACAGTAATTTCGGGCGTATCTCATAGCGTTTTCGAGATATTGACGTTTAAAGCTAGAAAATGACTCGATTTTCCCACCCAATCCATTGTTTGACGCCCCCGCTCGGAGGGAACCCGTTAGAATTTCTGCATGAAACTTACCCGCATAAACTGGAGGGATAGAGCTACCGTATGGTGAAAATTTCATAATCCTAACTTCAGTCGTTTTTGACTAGTCCACCCGTGTGTTAGACGGACAGACAGACAGACGGACGGGCGATAACATATGCGTATGCGTGCTGAGCATAATAATGCTATTGTGCTGTCGCGCGCTACTAAAAACCAAACACCCTATACACACGCACACACACACGCAAACAGTAGCCAGAACACCAAAGTTAAACAGAATAAAGCCGGCATATGTGCCCAATAACACTATTCTGCATAACCTGACACTGATGAGATAAACTAACTGTTATAAATCAATGTATCAAAACGACTTCAACTATCAGTATAACTTTACACAGAATAAACCGCTTACAGCCGCTGTGAGTGTCTGTGGCTGACTTCGGATCTGGTGACAAAAGGGCTTTATTTCTGTTTACAACAGTTACAAGGAAGTAAGGAAGTATTTAAGTAAGTGAAAGTAACTATGTCTATCGCGCACAAAGATCAAACAGTCACTAGGCGCATAGCCTAACGGTACGCTAAACACGGTGCAATGGCAACAGCAAAGCAGTTAAAAGACTAAATTCGAAGAAAAATCCAACACATTAAACGATAAGAACAAACGACTGGCTAAACTGCATGCATCACTCGAACAACACACGCGCAGGACAGCAGTTTGGTGTAACACTACATGTCGTCGCAAAAGCCAATAAAAAGCTGCCACGCGTTAACGGCTGCAGCCGAAAGCGAAACTGAAACTGCTACGAAATCGAAATTACGCAATCAGTACATGGCAGCGATTGACAACATACAAAATATACGACATTTGTACACAGATAAACTCTACCGATCGTTTGATTGGCTGCTAATTGCTAGCAGTTGAGCATAACTAAGTTCTTTCACGTAGCCTACCAGTAACATTAGGCGACCAGTAGTCAGTGGCGGATCCAGAGAACGGATGTCGTCAGCTATACAATGTGCATGTATTGGATCGGGTGATCTAAGACATTGGGTGTCATGTAGCGCATCTTCATCGGCGACTGTTAGTGTCACGTGGACACGCTGTCAGACTAGGCTCATAGCTTGTATGTGATGCCTATCACAGATTATGTCTGAGATTTTAAGCCTCGATACAGTAAACTTATTACTGGGCTCAGCAATGTCAGACTCTGATGAAAAGAAAGTGGCTGTGAAGTAAATATGTGCATAGAGAGAAGCGTTAAATGTCTGCGACACTATGAGACATCACATCGGGTAAAATTTGTACTTGGTAACGACGGAGGGGGGGGGGGGTCATAGTTAGCTTTCGTTCACTCAATATAACCATAGTTGCAAACGATACGGCATATTCATCGTGTCCAAGCCATATAATGCGCCGGTTTGACATTATTGACATTGGTCTTGATCAGCGTAACTAATTACTCTACATTGAGCCCGGTTGGTACTGCGATGGCGTGGTGGCAGGCAAGCAGACTGGTCAACGCAGCGTAACGAGTACCAGGGAATGCCTGGAAGTAAACGGGCACACCACGAGACCGACCCTGTATAGCCTCGCTGCCGGGAAGAAGAAATGGAAGAATTTAAGACGGATGGTGAAATGGTGGTTCAGCATGAAGGTCAAAGAATTAGAACCAAGCAAGAGTACGTCATGTTCAGGAAGACTGAGTCTCGCGTGAATACAGACCCGTCGTCGCCACGATGATACACGGTCAATAGATGACTGCAGACGTCTCTAACCCTTTGATGCCCACTGTTGCCATTTTGTCATATGGGTACAGATATAATTTTTGACATCCGGGCACTCTGACACTCAGGGCTAAGCGTTAAGAGTGCCCGGATGTCAAAAATTACAATTAACGGTTTAACCTGGTCTGGCACAGGATGCTAATGAATTATAGCTGTACCCATATGGCAACAGTGGGCGTCAAAGGGCTAATACTTATTATACGAGCGTCCCGTAGGCGGCAATATGTTTGCACGTTTACAGCGTAGACTCAAAGATGAAACTTCTACCAAAGCACGCCGTTTCACTGTGTTGTAACGTATTGGGTCACGCCACTGGTCTTCGCGGAATATGTTCAAAACTTAGGGTCGAGACGGGGTCGGGCCTAAAGTATTCAAGCCGTCAGGGGAACCTTTGACAAAGTTTGGGCCACTAAAGGCACAGACGTGAACAGACTGAGATGAGATGAGGTGAGTGATGTGTTCTCAGCTATCATTGGCTGACGCGTGTTGTCGAAGACTGTCTGACTGTGAGTGACGCTCATGTTGTCGACTCAGTTCATCGTCATCGTCGTCGTTATCTGACGAGGCGACGAGCAGCAGCTTGTAGTCAGCTCCGGCCGTGCTGACGGCGCTGTACAGCGGCGGCACAGCAGCCACTGGGTCGTCGTCGTCCGTATCCTCCTCGATGCCTGTTCTTCGACGTCCATCCACCTCGTCGGCAAAGATGACGGGGACGCCGGGTTTGCCGCCGATCGCTGCCTGCTTGGCGCGGTGTCGGCGGCGAAACACGAGCGGAGCACAAGCTGCGACCAGGACGACCATGGTGACGGCGATGACCACGAGGGGCACGAGGACGTACAACAGACCGGCCGACACAGCGTCATCATGGACCGCCATCAACGGTCCTCCGTGACGTTCCAACTTCTCCGAGCTACTGAGCGCCGTGAAACTGTATCGACACGGACCGAGTGGGATGAGCGAGGCGGCGAGGATGTGATACGGATGAAGAGCAGCTCTGAACGACTCAACTATACCGCCGTCTTCACCGAACACTCGTCGACTGAGAGCCAATATCTCCTGTCACCGACACAACAGCATCAGTACGATTACCGTACGAGACAACACGCTATGCTGAATGTATACATAACAGAGAAGAAGCCGGTGATAGTGGTCAGCATAATACACGGCCGATCAGCGGCAACGACGCACGGTAAACGACTGTGTAGCGGGGGTCTCACTCCTGGCAGCCTGCCGTTGTTTCAATTGGACCATTATGGTATTGTGCTTGTTGATGGCGAATAAAATCCTCTCATCCTCTCTCTCTCTCTCTCTCTCTCTCTCTCTGATTTTAGGTAGAATCTAAGGTCAGTTAAGCGAGAAAACTCCGGTCAATACCAGTCAACGTACCCGGTGCTATTTACACACTGGTGATGGCGTCTAGCAGACAAGAAGAGTGGTACGTACTGGTAGTTGGCAGCCGGGGTGACGACGTGACGCCGTGAGTGACGTGTTGGTCCAGCAGAGAGTGACTGAGCCACGATCAAGACGAGTGATTCGTACGTGAGTAGAGCCATGAGGGTCACCGAGACCGTGAGCGATCATACGGACCACGTCAAGACGCGTCTCCACGAGCATCATGAACCGATGAAAATCAGCGTCGAGAACGACGCTGAACTCATGACTCATCAGCTGGTCACGTGACCGGCTCTTCACTAGCACCTGCCACATACCATCCACCCACCATATCAAACAACCTGACACAATAAACCAATGTATCAAACCAGGACAGAAGCACAGTAGCAGCGAAGCACGTGTTCACACTGTGACATCCGCTCCGGCAAAATTAATAAGATGCTGCAAAAATTATATAGTGTATTTTAACATCTCGTTCATAGTTGTTCTAGATTTAACTTTGAATCATTTGTACACTACTCCGCTTTATAGACTGCATGACTTGTTAGATCGCTATTGTTTTTTATTTTATTATTTTAGACTTCTAGTTGCCGTCATCATGGCCAAATTGAACAAGTAGCCTATGTCTACGAACCATAAAATTTCCTGAAAATCGCGCGAGTCACCCCGGTAGCAACGTATTCACAACGCGAAGTACTGCAATATTTTCAAATTTTCAAGAATTGCGGTCCTCTCTGCACCAAACTGCTGACGAAGATGAATGTTCACTGTTCACATGGTAACGTTTTCGTGCTTTCTAATAATCCCTTTGATCAGTATAACGTGTCGCCTGTGGGGGATAAAAATGCGAAAAATCCGCAAATGAATATTGCCGAAGCACCGACCTGCCAGTGTGATTATCAAAACAGAGAATTAATAAAAATCGACAAGTTTGATGACTATATGCTATTCCAATCCAAACAGTTCACGAGTCTGAGATTACAGTAACGCAAAGGAGAAAAAACACGGACACGATCATACATTCGCTATTGTTTATCGCAGTCTAAAGCACTACGACTACATCGAATACATCACGAACTTGCGGTTCTGGTCACGTATAAGGTACACCAGTGACATTTCTTGATCTTGAAAAAATTACTTACTTACTTACTGCATAAAGCATTGTGCCAATGCGTTCAAGAATGGATCAGTTTTGTAATTAAACTCACCTCAAGAGGTGTGCTGGTCATCATGTTGTGGCGGTTGAAGGCGGTCAGCAGGAACTGGTGTAGTCCGGCGTGTACTGCTAGCGGCAGACCATACACAGTCCGTGATGAGGTGTTCAACTTGATCCACGAATCCACACTCAGCGGCATCAGATTTACGTCGAAAAGAGCTAGCCTCAGATTCCATGTGTCGCCGTCCTTACAACGACATAATATTACAACAGATGAAGCGCGAGTTAAAACTGACGTTTTTGAACGCATTGTTATCTGCTGCCGCAGTGCATGGCTTTCCTGCGACTGGCTAGCTGAATACGATGATACGATACGATACTGAAATACTAAACGTACAGCAAAAGTAGCAATCTTAGTCCATCACACGTAGGCCTAATAAAAAAATAATAAAATAACTAAATATAGAAATAGACAAGAAGCAGGTGCGGTCGGGTCCGGGATCGGGAACTCGGGGAAGGCAGCTGTAGCGTCTAGTCTTAAATATGTCAGTAAGTAAGTAACGAATTTATAACGCGCGAAAGAAGCGACTGCGTCAGAGAAGTGGAGACTCGAAAGCGGTGACCAGGATCTCAGCATCATAGGTGAATGGTCCAAAGTAGCTTGGAGTTTATGCATACAAACCGCAGTCTTGAACTTGATGCACGTGGCCAGTGGAGGCTGCTCAGCGCAACAGTGACCGACGCAGGCTGAAGACGAGTCAGGATGCTGTGATGTGTTCAATTAACGACATATATCGACCAGAGTAGTGCGTCATGTGTCAGTGTGGATCAGTCTTTAATGATCCACTATGAAGGACTGAGATATTGGATCCTCCATCAAGGAGTCCCAATACTTCGTTTGCCAGTTTTGTACCTGCTTCCAATTTACAACGGGAAGTCACAGTTCAAATCAGCTGTCTGCTAGACAGCAAGACTAATCGTGCCAAGAGGTCAAAGGTCAAGGTCAAGAGGCGTTAAATCACTGAGTCGGGCGGTGTATGGGGAACGGCAATGAACTGATTAGTGAAATGGCTCCTACTTTAGTGCTCCACTGTACAACATTGCTGCTTCAGTGCTTCATCATTCTGTTCTACGAGTTCTGCCGTCACGTAACCTGTTACAATTCAATATGTAAAGTTTTCGAGACACTTCAGGCGCAAGACAATTCTTAGTTGGACCCAAGATAGATGTCACTTACTTGCATAGTCTCATACACGGCAATACACGGCACTACCGAAACCGGCATGACCCGTCCCGTCCTGGCCTGACAAATAACAGTTGTTATAACAGGTATAAAACTACCGAATTCATGTACAAAATCTGGTGGAAATGAATGTGAGTTGACACTAATGACAAGTGTTGAACCTGGTAATCGATGAACGTGTCGTTAGCGAGGTGGTAGAGCAGACTGTCTCCGACGTTGACGACGATTCTGTCGAGGTGACGGTGAGTGTCAGGTGCCTGCTGGACGCCAGTGTCTGGTCTTCGTGATCGAGGTCCGCCCCACGTCATCCGTCTGGTCGTCGATCTGTCGAAGAACTGAGATCTCGTGGTAGGGTCATCGTCGACTGTCGGATGTGTTGACCTGTCTCTGTTCTTCTCTGACCAGTCCTTGCCTCTCTCAGTGTCTGGCGATCTACCGGCGTCTCGTTCAACAGTGGACTGTGTCTCTGCCTGGTCAGCTGATGTAGTGGTTTGTCTGTTAGTGGTCGGAGTCTGGTCGTCGTCACCTGCGATACGTCTCATCGTGCGGTCGACGGTCGGCAGTGTGACGACGGTCAACGCCAGCACAGACGAGGCAACTGTCAGCCAGCTGTTGGACACACCACTCATCGACGACGCGCCGTTAGTTCCTCCAATCACAGGGCGCTTCGTGATGCGATCTGACGGCAGTGGTGTAGTCCTTCCCTGACCAGTGGCTCCAGTGACGTGGCTAGACGGCTGCAGACCGTCAGACACTAACGCCGTCTGTGTCTGGTCAACTCCGCCGTGGTCAATTGGTGTAGCTGACGGCGTGATGACTGGGTAGACAGGACTTCCGGTAGGACGGGTCGGATAAACCGGAAGTTGTGTCGGGGTTGGACGAACCCGCAAGACATACGAGCGCTTAATACGACCGGCCCTATTTGTCACCCGCAAACCGGCAACCGGAAACTGAAGGTCACGTGACATTCGGCCATCTTGTGCCGTCTGTTCCAGATGTTCCAGGACCGACATGTGTGGCGCATGAACATTGCCGCAGCCGACGTTCCATCGAAGTAGAACTCCACCACTATTGTTGACTGGACCAGTCACATCACCAGGCATAGCGACCAGCACTGTCTCACCTGCATGCACATCGTCTATATATGTTACGCACCATCGACGGTTTAGCGCTATCGGTCGATCGCATTGCGCTGTTGAACGATCGTTCGTTCGCGCTGATCGGTCTATGATGGCCGATAAGGATTTGCGCTGACGACCGACGGCGCTGCGCTGTCGATAGGCAATAACCACGCTCATTAAATAGCAACTCTGTGTGCAGCACAGCTCCCACAGCAGTGCTGAATTTACTGCTAGTGAACGTCATCGGTTGACTGTTGCGCGATCAGTGGACGGTGACGCAAACGAGCGATCGTCTTGTGGCGCAGCATGATTGACTCATAGCGCAAATCCGTCGATCGCGTGTAAAAAATGCATGCACTTCGTGGAGGTTGTCTTCATAATTATCTACTTCCAGTTCCGCCATTAGAGAACATCTGTTTAGGACAGATTGTCTGAACAGTACAAGAAAGCCATGCTGTCGCAGGGAAACCGCGCGATGCCGCTGTAAATTCTGATCGATATCAACAGCCAGTTGGGCAAAAGCAGAGTGAATGAGAAACTGAAAATATCACTTAACATTT
>Ga0056114_1001945_pt1 | contig 10026 bp, 5 predicted proteins | sample WorMetHERISLAND1_FD_77005 | JGI IMG/M metagenome (GOLD analysis project Ga0056114, IMG submission 77005) | Marine gutless worms symbiont microbial communities from Max Planck institute for Marine Microbiology, Germany - Olavius loisae HERON... ... | reverse complement strand
GTTGGAAAAATTTCAAATGGCCATATCTCCGCAACCGGTCGTCCGATCCACTTCATGTTTTGTTCTAGGGTGGGTTTTCGGGGACGGCGGATCTAATGGCGCCATTTTCGATTCGAACAAATTTAAGATGGCGGCCGCCGCCATCTTGGATAATTTTGAATCGCCATATCTCCGCAACAGCTCACGATCTACTTATATAGCGCGCATCGCGCGGTCATCTTTGCGATAGCACAGCTTTCTTGTTACTACTTAAGCCACTCTAAAAATATTGATTGATTGATCTAGCTGTTTTCTGTAGGTTTATTTCAGATTGAACAATCACGGAAAACGGTAAAATAACCAATTATCGAAATACCTGTGGTGCTGCTAGAGGCCTACGGTGGACCACACTACAGCGCCGCGCCGGCTTGGTGCCTTTAGTTCATGTTGCAGCATTTGACTGGCCGAGTCCGCTATCCTCTCCCCCTCCCGCGTCCGACCGCCGCAGCCGTGATAGATGGGGAGGGGAGACGTGCGAACTGAACGTCAACGTCACGCAGTGACTGACGGCGCGGCGCGGAGCGGTAGTGCGGTCGTTCAAGGCCATCAATGCCATGCATCCATGATTGACTTGGCTTAAGTGGCGTCGCAGTCGCTACGAGTGGTCATACGTTCGTTACCGCCACAATGCTGACCCACCGACCACTTGAGGCTATTTTCCAGACGACTTTCGTACGGCAGTTTACGATCACGTACGCTCGTCGTCGTTTTTGGCAGATATACTGACCTGTTGAGTGCTGATAAGGGGGTGCATATTATACATAGGTCTACAGATTTTTATATTGTGACAAAAGTCTAAGGTTGGGGTGCGTATTATATTCGATGGCGTATTATATTCGAAGTTTTACGGTAGATTACATTGATATCTCATGGCGTTCCGCCGCTAGGGAGCGTCAAACAAGGGAGGGGTGGGTAAAATCAGCAGTTTTCTGTCTTTCAGCGTGAATATCTCAAAAATGGTAGCAGATATGGCTAAAGTTACAATTAATGACTAATAGGAAGTCACATATGGGCTTTCCATTGACACCAAGATCGATGACCTTGGATGGCCTTGAACTGCTGTAAGGTCATATTCTCTTGAAATTTTGCGACATTTCTCGTGTTTCGGAGGCAATAACAGCTAAACGAATGAATATAGACCCGTATTGTCAGCACCGGAATTGTTGCCCACTATATGTACTTTTCAGCGATGTACAGATTGCGTTGATATCGCAAGTCCTTCTACAGCTAGGGGGCGTCAAACCACGTTGATGTGGCAAAAACAAGTCTTCGTACACACACGGATGTCGCGTGCTTACCTGTCGTTGGCTAGGCTTTCTTGTTTGTGTTTACGTTGCATATGAAAAGTTAGTAACGTCGACAGGTGATTGACATGAAAGACACACAGTGAGCTTGTTGTTAAGATCTCTGTCTTAGTGTCTTGCTGATGTAGTTTGTCGTCTGGTTAGCATCGCTGCTGGCATTCTGTTAACACCAACGAATATGGTTTCAGCTAAGTCGGTCACTTTGTCTTGAGGTCAGAGTTCACGGTAGAAGAAATATGTCAAGTCACAATCAGTCGTCAATGTTATCATTTAAACAGGAAGGTTAAAAGGTCAAGGTCATTTGCCAGTGTGTACCTAATGGTTCAACAGGCACTGTACTGTACTGTATTGTATTGTATTGTGCGTGTCTGTTTTAGCTTAGAATCAGCTGTAAATGCTCCGAAAGTGAGATCTGGTGGGTTGTTTAGAAGGCATTCCACATATCGATTCAGGTGATTTTCTGTCGTTCACCGTTGCACATATTTTGTATTTAACACGTGATTGTGATAGAATTGTTTCTCACTATTGATATGAACAGGTCTACTTTTGATGATCACAGCAGTGCTTTACTCATGATGACTCACTAATGACCTGACTGGAGACTCAGAGGTCAAGGTCATTTGAGGTTACAGTGAGGTCATTCTTGTCACATTTAAGCCTACATCAGTCATTGTTTCAGTTGAGAACAGTTGTAAACAGAGCTGTATCTTAGCCAACCCCCACTCTTCTGTAACTCCTCAACTTTCTGTCGTCTCCCCAATCTTGACGTACTGTTTTTCTATGGGGCAGAGACTCACTGAGAACACATGGAACACATTACCAACAGATCTGAAACTACTGTTGACGACAACAACATTCAAGTGAAAGCTAAAAACTTTTCTCTTCCAACACAGTTATGGACTGAACAATGTCAAGTGAACTATGTAATTTGTAGGTGGCACATTAGAAATCCCCATGGATCATAGTCGTTAGAACACAGTATACTCTGTCCATTTACACTGATGATAAATGACAATATATGTCCCATAATGCCTTGTTTATCACACTGGCTGTGTGTATTGTGTTCATTGCAGTGGACGCTGTGAACATGAAGCGTGTGTTGAAAGTAGCAGTATCAGGCGAATGCCGCCGGCTGTTAGAAGGTTGCAGTGTTTTTGTTCATTATTAGTTGGTTGTTTAGTGGTGTTGAGAAGGACATCTGAGTCCATAGTTGCTGTTTGTCCCATGCTTCAGCAAAGTCTTAATCACAGCTGTATTTTATTTATTGTTTTATTTCACTACAATTAATTAATTTATTTATTTATCAACATTTTAAACACAATTAAACAAACCCAACAAAATTACAAGGTGATTTGGTTTTTTTGTATAAAAAGGTTGTTTCATGTTTGTGTTACGTAAATATTATACTTTGCTGATTTCTTTATTTTCTTACAGATGGAAAGTTTTCATTGTTTATTGTGCCACATATACACATTATGTTTATGTTACCGATGCTTTCAGGTCAACGTGTAGCCTGCAGTCTCTGTCATCAGGTGGTACCACACCACACATCCTAAGAGATCTCGGACTTCAGCCCAACTTCAGCTTTTTACCATGTTTGTTTCTCATGTTGTTTCTAAGCCACACATTAGTCAAGACACATACAGTAAGTAATTGGCCTGTAACAGATGCTACATTGCTGTTGTGTGCCAGCTTAAAGCTTGTTTGGATCTCTAAGTTGGTTGATTTTGTTGGCTGTGTGTAAAGACAATAAAAACGTCTGTGGGGCAATAAAAACGTTGCCCTTTATAGTTTTTTAATAACTCTGTCAAAAAGTCAACCACATGCTATGAATGCTATACCATGCAGCAGCTGTGCTAAGGCATGTTCTTGACTGTCTGTCCATCTGTCCGTCTGTTATGCTGTGTTATAATGTCAACAAAAACAGACCTACAATAATGTACTTTTCACCAAACAGTAGTTCAAAGACTCTAGTTTCAGCGATGTAATGATGCTGCAGAAATTCGTAGGATTTCACTCCCATCGAAACAATTGTCTACAGTTACGGTCATTCTAGCATTCAGGAAAACCATAGTTTGCTGCTGCTGAAGCTATTAATAGAATGACATCATCCTGTAATGGATCTGCCACTGCCTGTTTGCTAAGTATTTTTTCCAAATAACGCAAGATAATATTCATTGTGGTTGCCAACTAGATTTTGTGGCTTAAGGCCAAATCTGGCATAATTTTAGACCATACAGGCTCGGACGGTATGTTGTGTCTAAATTGATTAGTTGTGTTGTGAATGATGATTGCAGTGACAGGGAACAATATCGCTGATGTCAGTACGTCAGAGCGACTGTCTCGCACACTTCCACATGACTTTGATCTCAGTTTGACAGCGAACGGCTCAATACCAGAAGAACCAGCTGCACCGGCTCAGAGTAGACCAGAGCACGACGTGTTGTCAACGGAAGACTCCTCTTATGAGTCGGCAGAAGACATTCCTAATGGCTTTGCTGACATCAAAACTGTCACGGCTTTTGATGATGTAGTTAGCAAACAGGTTGAGGCAGTGTCCATGTCTGAACGGTTGTCTAGTGTCTGGAAGCATCTGGTTAGCATTGCTGCTGGCGTTCTGCTGCTGGTCACCGTCGTCGTTGTTGCGTGGATAAATGTCGCGGCAGATTACTCAATTAACCAGAACGAATGAGATTTCAGCTAAGTGGGTCAAAGGTTGCAGTAGAAGAAATATGTCAAGTCACAATCTTTCATAAATGTTAACATCTAAAGCGGAAGGTTAAAGGTCAAGGTCATATTGCTGTTCATTTGCATGTGATGTCAGGGTTGTTGTCCATTGCAGGTTGAGATGAATAGGTCAAAGGTCAAATGTTGACAGCAGTGAGATGTAGCACAGCTGGTTGTACCTTGTAGTAATGTTGGAATGTACTGGAGTCACATGATGGCATTATGTCAACACAGTAAATGCATTAGATGAGCTTTATATAAATGGTGCTATATGGAGGTACTGGCAACAACTGAGATGTTTTATGTCCATTGTCGGGTAATGTAATGCACTGACTGACTGGTCGCAGTGCAGATTTCCTGCCAAATTGTTCTGCACTATCCAGTTAGATTATCTAAACTGGTCAGTGCTTGCGTCCAGTATGATCCAGTACATTTCTGCCTGCTGCTTGTCCTGCTGTGTTCCGTCCATATCAGATGTGTGTATTGTTGACTTGATGCTCAGTTGTTGAGTCAGTTGCTTCACATGTCACTGCTTTCACATTGATGTTTCACATAACATCATATCATTGTGTGAATTGTACTCATTGATTTTTGTTAGATGTTCACATGCCCTGTATTTCACAACGTAAACAATAAACTTGAAATTAATTACTATCGGATTGTGGCAATAAGAATTGGTGATTGGCCCGTCACTAAGGCACTTGAAGCGTTAGTTTTTGTTTGTATTTATACAGCAGTGTTGACACGTGCAATAGTTACTTATTGCAGTCGAGATGTGTTTGTGATGTTTGGAATGATGAGATCACAACATGTCATAACAGTGAATGATGTCGTGGTTGTCTCAGTAGAGTCATGTCTCAGTTGTGATGTGATGATGAGCCGAGTTTGGACTGGAGTCTTGACACTCTAGTACTAGCCACTTGGCCCGGCTTACATCTTGAAATGCAGTATTGTAGATATCTTCAGTTTGTTAATATCAGAAACATAAACGTGGTGCTATGACACAACCAAAGAGGAATCAACCCTGTTTTTGATAAATTGACTTCACAGTCAAAATGGAATGGTTCATTTTCCCTGAAACTTCTTTGTCAACTCTCTTCCTGAAACAGTTAACAGTGTTGACATGAGCTAAGTGATTGGTTGAGTAGAAGGCTGAGTGTTTTGAACTTGTCTCCATAATGACCTGTAATGTCTCGAATGAGAGGTTACCACTACTACTAGTGACATGCCATGCAGTGACTGATACATTCTGTGCATCGCCATGAAGAACATATAGAGATTGCACTCGATTGTATTTGCACCATTCCAGCTTTATTGCAAAACATATTCTATTACTGCTTGTGTTAAGTACATAACGTTATTATGCTGTATTAGTGTTCACTGTGAATTTTATTCATTGATTTTGACTATATATTCCAGTTGTTACTAACAAATGATTAACTGCTTCACGTGATACTGATATCAATGTTGACTTACACTAATCACATATAGTCGCACTTAGCGTCCGTCATTGGGTCAGTTTGTCAGTGGTTTTACTGCACATTTTATCTGCACAATGTTCATTCCATTCAGTGCAATTGATGTTCACATTCATAATGTTATGTTGTTTCACTGTGTCATCTTGTCCCTATTGTGCCGTTGTGTATATGGGTTGGACTGAGTCTAATCAATCTGATAACCCCATCATTCTAGTTCTAGCACAAAACTTCTTAGCATGAGGCAACTCATACACAAAGAGAGACAGAGAAAGCTGAGTATGTTGTGGATGAGAAATTGACAATACAGTATACAACACTGAAACAGTGTCAGCAGCAAGCACCGACCTTGCACAGGTGGCATAGGGTGAAAAAAGTTCAGTTCTCAAATTGTAGGCCTACCTCAGAAACAGCGTAAGCTGTGTACATAGCAACTGTTGTTACTTGCACAAGTTGTACCCAGAACTAATTACTGTCATCAGACGTGGCATGTAACAAATGTAATTAACGTTACTAACAAAACTCCTCGACCTCGCCATCACTAGTTGTTAAATGTTTATTAACATTACTGATACATACGCGTATCATCATGTCACGCACGCCATTAGCAGAAGTAACTGTACAGAGTGACGCTCAATGTTCTGTGGTCTCTGTTGCAGATTGACTGCTCATTAACTGTCATATGAGTTTCTCGTTTAAATTTGTTTCCGATTGTACCAAACTGACTGTCGACCAATGCATTGACACTTGTGTTATCAAAGTTTCTGTGATTATAATTGTTGTCTCATGTTAATCAGTTTTACTCCATTTTGTTATTTTATTGACACAATAAAAACAGGTGATTATAAGTTACTGCATGTGTTAACACTACTACGAAATACACAGAATTTGCATGACCAGTCAGATACACTGCATGTAAATGTCTCCAAGCTAACATAACTGATATCAGATCAGCTCTAGGCGTCAACCCTGCAGGGGTCCATCAATGCGTTGGACCCCTGCAATAACTGCTACAGAATTACGAGGGGAGGGAGGAGAAGGGAAGAACGAAAGGTGAAGACCCCTTCAATATCTTAAGTGCATTGACGACCATGAGATCAGCAGGTTTATGACATTCAGTTGAAAATCCAGTGTAGTGCAATATCATGTAGTAATCGTTACAACCACGCCATATTGCCAGTGACCATAAACAGTGCTCAGATCCCTTACCATAAGCCTTTTACACATAGGTATCACCAGCAGGGTCCCAGGGCACAGCAGTGTGTAGAACAGTCACACGTAATACGTAGAACACGAATCCCGACAGTTTGAAGCAGATCCACTTACAAACAGTGCTGTTCAGCTGTTGAATGGATGGATGGATGGTTACGGCATTTTCAGCACACAAGTGCTAGTTGGCATGCAATGACGTGAATACAGTGTGTGGTGTAGTGGCCCCTGTGTGACCTCGTACAGTGAGTGGACCATTATAGGCAACTTGTCAGTTTGACTGGTCAGAAAAGACTGACCACTCCGAGACAGACATGTACAAAATATACACACAAAAAACCTGGGCTACAAATTGTGCTGTGTGCCCCACACTTCTGTATGCAGGCGTTTCCGTGCTGGTGGCAGTCTGTGACTGGCCACAGTGATGCTAGGACTGTACCTACCCTCCACTCACTCACACTCACACACACCTCAGCTCAGCTCAGCATGTTGGCCAGCTGATCACCTAACCACCTCACACTAACATCGCAAAGTCCTTACACATATCAGCCGACCAATCATGGCAAAGCCACTCAACACTAGGACCGGGTTTTTCTTCACACAACATAAGTTGTCAGAAAGTCAGAAGTGAACAAGCTATATGCATAAAGCAGAATATATGCATAATGTGCATAATGTGAATATACATGTTATTAGCTGAATGTGTTGCCATTAAATGAGTGTTTTCATTCTATTTGCATAGTTACAGCAAACATGTACATGTGACGATTCAATGATTTGACAAAACCAGAAACGTCTGACATGTCCAAGTCATCACCGACCTAGGCTACAGTACTTTTGTACAGGATGTCCTGAAAATTTCATGACAATAATTGTAAACTGTTCAAGAATCATAGTGCTGATGAACAAACAAACTGAAACAACAGTCGACCTTAGAATTCCAAAAGTACATCGTTATTATATAGTGTTACTTTCTTAACTGTGACAACAAACTCTTTGATTACAGCTTGCTTTGACAGTATTTTTAACCATAGTAGTATTGTTCAATGTAGATGCAGATAGTCATCGATGTCCAACATAACATAACATAGGCCTATTCGTTTAAAATGCAATAGACTTCATACAGATTCAATAACAACAATCATTCATATACATGCAGTTTCATGATTTACTTCAACTTCCAGTTCACTAAATATTGTCATATACTCATAGAAAACTTAACTTCATTAGCCCAGAATTTATCCACCCTTGCTTCAAAAATGTTAATTGTATCATCTGTGACAAATGCAACACGGGCATTTATGGCAAATTTTTCTGTGAAAATGTTCACAATTTACACAACATTCTCAGAAGCTAATTATTTACACAACTGACAACTGTGACGTGGCTCGAGTGAATATGATCACTATTTACGAGGCTTATTCAACTGAGTGGGAATGAATGGACGCCTAATAACCACCTCAAAGCACCAAACCTGATGTCAAAAAGTAACAAAAAAAGTCTCAACAACACAAAATGGAATTAGTCCGAATCCGAAACAACAGCTGGCAGATACAGCTGCATCACAGCTGAACCAATCCATGACCCACAGACTACTAATTAACAGACCAAAGACAACCTACGTACTAAGTTATGATAAGATCATGTACACAGTCTGAACTGGGCAGTTACCAGCCCGGATGCCATCAGAACTATGCTCTAATGTATAAATTGAAGCTGTGCAGCTAGACGCAGAGACTGATGCTCATATTCACACACTACTACGTCTGCTGGACAGCGATGACAAGTGCAATCTTTTCATACAGTTCTGCATTATGCATGGTTTACGGCCGACAGTCATGTGCCGTGTATTATCAGTTGCACCAGACACAACACAGCCAACAGGACAGCAACAGAGACCGACGGAAGACTCGCAACAGAGTAGAAGCTTGTACGTCCGTAGTAATAGTCGCCGACGATCTTATTGGAGACGGTGCAGTTCGGGGTCGTTCGCACGTCCGCCATGACCACAGTACACGTACAAATCAGCGCTGTGACGAGAACGCTTCCACGACAACCAGGACAGCAGTATGTGATGCTGTTCACGTTGTACACGCTGTCACAGCCATCACATGCTGTCTGAATGGCACAGCATGCTGCAACACCACAACAAACGTACCACAGGTCACGTGTCATTCAGCTGTGCTACTACATGTAGTTCTCATCCAGGGTGAGTGTCCAGGGTATCCAGACACCTGCCCTTTGCTTAGGTGCCCTTTTTGAAAAGAACATATTTTCAAAAACATATAGGTAATAGTAGGGTGATTTCATAGAAATACGAGTTTCAGACAAATAAATTTGATGACGTGTGACAGACTGAAGACAGATATTTGTAGCACAGTCTGCGCTGTGCTTACGGTGTGCATAGCGCAGTATAACTGATGAGAACTGGTGCAGCTGATTGATGTGTATAGCAGCTGCATGCAGTGGATCAGTGCTACGACTGGGTGCATCATGCTTGGCTGCATGTTCAACGGCACAACCACTGAAACACTGAAACGTGATATTCAAAGTATACCAAAACAAACGACATGAAAATTTAATGCAATGTATCCCGAAATGCAATAATACAAGGAGTTGAAGACAGTATACCTTGTAAAAACAGTTGTACTGTCATCGATTGAATTTGGAAAAATATGGGATGCTAATGCAAATCATAACTGTGATAAGATTGCTATGACCATTATTCAGAATTTGAAGAACATAACTATGGACAGCCACAATACTGTGTATTGCAGATTATATGAATAATTTTCTGAACCATGAACAGAGAACACTGAAGAATGCTGTCATCTCTGTTTAATAGCAACATTTGCTACAGATTTCAGCAAGGACTTACTCTTGTATTCTAATGCAGCATCTGTGCTGGTTACTGCCAAACAAACAAGAATAGCAGTCAAGCCCAACTTCCACAAACTGTGACAAACTTCAGGAAATAACAGCATCATCTCTATGTCATCCTGCAAATACACATGCAGCAGTCACAAAATTCACTGATTCTGTACATGAGATCAAGGCATTATTAGTTTACTACAGCGACATATCTCAGTGATGGCATTGCTGAGTATTGTTGAACTGTAACGGTCATGAGCTTGATGGCGGCCGTCGGTGGTAGAGTGTTTAGTAGAATGTACATGGTGGGCTGTAAAACAATGCAGCAGTAAATTTATGTCAATAACTTTGGCGAGTCTTAACTAATTTCAATAATTTTTGTACCAAGTCAACCAGAAATG
>Ga0056114_1001944_pt1 | contig 10029 bp, 4 predicted proteins | sample WorMetHERISLAND1_FD_77005 | JGI IMG/M metagenome (GOLD analysis project Ga0056114, IMG submission 77005) | Marine gutless worms symbiont microbial communities from Max Planck institute for Marine Microbiology, Germany - Olavius loisae HERON... ... | reverse complement strand
GAACTGGATTGACACCGTATCTCGAGATTTGAAGTCAATTGGCATGGCATGGGAAGATGCAGAGCAAGCAGCAGTCGACAGAGAAGACTGGCGTGGACGTGTGGCCCAGTGTGTCTTTGACAAGGGCTGAACTAAGGACTAAGGTCTAAGTGTGTTCAGCGCATTAGAGGTTTTTTTTACAAGAATGTGCTATATAAATTTGCATTTGACATTGACATTGACACACAATGTTAACGGCGACTAAAAATTCATTCGGAAAATGGCAAATTACGACCTTTACGTATAGAATCAACAAATGAACAAAATATTAGGCGCTTATGACTGCGTTATAGATACCCGCCAGTACGCCAAGTTTGATGAAAATTGCCCCAGCGGGGCTTGCGTGGGAACGCGTAAAACATTCGACGATTTTGTGACTTTCTAGCGGTGGGAATGCTCAGATGTTGAGTACTTCTAGCATGGAACAATATCTAGGCTACCGGCAAGCCAAATTTAATCAGACCCACCCCGTCCAGGACTTTATGAGTTATCTTGCACATAAACAAACGCGCTCATACAGAGCAAAGACAATCCACATAAAGAAGTTGTCCGGTATATAAGCAATTCCAACAAGGGTCTAGCGCGTATTACCTAAGGAGTGAATGTCCCCCGGGACTTTCAGTAATGGCATTCTGAGTATACGTCCATACCAGTGACGTCATTACAGTCACCGTGACGTCACTGGTGTGATTCCGCGAAGTCATTTTGTCCGGTTAACTCTTGCAAATGACTATCACATCCTCATCCCGGAAAAACACAGACGCAATAACTACACCAACCTCAGCAGCCCTAGCAGAAGCAGCAGCAGGAGAAGCAGTATCCACTGGTACAACCTGCATTAGAGATGTGCGGTTTATCGGTACTAAAATACTCAGTTTCGAATTGTTTGGGGGTAAACTTGTTTTGATGGGGCAGCGTGCAAACTAAAACTCCTCCTAAATAGTTTATTTTCAGTTTCGTAACATCCTCGCAGACCAGATAAAAATCCACGTGGCATCACTTTCCCTCCTAAAAGCAGTCTTAAAAGCTCGCTAATATTGTTATGTCGACAAATAGCGTATATTTCGTGATCTTGCCAAGGAATGATAAAATTACTTATTTCCAACTGGTTTTCAGAATAGCCTATAAGCTTAAGAATATGTCACTATATTACGCTGTATTCGTGCAATTTACATTCCATTTGCGTTAGGACCTCTTTACTAATTACTGAAAAAAGTAATATTAGGGTGGGATTTTTCACGGACTAATCCTCTAAGCCCTCCGCTTCGCCCCACGGGATGACTGGCTCTCCTGCTCCTGTGAGGTCACACAAAGTAAGATTTGCATTCGAGTTCTTGGTGCGACAAAAATGCCGATCGCTTCTTGGGCGAGGGTTGCTAAAGTTCAAGTATCAAGTTTCGAGTATTAAAACTCCAGTATTGAGTTTAAAATCTCGAGTTTTGAGTATTAAAACTCGAGTTTCGAGTATTAACAAGAAGCCAAGCTGTCGCTAGGATAGCCGACCATACTACCTGCCAGCACCTTTGGGGTCAGGTGACGTCATCGGTCACATGACCATTTGATAGCCCATGTGCCATTTCCTATTGGTGGTCCTTTGGAACCAAGCCTCTATCTCTAACGGTTTCCGAGTTATTCAACGTCGAATGTAACGCACTGATTGACATGACCGTGATGCAACCTCTAAACAAAGGTCAAGGTCATTCATTTTGATACCAATCGATTTCTCATATACGACTTCCTATAGGCTGTCAATAGTAACTTTTGCTCTAGGACGCACCGTTTAGCCACAATACATAACGTTACAGACAGACAGACGACAGACAGACAGACGGACGTAACACTGTAGCATAAGCGCGACCGTTAGTACGGTCGGCTAAAAATGAGCGTATTCGATGTTTCCTGCTTATTCAGATAAAGCTCGATACTCTAGTTCTAATACTCCAAACTCGACACTCGATTGAACATAACACTCTTTTTGGCAACAATAAAAGAATTTACGTCTGTCTCTTCAAATGAACTTCACCTTATTGAGACAAATAAAATTCAGGAGAAAATCGCCGTCGTAGGTTTCAATATATATTGCCCAAAGAACCGTCAAACGACGAACATCTAAATAATAAAAAACTACCTTACCACACGGAGTGATACGTGTCTCCCGCACATACCGGCGCTGACGTATGAATCATGTACAGTAAACATGACATACACCTTTTTACCTTAACCCTTTGACGCCCTCTGTTGCCACATGGATTGGATAGAGCTATAAAGCATCCTATGCCAGTCCGGGTTAAGCCATCATTAGCAATTCTTGATATCCGGGCACTCTGGCGCTCAGGGCTGAGCATCACAGTGCCCGGATATCAGAAATTAACCCGGTCTGGCACAGGATGCTTTATAGCTGTACCCATATGGCAACAGTGGGCGTCAAAGGGTTTATAATCCATCCATCTTTGTCATTCAAAAACAGCGTGTTGACAGATAATCTCATGAAATTATCACCACGGATCGATATCGCGGTAATCGAACGAACGGTACATTACTGCCGGCTATATTTTTACTGCAGAACCCATCACTAGCCGTGGGTGGTCTTGTGGTAGGCCTATGTGTCGGCGTCGATCTGACGAAATTACGTCATTACTCGCAAATGGAGCGACGCGATTGTAGGCGACAATGGACTCGGACCGCGGGCATCAACCTTGGACGTCTTGAACAGCGAGTTACCACAGAGTAGGGTCCAGCCAGACGGCTTCAGGGTAGATTCGTCTGACCGAAACATCATTACAGGCAGCAGCACGCATCTGCGCATAATGCGGACATCGACCTACAACGTTGTCTATCAAACAGACCTTGAGCACGCTAGCACTGTCCTTTCATGGGACGACAAGTGACATTTCCGATCACTAAAGTTTTGCAATTCCTCTATAGTCTATAATCTTCTAGTGTGGTATGCCTGCCTCGTATTCATTCGGCATATCACATTAGAAGGTATAGAAAAATTGAAAAAAAACTTATAACACTCATTGATCGGAAATGTCACAGTTTGATAAACGCTGACTTCCTATTCCATTTATATTTGTAACAAAATTGTACTATTTCTGATACAGTAAGATATTGGCAGTAAAAACGAATTTTTCATGCAGGTACCGCACATATATAATTACTTAATGCCGTCTTGAGAGGGGTACCGCGGCGCCAGCCACACCGACGTTCAGGCCTGGCGAACCTGCCCTCTGTGGGAGCTGTCCCCTAGTCACCACATATTAGTGTAGACTAGGGGACTTGTTGTGCTTATTTTGTGTATGTCCTCTTTGTCTCTATTATCTGTGCCTATGTGAATTTTGTTGTTGTCGTCGTTTGATTTGTCCTTTGTAGCATGTCCTTCAGTACTTTGATACTGTTGGTTGGGTCTTTTGACCTGTAAAAACCGTCTCCCATATAACCTATACTGTGTTAGCGGGGACTAAAATACTGCGCAATCCAATCCAATGCCGTCCTGAGCGCAACTGCGCGACTCCGCATTTCGCAGTAATGTTTTGTATGAAAAAACAAAGCACATAATATGACACTACAGGTGGTGAAAATGTGTGCTACAACGCTACGGATAGGATACGATCGACTGGTGTCGGTAGCAAAATTGTATTTTGTGATATGTCAAAATGAATTTTGTAGACTGCGTGACGATAGCTTTTTGAGCTTTGACAGTTTTCATACACCTGCCAACATATTTTAAATTCGTCAGTTAACACATTTTGCTGAACAATTTTAGCCGACCGTGCTAACGGTCGTGCTTATGCTACAGCGTCGCGTCTGTCTGTCTGTATGTTGTCTGTAACGTATGTAACGTGGCTAAACTGTGCGTCCTAGAGCAAAATTTACTATTGACACCTATAGGAAGTCGTATATGAGGAATCGATTGATACCAAAATGAATGACCCTGACCATTGTTTAGAGGTCGTTTGTGGTCATGTTGTGTCACATTCGCCAATGAATATCTCGGAAAACGTTAGAGATGGAGGCTTGGTTCCAAAGGACCACCAACAGGAAATGGCTTCTGTGGAATCGAATGGTCACGTGACCGATGACGTCACGTGGCCATGGAAGGTCAAAGTCGTAACCCCGATTACGCTTACAGCCCAATCTCCAAAACAGCTGGAGATGCTATTTAGTAACCGCCGCTAATTACAGCGACACCTTAACTTCTTGTTGTAACTTCTAGAATGGCGATGTTGCCGTAACAAGTCACCTATTTCAAGCGAATCGGAAAGACAGAGGCATTCTTGAATAGATTACGCACAGCAGACTAGACAGTTAGAATGAATTGATTCACGTGCGCAAAGACGGGTAGTTTATACGCAACAGATCTACACCTAACTCAGTAAGATCGCGAGAGGACCGCATCGTGCAGTTGATTACAGGTCTAGGAGGCGAGCTGCTGAGCGGGGTCCAAGGCTAAGCCCTGGCGGTGACGCACTGTCTGGATGTTGATGGCCAAAGTTCTGTGATTTATAGCACAGGTTTTGGAAACGCCTGTTGGAAGCGACCGGTCAATGTCAGTGTTTGCGACGCTTATCTTGTTCAACCGGCTCCAGTCTGTGCTCGCTATACATGTCGTAGACCACAGCGGTTATCTAATAAGAAAAATAAACTCACGTTTATGATAGATACTGTTAAGACACGTAACGAGTGTTAGCTTGTAAGTGAAAATTTTGAACATTTTGAGACTACGTCACGGTAAGCCCCATTTAGCTCTATTAACTTTTGGATCACAATTAATAGAAGCTGCACTATCGCACAGAAACCGGCAGACGTCGCGCGGTTTGTCATCACCAGCTTGAGGGTCATATTTTTCTTGTACAGCAACAGTAATTATTATTTTGTTTCCTAATCGACACAGTCGAAAGTACCCAGGCCTGTTCGTATATCCAGCAGGTAATATTACGGTCAGTCCACACGATACACTATTGCATGTTTAATTTGTATATAGCATAACAAGTTGAAACAACATACCACAGCCAAATAGTATTGGCATAGCCATAAGAATTCAAAGCCCGCGTCTTCATTAAAACTAAAAAAATGAAGAAAAAAAACTATTTAAAACCCCCAACTACATTACTTTGCTTCTACTTCCGGTTCCAGTGATTTCTGCTTGCCAACTCCGAGAGTGCCTATGAGAGTATTATCGATAACCGAAAATATAACTCTATAACCGCTATGATATGATTTATTAATAACAAGTCGTTGTTTGTTTATTCTGAAAGAGATAATGACTATTATTTTGTTATTACTTGTTGAAGTTTTCAAGTTACTGACTACAGGTCCCGTTTCAATCTTTTAACAGTTTTATTGTACAACGGGACCTACTGAGGCTAATAGAGATATCTTTAAAAATCCTACCTGTGAATATTAGGAGGTAATCCGATACCGGAACACGTGTGATGACGCTGTCGCGTATGCCATGACATCAGGCAGTGAACGCGAGTATGTCGTGTGGCACTGTCGCAGGAGCATGTGAGCGGCAGCAACGGGCAGTATAGTCAGCTGTGTGCGGGTCAATGTGTGCCTGGGTGCATTGCAGTGTTTCGTTCCGATAACAACAATTACAATGAAGTGCACTTTTAATTCAGTCTGTCACACTGAAATTAACTGGCTGAAGACGGTATAGCGCTAGTAGCAACACCATGGCAAATTTTCCAATGGAAAATATCAAATTATAGGCCTATGAAAATATTGAACCAATGATATGAACGATATTCGTTATATTATATTGCGTAGTTTGATAGTAACAACGACAGTTATTTATTCACTTACGTATTCACTTAGGTAAAATACTAAAACCACTCTGACATAATAATAAGGCTTTTTCGCGAACATTAGTAAATCGTAGTCCGGTGGATTTTTTTTGCTACTTTTAAGTTGTGTAGGTTATCTTCGTAATATAGCTGAGACGTAAAAAAACACGGAGAAAAATATACACAAAAAGTTGTAAAACGTAAAAAATGGGAAAATAAAAACTTGAGAAAGCATTTCGCATAGACGGTACATTATAGGATAGCTTCTTTCAACTCAGTTCCATGCTGTCAGGGATACATACAGTACAGAGACAATAGTGTCATTCATATATACAGTGTGAGTCAAAAATCCCCCTGCAGGCTTGCGGTTTTCTGACATTTTTTCACAAACGGTTGTGAATTTTTAATCGATTTTTACACACGTATTATGAGTTCCCATCTACGCTAGATTACAAATTTTTATTCAGTTATCTCCAACTTTAACGAAGTTATGCCACATTAAGCGCGACTACCTAGTTCACATCATATGCTCAAAATGTCCACCATCGGCCGAAACGCATGCGTTTAGACGTTTGCGAAAGTCGTTGATAGCTTTGTTGATCGTTGTCTGTGGCAAGTAACTATAAAATAAACACTTTTATAATATCAACAAACATGTGGGATACGGCATGACGTCAACAATGATGTCATTTGCTCAGTAAGCAAACTTAGAAGTTAAGTTTAGTGAAATATAAAAAATTCGATAGGTGGTCTCGCTTAGTGTTGCAAATAACTTCGTCAAAGTTGGAGATAATTTAATAAAAATTTATAATCTAGCGTAGATGGGAACGTATAATAAGTGTGTAAAAACTGCAGATTAAAAATTCCCAACCGTTTGCGAAATAATGTCAGAAAAACGCAGGGGGATGGATTTTTTGACGCACACTGTAGGTTCTGCAACTGTTCACGTGTGAAACATCTTAGCGCACAGCGATTTATAATACGTTACTTGTGATTTGAATGCAAGCAAGTCATCCTAGTGCCTACCGAACTAATAAAACGATGTATGATGTTACTCAAAACGATTTCCGATGAGTATATTTTGTTAACGCTTCTTGTAATAAAAAACGTTGAACAAATGAAAAAAGTTCGAAAAACGTAGAAAAAAAACTGTGCCAACAATAAAAAGCGTACAACCGTTTTTACGTCTGCTTCGTAAGAGAACGCCGTCCTACATCATACTGCGCAATAAAATCAGTTCTATACGGCAGCAGCTGCAGCCAGCCAGTCAGTTGGGAGTTGCGAGCGAGCAATTTTCATTGATGAGCTTAGAGCATCGCACTCATCGTTTCACAGCCGACACAGAAGCCATTCGGCAATTTGCTATCACCTCTCACGGGTCCGTGAACACACCACTACACCACTCTGTACTAGCAGGCCATTACAGAACCATGTGCTGTTTTGTACATCATACAGAATTGTGTGTTCAGATAAATGGGGTTAATTTACTGATGAGAACACTTAAGAAACGTATCTGCCTATCTGTTTACCCCAAAGATTTTCCAAAAGTTCCTTGTATTTTAACCCTTTGACACCCACTGTTGCCATATGAGTACAGCTATAAAACATCATGTGCTAGACTGGGTTAAACCGTCATTTGTAACTTTTGACATCTGGGCACTCTAAACCCTACCTCCAATTGAAAATTGCGAATAATCGGTACTGTCGCACACTTGCAGCGCGATGGGGACTAGTGGGTTGCTTAAAACTTAGCAGCGCGCGAGCCAATTCGTCTACCGGCTTGTTTTTATGAAGTTCGCACACACATACACACATCCATTGGTTGGATGCGGATGACGTTGAACAGTGCTGGACGGGCTCAACATCAGAGATGGACATCAAACGCTACGGTTAGTCGTCAAACGACGTTAGTTCGTAAGACCCTGGCTATTGATCGGCGACGAGTGACCAGGACGAGGGATTATTTGCAGAGAAGTTGATATAAAATCTGATTCTGAGCCGAGCGATATCGGCCGCGGCAGCAACCAGCCTGCTGGTCACCTATTTTCTGCCGTAACGTTCCCCCAGAGTACTACACAACAGAGCCCTACCGCTCACGATTCCGTAAACGTCACCGCGACAGCCACGACTAGTGATGCGCCGTATATCGAGAGCGTAAACATACCGCGGTATCATAAGTGACAGTACTGTGTCGTAAACATACAAATATGCACAGACAGTGACAAGGCACAGGCGTCAACAGCTGGCTCCACACTCCACAGAATCAAACCACGTTCTTGCACACATTATGCATAATACGTATTCCACAAATGCCAAAAGTAAGCGCACTGCTAATGACTCCATAGTAGCAGGCCCGTAACCAGTGGGGGGGGGGTCAGAGCGTCAAACCCCCGTACGTCTGGAAAAGTGGCAAAAGATCCGTTTAGTTTCGCAGCTGAAAAAGGTAACAGTGTAAACTGCACGAAATTCCGGGAAGACGTGACATCAGCAGAATCATTGACCATATTTCGTCGCCTCCTCGAGACACAACTGTTCATGAAGTCTTTTCCTGCATGACTACTTGCTGGGCATCAACTGACTGTCTCCGGTGGACCTAGCAGACTTAGTTCCGCTACTTCGGCCAGCTAAGAAATCTTTTGATTGATTGATTGCATTGATTCCAGGTCTCACGCGGTCGCTACGACCGATCCCTTGCCAAGCCACTGTTCTCTATAGCCTTCATCCATATCTGTCAGTTCAGTTCAGTTCAGTTCAATATACATTTGTATAGCTCATCCACTAATGTCTCTAATGCGCTACCGTAGTACTAGTGTCAGTATCTACAAAATAAAAATGTTTTTAGCTGGTGTTTAAAAACATCGAACGAAAGGTCTGTCAGTCAGTAACTTTCTTAATAGGTTATTTACTTATTACAATAGACACAGATTGAATACATACACGATTTCGTGTTTTCGTTGAAGCTAGCTGTCACCAATGCGTGATGAGGACCTTATACGAGTATGGCAGCAAAATAACTGTAAGCTTAGATATGTTCATAACACTGGCGACCAAGACTGCGGTATTACGATATTTCGATTATCGCCCGAACTTTTTCAGACATCGTGCATCTCTAATGTCTGGGTGAGTATTCAGGCTTCTCGTGATATTCTTGTTTACGTCTGCTGTGAGTCGCGTGGTCAATGCGTGGCGTGAGTATATCATAACCGAAGCTCGCCGGCGACACGTATAGAAACGCGCAGTTCCCGACAGTGCAATCGACTCGGTGTTTTCTACGTCTGCATGCGGCAATAATCACCTGATCGACTCCATAATACTATCACAGTCCCCCCCCCACCCTCTCTCTCTTCCTTGAACGCATAAACCTTGCAGGCCGTTGAGGTCAGTAAATGTTATCCAGTGATGTTCAGTCCAGGCCAAAAGTTTGGCCTCGGCCTCGGCCTCAAACATTTGGCCTCGGACTGGCCTCGATCTCGTTGTCTTATAATGTAATCGGGCATTTGTCGGACAAAAATCGTGTAAAATTCGGGAATTTTGTTATTTTTTTCCGGCAAGAATCTTAAATCGTATGTTGTTAATCATTATTTGGTACTTTTTTCATAATTATTTTTGGCCTCAGCCTTGGCCTCAACCTCCAGAAATTGGTCTCGGCCTCGGCCTCGGCCTCGAGGTTTTGGCCTCGTTTAACATCACTGTTATTATCTACCGACGTCTGTCATTCGCTAATGGACAGCACCAGTCTGTGACGTCATCAGAGCATCTTCTTGCTGGTTTACCACGAGGTCGATCATCTTTCACCATTCCCAACATCACTGTTTTCACTATTCGCTGCTAGTTCGGAAGTAGCCCATTATATCTGCAACGATATAAACATTTTAATCCGTGCAGAGCACGGCTCAAGGCAGTGACACGCGTAAGGTGTGGCGGGAAATGACGGTGGTTTTGTTATAGATTTACTGTCGAGTCCATGAATACAAGTACTTAACAAGAAGCCAAGCTGTCGCTAGGATAGCCGACCGTACTGCCTCACAGTAGGATTGTGTGCTGGAAATCAGAGAGTTCAACCGCTAACCCTAACCCCATCAGTAACCCTAACCCTAAACATAATCCTGGCATGCTAAGTGATTTTCGACTGTCGGACCTTCGGACTATCGAACGTTCGGACTATCAAGCAGCCCACAGCAGACTCTAGTAATTAGCGATT
>Ga0056114_1001943_pt1 | contig 10031 bp, 6 predicted proteins | sample WorMetHERISLAND1_FD_77005 | JGI IMG/M metagenome (GOLD analysis project Ga0056114, IMG submission 77005) | Marine gutless worms symbiont microbial communities from Max Planck institute for Marine Microbiology, Germany - Olavius loisae HERON... ... | reverse complement strand
TCATCAGTGGCGTACCTCAAGGATCAGTCCTTGGGCCGCTATTGTTCCTCATATTTGTACGAGATTTACCAGATTGGATAAAGAACAGCATTAAGATGTTTGCAGACGATACGAAGATCTGGGAAAGATAGCAGTTCGGGAAGATGCAGGCTCTCTCCAGGAAGATCTGAACAGACTTGTACAGTGGTCAGAAAAGTGGCTGTTGAAGTTTAACCCAGACAAATGTAAGATGATGCATATCGGGCACGACCTAGCAACGAGCTATGAAGGAGGGTAATAAGACAGTTGAATTGAATTCAACGGAGGAAGAGAAAATCTCGGAATATTAATCACAAGAGACTTGAAGTTCCATGAACAGTGTGTTCAGTCAGTCAAGAAAGCTCAATCTGTTCTGGGGATGGTTAAAAGACACTTCAAGGTAATTGATAAGGACGACTTCACAACACTGTACAAGACCTACATCAGACCACATTTGGAGTACTGCATCCAGGCATGGTCGCCACACTTGAAGAAAAATATCGAATGTCTTGAGCGTATCCAACGTCGGGCTACGAAACTGGTAAAAGGGTTAAGGAAGAAGACATGAGGAAAGATTGAAGGTTTTGGGAATTTATCCACTACATCGGCGAAGACTTCGAGGGGACCTAATTGAAACGTATAAAATCCTGACAGGGAAGGAACGCGTTGATAGCCAGTTGTTTTCCCAGATGGCCCCATAAGTATACAATCTCAGAGGACATTCTATGAAAGTTTACGTCCCACGATGTGCCAAAACCGTCCGGAAAACATGCTTCAGTGTCCGCGTCTGTAATAGTTGGAACTCGCTGCCACAGAACGTGATCGAAGCGCATCAGCGAATTCATTCAAGAACAGACTCGACAAGTTCTGGTCAGATATGGGCGCATGAAAGCTTCTGCTGCTGAGCTCATCAACATCAAGTATCAAGTATAAGTATTTGCGTCACGTTTTGAAGCAGGATGAAACGAGGGTCTGGGAAAGATAGTGAAAGCAGATCGAGGCAGTTTGAATGTATCTGTGCCACTCTATACTGTTTCCTTTCGCCAGTGATCAGCTCACATACGTCGAGTGCTGTGACATTCTGTTAGGAACATTCAATTACACCAGGAACTCTCAGAGACAGTCGTAACACCTTGTCATCTCTTCACATCTCTTCATCATCTGCTCAGCGCCATTAATTGCCATATTGACCACATCAGTGAAGACAGCTTGTGATCTGACTTATCAGAGAAATGACATTACAAGAGTTGATTAACACTGTGGAAGTCCTATTGTGTACACGACACATCATTTTTGAAGTTTTTCGAGAGTTGGAAGTCGGTGCAAACTGCAAAGAGACGTCTGAAGAAAACAACAACAACAAGTATTTGGCTCAGCCCTAACAAACTGTCTATAAATAAATAGACGATAATATATATTCGCTGCAGATTATATGAGTTATTCTTTGCAAAATTGCATTAGAGAATTTATCGAAAATTATGCTATTTGCTGACGAGTTGTCGGAAATATATATGATAGGCTTGACTTATGTCAGTATTCTGTTGGTTTGTTTTTATTTGGAGTTCATTAGCGGTGTCTATAATAAAAAGGAAACATTTTGTATCCGGTCAGATCAGAGGTCCACGAAGTAACCGGACAATGGGCGCAGGCCAAAAGCCTCACTGTCCCCAACACAAACTTAACTAAAAGTAAACTATAAAGATATAAAGAAAAATAACTAAGAAGCATGGTGATAGATTCAGATCGGTGATCTGACGCAAGTCAGCTATTTTGTGACATCACTTTCTGAAACCCATACCTTACCTGCATAACATGCTTTGAAATATTAAATTCACGCAGTATGCCTACAATGTAATCGAGTTCTCAACCTTCTGCTACGCTACATCCATTACTTTTCATTCAACAATCGATTGTTGGATTTGATGAGTTCATGAAAGTCCAGGGAGACAGAGTACGGCACGCTGATGTTTTTGTGGTGATCAGAATCGTTTTCAACCTCGAAAGTTTCGATTTTGACTTGCAATTTTTGCATCATTCCACTTCACATGTTATTCATGGAGAAGAAAACACGATCAGTGGGCTCGTTGGCACCCGGATGTGCTTGCATAAACTGAAATGTACTATAGTCGCAATATTGCGTCTTATTCAATTTGTTTAGATGCAAAATGTTCAAATAGTTCTAACCACCGACGGCTAGTGTCAGTCTCGGTCCCGCATATTAGAGATGTATCATTGTTATGTTATTGGTTTCAGAGTGAACGGATGGTTTCAGAGTGAACGGATAACAGAAATGGTCAAACGAAGCAATGTAGTTAATTACTTGGACAGCAGTCTGTACCGACCGGGAATTCTGAAGCCAAACCGGGACATTTTGGCATCCCAAAGACAACATTCGGGATTACGGGACAGACTATCCCAAACCAGGACTTCCCGGAAAAACCGGGACGGTTAGTCAGCTTGTGTGACATACGTAATACGTTCAGATGGTAACTGGACGTTTGTCCTGTACGTTTCACAGTCCTGGACGTATTCAGCATTTCCTGCTTATTCAGTTAAAACCCAAGCACCCGTGGGTGAAACATCCGGGAGCAAACTATCGAATTGGCGAAACATCCAACCTTTGAGATCGCCAGAAAGATGGCTGAATATGCCAAAATTATTGGTTAACACTAATCCTAACCTTATCTGCTATCCCAGTACTTAGTATGGACCCACGACTGTGCGCCTAACCATAACAGACCAAGTAGCGAAGTACAAATGATAGTATCAATAATTTTATTATTCAGTGAATCACTTGCCATGGGATTGCGCATTTGCAAACATGCCGGAATGACCTGAAGAAGAAAGTATAACATAATCACAAACTATAAATTTGTTATTTGATAACAGATCATTATGGGGTATTCTTAATGTGGATTTAACTGATAATTTGTTTTTTTTTGCAATATTTAGTTTCTTTTCAGTTTTTGAACGGGTTAGGGTCTGGGGACAGCCTTCTCCTCACTAGTATAAAAGTGCTAAAAATAAAATTCAATAAAATTAAAACCACACTTTCATTTATCACTCATTGGTTGAGTTCATCTTCCGATTAGAAAAAAGGATAATACTAAAGTTAACACTTTTTCTAAGAATAAATAAAAAGTTAATCCTCAGCATGAACTGACGATATAATCGGTGTTAACTTTGGTGTTATGTGCCAACATTTCTGATTATCTATAAGATAAGAAAGAAGATAACACGAAATGCAAGATAACACCAGAATTAATCCCAGCATTTCCGATTAAATCCAACCAGCTTCCATGCAAATGAATAGACCTTTCTATTTAATCCCTAGGGATAAGAAATTTTCTAATCGGTTTTCAGTTCAGTTTTCGATTAACGATTCCGGCCAACCTGACAGCGGATCGCTCAGTGAACAGCAGTTTGATAAACGAGGACAAAAGCAAGCATACAATACAAAAACAATACAATAATTTGAAGATAAAACAAGAAATAATCATCAGTACATTTAACACACAAAATGAATTGTGAAATCATATATCATCAGTTTACACCAGACGATATATTCTAATAATATAGGCATAATGGTATGAGTGAATGAAGATTCATGGGCGATGTACTGCGCCTTTTTGTGTGATAACGCTGGAGGCTTGCAGTTCACCTGACGGCCCAGGCCAGCGGTGGGCGGAGGCAAAATATAAACAGAGAAGGATGAGTTAGCAACAAAAATGACTGCTTCTGTGCGATTAACGACGCCACAGATTCACCATCTGGCCACGGAATGGCGTATGGCGAATATTTATTTCGGATAAGAAATAAGATAAGAACTTTTCTAATCACCAATTTAATCCGACTGGTTCTGAGCGGCGTTCAGATTAAGAAATGTGGATTAGAAAAGTTCTAATCTTTTTTCTAATCGAAAGATGAACTCGACTATTGTATTTTGCAAATCATACCAACAGTACTGCACTTTATGGGACGAGTGAAGATTCTGGGGTGCTGTATCGTGCTTTGTAACTGAAAGTGGTTTTAGTTTAGTTAATTGAACTTTTTAAATTTTAAAATGGGGAGAGGCCTCATCCATCCCCAGACCACACCCCGTTGCAAAGCCAAAGTAAACTGAAAATTTAAACTAGTAAATTGCGTTACTGCTGTGAATTCTGTCCGTGGTAATTGTGCTAACTTTTTCCAGTATGTTTGCATGATCAGTGTGAGTTGATTTGTTGTAGTCTACCATCACAGATGGGTAATACGTCGGTGAAAGGACATGAAATAGATGACCACGGTCCCACGCTCGTAGCACACCATGTTACGTCCTATACTGGTGACAGTGACACCGAGGGCAAGGTATTCTTCATGTTTGTCGAATAATCCCCAAACTAAATAGCACTGTTTGGGGGGTTTTTATGAACCATTACACCCCAAATTGTCACATAAATTAAAAATGTGGCTAACTTAATTATAGGGGGTACCGTGGCGGCAGTCCCATCTTCGTTCAGGCCTGGCGAACCTGTGGGAGCCATCCCCTAGTCACCCCATATTAGTGTAGAGTAGGGGACTTGTTGTGCTTTATATTTGTATCCTTTTATTGTCTATTATTGTATATGTGTATGTGTATTTTGTTGTTTATGTTTTCTGGTTTTTCCTTTGTACATGTAGATTTTTCATTCAGTACTTTGATACTGTTGGTTGGGTCTTTTGACCTGTAAAAACCGTCTCCCAGTCCCATATAACCGATACTGTGTTGGCAGGGATGTAAAACACTACTCAGTGCAATCCAAAACTTGATTATATGTACTATAAATAGCTGATGGAAGTGCATCCAAGAGTTATTTGAAGTGATTTTAGGGTTATAATTTAGCTTGAGTCTAGTAACCTGATCCATGATTGTCTAATTCACCTAAGTGTCCTAAAGTTGTTATCCTTTCATAATTCCCAAATTTTATGATCTTGCCATGAATGATGTAATGACTAACATTGTTTAAGCATCAAGCATTGGCAGTGTAGTGTACAACTAACAGTTAATTTACATCATCTTGCTGAAATATGCTGATGTCCAAACAGTTGTCCTGATATTAATATCAGTTGCAGTTTACAAAGAACATCATCTCTTAGACTGACAGCATTATCTACTAAATATTTGAGAGTTTGTTTATTCTGTCTGGCGCCTATCTCCTCCGAAACGCCGGGTCATATGACGGTGAAATTTGGCATGCAGACGCGTACAGACCATGTGCAAAAACATTTACTGGATTTTTTGTCTGTAGGGGATGTGGTTACCAAAAAATGAAATTTTAAAACGAAATACCTGCATGTAGGCCAACAGTCGCAGCGGTGACGGGTTAGCTGGCTGGCTGGCCGTGGCCAAGGCCTGTGCTATTAATAGCATTACTATTAATAGCACAGGCAGTGTATGGGTCCGGCGGCTGGCTGGCTGCATGCAGGGCCGCTATACAGTGACCTGTCAAGCGTATCGCTATCTGATTGACCTTAGCCAGAAGCAGCTTGTCTGATATAATGTGCTTTGCAGGGTGCAGAGCCATTCTCAGACGTGACATCACATATCCGCTCGGATGACGATGGACCCCATCTATTACCGACCGTGTTTCGCTGGGACGGAAATGGCAAAGACATCTATGTGTCTGGCAGCTTTGACAACTGGACCACAAAGATCCCTCTCGTTAAGAGGTATCATGTGTAGACTAGCACTGCAGTACTGCAGTTGTTTGACCTGCAGTCGTGCTCGGTTTAGTTTACATCTGTATTTCTTTACAGAAAACCGGTTATGATATGGGTCAGGTATCAGGTATCAGAAAGGGGCAGGGCTGTACAAAACAGCTCCGTAGGCTCAGGCCGCAATGTGGCCCATAAGCCATCCCCCAAAACCCAGAACTAGTCTGGTTCTAACAACTCTGAGAATCTGCGAGACTCTAGACCAGTCCTGCAAGTTGGCCTGCGCTTAGTCTACCTGTGCCCCTCTCTGCAGATGCAGAGGGTTCACTGGGTATTAAGCCCCGCCGCGACGTCAATGTGGCAGCCCATGGCGGGGTATGATATGGGTCAGTTATCTCGTAATATTCTAGTGAATGGACGATTTCCTTATTCGAAATTGAACATCGAGATTTTTTCCAAAATCGAAAATAATCGAAATCTAGATCTTTTACTAACTTTTGGTGTTGATTTTGATTGCTGATATTTAGCTTTACATTCGTTCTTATAATAAGCATGGTGCCATAATCCCGATGTTGTTACTTACGAGTGTAACCTAAGGTCAGTATGTAACAGTGTTTTTTTCGTCGACTAAAACTAAAACTTCGTCCACGAAAATAAATTAATTTTCGTCATGCTGACGAAAACTATAACTAAAAATCGCTAATTTCTGTCGACGAAACTAAAACTATGACGAAAATTTGACCACAAGATGGAAACTAAAACTAAAATGCGTGAATTTTTCGTCGACATTCTGTCGCTACTTTTCGTCAGCCGGCCGTAACTTACCACGAAAATGTGCGTGCTGCTCAGCCGACAGCAGTACGGTAATGCTACAGTAGTAACAAACGCTTGCTTTTATTGAGATTAGGTAGGCCAACTAGGCTGTAGCAATACTGACTCCAATTATTAAGTGTGTGATAAAGTTGAGTATGATCGCATTCATTTTGGTGTGATACTTGAGTGACTAAAACTAACAGTGACTAAAACTAAAACTAAAATTCGGCAAATTTTCGTCGACTAGACTAAAACTAAAACTGAAAGTGTCCTGGTGATCAAAACTATAACTTAAATTCAACATTTTTAGTCGACTAAACTAAAATTAAAACTAAAATTAAAACAGCTGACGAAAAAACACTGGTATGTAATGCGCAGGTTATAATGCAGTGGACCTGTATCAAACCAGTCATGTGGTCGTGGGGGTCATGTATATTGTTTAACCAAACATTGACTGGCGTGTAAAATGCAATTTTAAAAAGATCACATCACTAGCATTTGTGGAGTGAAGTAGACGGTATTCGAATGTGTCATTGTATCAGTGAAAACAGTAACGTTGTCTAGTTACTGTAGTTACTGTAGTTTAAATTCGACAATTTAATCAGTGTTAACAGTGGAGTGATGGCTTCAGTTTTGGGTGGACATCATTTTATGAAAACATGTTTTTGGTGTCAATTTCAGTTTCCAAAAATCTGCAGTTTTTGATGTTTTTTTATGAAAAAAATAATGCATTTTATTACAGTAAAAATTTATTATTATTATTATGAAACCAAAACGGCGGTTTTTGTGTAGTTATTAAAACAATACCAAATTTGAAATTTTTTTTTTCAAATAATCTCCGGTTTTGGCTGAATTCATTGTCTTTTTGTACTGGTATTCAAACTTGTTAATGAAACTATGATCTGAATAACCATCACACTTAAGTACAACAGAAACAGCATGAAAACCAGTTGTAATTTAGCTTTTTGAAAAAGCTTGGGTTTCAGTTTTGTTTTTAAAGACCTGCCCATCACTAGCAAGCAGTGAGTCAGTCTGTGTCAGCCGCCTGAAGCCTCTCTGTGGTGTGTTATTTTAGCCGACATGACTTCTTCACTATCATAGACTTGCCCGTCGGCTCACATCAGTACAAGTTCTTTGTCGACGGTCAGTGGCACTGTGACGACAAAGAGGTGATTATTCACTCGTATTGCCACCCTGCTCTCTGGTGATATTTTATAATCATAATAATAATAATATCATAATAATATAAGAAATATGTCAACCTCGGTGCTTGTTACATCTTTGAGCCAATTGCCGTAGAGACCTTGGGAGTTTTTAACGCATCAGCTCGTCACCTCCTCGATGATCTTGGAAGGAGGATCTTGGAAAACTCGGGCGAGGCGCGAGAGACCAGCTTCCTGTACCAAAGGATTTCGATTTTGGTGCAGCGCTTCAAATTCAATACTGTCCTTCTGCGTGACAGTTTGCCGGCTACACACTGCACAGACTGATGATCGTACCAAATTTTATATTTCATTCTCAATGTTTAAACTCGGGATTGTATATGTACCGAGGGTCAAAAAATAAAATAATAATAATAAAACATGGTGTGTTCGCTTGTGTCGGGTGGCAGGTAATACTGTGTGATCCCATATGGCAAGCGACACCCCGTAGTTCTGAGATGGATTTCCATCAAGAACTTTTTTTAACTTTAAAAGTTAAGCAGTATTGAACAAGTGAGATTTTAGCCTGGATTTAAAACAGAGAGAGTGTCACAGTTGACAGAGTTGATAGGACCATCCCTCATCTCTGTTCATTGAGTTCATCTGTCGCATCTAGGACCAATTGTTCGCCACAACGAGATCTAGCAGCGAACGGAAATTAGTCAGACTGTTCCAATGAAGACAGCGGTATCATCGTTAGTGAAACGTCAACAATAAACCAATGCCGGCAACACACGCTCAAGAAACTTGTACCAGAAACTTGTGCAAGTTGTCTTGTACGAGAAACTTGTACCTGTGTCGGTCAATCTTGTCCAAGTTTTTTCTGGTACAAGTTTCTTGCACACAATAGAACACAGCTCTATTCCAGCACAGAAACTGTCTGGGCACGTGACACGAACCCTGCAACATGATTGGCCGGAGAGTTGTTTTTGTGCAAGAAACTGTGATGAACTTACGTCAAATTTTCGTGCAAGTTTCTGGTACCAGTCTCTGGTACAAGTTTCTCGAGCATTTCAAGTATTTTTTTTCTTTGTGTTTCAACTTAGGAGTTTAATTAAAGATGAACATTTTAAGTAAGTAAGTAAGTAATTAAGTCTGTTTGTAGAGCCCATTGTGGTGGAACTTCTAATGTTCTCAGTGAGCTGGTACATTGCGTCTGATTCCTTCTTGTTTTTGGCTCGTTATTTAGTATTTACTTACTTACATGAATTTCTTTAGCTGGTGTTCATGGCATGTTTGTTTATGTTTATTCATTTGTCTTTTTTCACAACTAAGAAGAGTCATTCCAGGCTGTAATGTAGCACCATAGAGTAATAGTATAGTCGTTCAAGACGAGATGCTAACGCCTGCTTGATGTGTCCAGCCAATGACTCCGAACTCCTTCGGAACACATAACAACGTCATTACGGTGCAAGAGTCGGACTTTGAGGCGTTTGAAGCGCTTGGTATGGACAGCATACAGACGGGACACCACGACGACAATCATTATATTAAATACGGTATGTTAAATAAATATTAGAGCTTTGCATTTAATTTAATAATAACCTCTCCCTTAATGAAGCAACTGACGTGGCTCAGAATCGTCCACTCTGTAGACTAATGTCAACATTTGGCGCCATGCACGCCTAGTGGTGCATGCCAGAAATGAGTTAATTACTAATTAACTTAACGATCAGCCGATCAGTAATAGTTGTTTAAACTTGAATTGGTTAAAAATTTCAGTTTCACTTTCAAAAACTCGGTTCATTTTTGGTCGATATTTGGAAAAATGTCTAAATTCCGAGTTAGTCTTTCTGAATTCATGTTTTGTCTTTTTGTGGTAGAAATTCTGATTTTGCTGAAAATTTAACAGTTTCGGCTGAAACTGTTGATTTGTCTTTAGCTTTGCTACAGTGCTCATAGTAGCTTACGGCCTTGTCTGCCATGTGAACTCCTGAAAGTCTGCAAAACTTTTGTCTGTCTAGCGCCTTCCAGATTTATTGGACCATAGCGGCACAGCTCCACACAAAGAATGCCTGCTGAGGGTTTACGTGCGGTGAAAAACTGAACTATACATGCACTCCTACGATCTTCCTTCTTCTTATACACGCAAAAAAAGCCTGGATACTTGATATAGCGCTGCTTACAGGTGGTTAACACGAACAGCAGCGCTTCACAATCCTGGAAGTGGCACCTGATTGGCATGAGCTGATGATACCGTGACGCGGTATGCAGCCATCCACTGCCCGCGATAGCGGACAAGTGGACCCGCGGCGCAGCACAACAGACATACCACCGCCCCAATCAGCCGCACTAGGCCTTCACCCCGTAGCCCGTAGGCTACTA
>Ga0056114_1001942_pt1 | contig 10031 bp, 8 predicted proteins | sample WorMetHERISLAND1_FD_77005 | JGI IMG/M metagenome (GOLD analysis project Ga0056114, IMG submission 77005) | Marine gutless worms symbiont microbial communities from Max Planck institute for Marine Microbiology, Germany - Olavius loisae HERON... ... | reverse complement strand
CTATATCTGTACGTGGGCCTTGTTTGTCCAGGAACAACACCAGTCCTACCCCCTCACCTGTCACCTCTCTCTCACTCCAGCCAAGCGGCGGCCGTCGACGACAGATGAATAGCTTAATTACCGGCCGCCGCGCTGCATTGTGTGGTCTGTCGGTTGAAGCGTTGAAGGGCGACGGCGTCAATAAGCGATCCAATGCTTCAATAAACAAATCGTTTGACGGGATGCACGAAAAGTACTTTTCGATTTCGATTCGATTCGATGTTCAGTTAAAAAAACGATTTCGATTTCGATGATCGTAACATCAGTACACTGTATGCATTATAGCATCAAGAGAGCTTTTATATGTTAAAAGTTTTTATTTGTGTGCGTGCATGTTGTATATAGATTGTTGATCTGAATCTCGACAACTGCCGATCGACGCAGATTTCAGGATTGACTGATGACTTCAAAGCTCTTGAATCACTTAGTCTAATCAACGTTGGCCTGACGACACTCAAGGGCTTCCCAAACTTACCAAATCTGAAGAAGGTATCAATTGGCATAGGCTACAAGAAACTGTGAGATACAAAACTTTAGTCAAGTTATTAGTTAATGCTGTATACTAGCAGACTTTTATGTAAGTTATTACTTACTGAATGCTAATGCAGTGAAGGCTTCTCTTCCGTATCGGTCCACTATCTAAATTTTGTACATTTTTGTTTTTTGCTTCTCCTTCAGTACTTTGATACTGTTGGTTGGGTCTTTTGACCTGTAAAAACCATCTCCCATATAACCTATACTGTGTTGGAGGGGACGTAAAACACTGCTCAATCAATCAGTTGTGCATATTTGTCATTTGCACATACTTTAAACAAACATACTGTAAACATGATAATGCATCATTCTGCACCACTAACCTTTGTATTTCTAACATAGCATTCCATTCAGTAATTGTCATGAAGTATCATTTCTGGCGCACTCTGTTGAATTCGCGCATCGTTTCATCTATTCATAGAATGTTATTTGTTTTCCTACAGTATATATGACTTCTGATGGAGTACCAGCTTAATCAGTTGGTACTTAGTTACATATTTATGAGCAGTCAATGATGCGGTAATTAAGTTAGCGGCAGTGGTTGATTCTAGCTCAGTTCGATAAATTTACGATCAGTTACTGCACAGACACAGGGTTGTGCATAGTGAAATTATTACTTTTGGCATGTCAGTTTCATTTGTTAGTTTACTGTTGTACCTTAATGTAGGTATTACTAGTGTGAAGTATGAATGTAGTGGTAGTAGAGCATCGGTCTGTTCATCTGATAGGTGCTGGGGGTTTGATTTCTATTTCAGGCTGTTAAATCCATTCACTGCTAAGTCAGGCAGGGACCACAGATGAAATCTTTCCGCAGTGATGGCTGCCCTTCATTCATTCGTCCATTCTCATTTGTGGGCAGCTCATGTTTCTAGCGATGTGATGAACTTCAAATTAACAAATATTGTCAAACTTCGAATGTTATCAAAATCTGTCGGATTTTTAGTGCTGTTTGCGCCTGATGGATGCATATTCTGTTTTTTTTGTGTGTAATAAACTTGTGCCAGCGTCCAACTCCGCAGCAAACTGTAAACAGCGCTGGTTTTCTAGCCGCCCTCGACATCATTTGTTGGTAGTATATTGGCTGTTACAACAGCTGATCTCACTCCCACCGCTGACAGCATAAAGAATCTGTTGTGTGCTTACCTTACCTACACATTCATTCACAAAACGACTACGTACTACGTACTGTGTGTTGGTGTGTGTTGGTACTGTGTGTCATATGATCGCTGTTGGCTGCAGTCCACTTCCAGCAGCGCTCGAGTTGTCCATGTGTCAACTTGCCAGTAACAGCGTCTTCAGACAACCACCGACTCCTGTGCTTGCCACGTCACTGCTCTTTTCTGAGTGGCGTCAGTGCGTCGAGTACGCTGGTCACTGACTAGTGGATCTGTCTGTAGAACTCGTCGACGTTGTCACAGCTTGGTTCACACACACGTCTGTCTCTGTAGTTGTGTGACAAAGTCCTCCAGATCTATTGAGTGGAAGTTTCTGAAAGAGCTGCTGCAGCTGCTGCTTAGGACACTGAACGCTGACGTCTGACATTACAAGATAGTGGTCCACGCAGATGTTGGCAATGATGCCGGGCCAGTCAACATCTCTCAACAGATCCAATATGTTGCTGTCTTGGTGTGTTGGCAGCTCAAATCATTGCACGAAGCCACACAACTCTAGCAGGTCAAATAGACGGCCGTCGACAATGCTGAACACTCTCTGTCAGCCGAAAAATAAACTTCAGAACATATGCAAGAAATCCACTCCAGGCCAACTATTGATGATGGAGTGCCTTTTTTTAATTGTCAATTTTTCCTTTTTTGTATATGAAATACATTGTAGACTAATGTGGTTAAGAAGCACTGTGGCATTTTGTATATTTTTTTCGTGATTTATTTTCTGTCAGGTGCTGATAGGCCTGATGTCATCGTTTGTGGATGTCATCGTCAGTGTGCTGTACGCTAGATAATTGATTGTTATCGGCGTGTGATGTTTGGTTTGTTATCATGCAGTTAGAGCTGAGTGATAATAGAATATCGACTGGTCTACAGTTCTTGCACGGCTGTCCGCAAATAACGTACTTGAATCTTAGCGGCAACAAGATAAAAGATCTCGACACACTTGAACCCCTGGTAAGTGTGTGTACCATTGATTTGATGACTGATACGTGATTATACTGGCAGTATGATGCTTATCGTGTGTATTTATATCAGTAGAAATATACTTTGGTTCAAAATTCCTAGCTCAATATAACCTTGGCCTGTGCTGTGACTATCCACTAACACTGTCTCTATGAAATGAGTATGTGTGTATTTGTTTGTACAGTGGCCAACGGCCTATAGTTTTCTTAAGCTGTTACCAGAAACTTGCACGAAAAATTCTGACGCAAGTTCATCACAGTTTCTGGAACCAGAAAAATAGCGGATAACATCGTCGACGCTGCAGCTGCATCCGAAGGATCATACATAAATGATCTTTTCTCAATGAAGTCTATCAATTTACTAATTTCATCATTGTTCCACTCCGTCATAAGATCACTAAATAAATAAATCACGAAATTCTACGAATAACAACCGATAACTAATGCCAACAAAAACAGTAACAACAGGCCGGCCAATCGCGTTGCATGGTTTGTGTCGCGTGCCCGACAGTTTCTGTGATGGAATCGAGCTGCGCTCAATTGCGTACCAGAATCTGGTACCAGAAAAAATCTGGTACCAGATTGACCGACACACATGCAAGTTTCTTGTACCAGACGACTGGTACCAGTTTCTGTTGTGTGTGTCGCCGGCTTTAGGCTAAAAGTTCTAGTCTACTATGAGAACATTGAAAAAAGGCTGCATAACAGCAATCAGTGTCTGAGATGACATGTGAAATGCCTAGGTTATAAGACAAGATTGGCTAATTGCTGCCCAACTTAATATTATTTACTTTGTGGTTGGTAAGACACTATTTGTATGTTGCTTTTTATGTCATTGGTTTTGTACAGAAGAAAATGCCGAACTTGACGACGCTAGACCTGTTTAACTGTGAAGTGACAAACATGGACAGCTACAGAGAGAAGGTGTTTGAGACGCTGGACGGCCTGCAGTATCTCGACGGCTACGACCGTAACGACCAGGAGCTGGAGGATGACGACGATGACGATGACATAATTCCTGAGGAGAACGGTAAAGAAGAGTTGTTGTCTGAGGAGGAGTCAGGCGACGAAGGTAAAACATCGCAGACATCAGTACACACTTGAGATTGAGCTACTGTAGATGTTTAATGTAGTGTTGTCAATGTTTTCAGTTTTAAAAATGTGATACAGTTGCAGTCTATATTTTGTTTTCAGTGTAAGTTAGTAAGTAAGTAAAACGTAGATTCTCGTTACAAAACCTCTAATGCGCTGGTCATACCAGTAACTACTGAAAAGAACAGTTTTCAGGAATCGTTTAAAGCCATCAAAACTGTCAGAATTTCTAAGTTCGTCTGGCAAGAAGTTCCAAACTGTCGGGTCAGCGTGATAAAAGCCCGACAGCCGTACGTGCTAAGTCGGCAGCGAGGAACAGTGAAACTATTCAGGTTAGCGGATCGTAGACGAAGACGGCGAGGAGCAGCATCACTGGCTGGGATAAAGTGATCATTGTCAGTTTTAATTCTTAATAACTCCACAAAAAAATCGCAGTTTTTGAGTATTTAAATTGTTAAAAGCACGTCAAATTTGTGGTTTGAATAGCAGTGATATATTGCATAACTCATAATTACATAGAGCACTTCACGTGAGTAGACATTGATACAATAAACAAAAAGGAAACTCAGCAGTGCTGAGACAAAACGGGGAATGCATTACAGATACAAGAGGAAGTGAACCCAGTTTATTGATATAATTTAGTAGGAGATACTGAAATGAAGATTTTAAAAAAATTTGTTCAGGTAGCTGGCCGAGGACACATTGCTGCAGATAATAATCTAGAAGTAAATAATATTGCCATTTCTTTGTGGGGGTAATAGGGAAAAATACAAGAGGAAGGGTGTGATATAGAACTGAATAAAACGTCTTTTAGCTTCTTCATGACAAGAGTGAAGGGATGAGATTTGAGCATAGCCCAGAGCCAAATATATGGCATGCCAACGGTAACAGGAATGATGATGCTGATGGCTCGACGCTGTCTAAAAAGGTATTTTGCAGACTTTCACACTTGGTCTTGGACAGAATGTGCTGCTAAACCAGTGTACTCTGTATGAGAGTGGTGATGTGATTTCAGACGTGGACGGTGAAGATGATGACGACGATGACGAGGATTCTGAAGGTGAAGAGGACGACACTGAAGTAGGACTGTCTTATCTACAGAAGTCTGGTCTCGAGGTACTGCTGTCTATAGTTGCTTTACAAAATCAGACCAGACGTGAGCAATTGAGAACCTTCTTTATGCTGTTGTCATCATAGCACACTCACTGATCATACATTTGACACGTCATCGACTGATATCAAGTGCCCGTGTGTGCTCGGTAGCGTTGTAGAATAAGCCCACCTTTTTCCTGGCCGAGTGTCGTAAAAGGCAACGAAACCCGGGTAGTTTTGTTTTGTGTTGTTTGCTTTATCTGGGTTGTTTCCGTACGCCGTATGTTTCCGTACGCCGTATAGGCGTATAACCTATATAGTGTTGGTGCAGACGTTAAACCATGCTCAATCAATCAATCAACTTTGTTGTGTTAGTTCGTGTATTGTCTGTATTTTTAATTTGTCTTCTGTCCTGTATTTTCCAACATGAGCCAACGTGAATGGCACTGTATAGCCTATTTGTTAAAAATCTGTTCACTCACTCACTCAACTGCTGTGAGTGTGGTCCATTGTGTTGAGTTGACGTTATTCTGTTGTTCATTCATATCATAGTAACTGACTTAACTTTGTGGATTGTTTATTGTTCGCTGGAGTTGGCAACAATGTAGTGTTGTCATTGTGACAACATCATTATCAATCAGAAAACTGTGGTCTTGGTTCTGTGCAATTTTTAGTCGACCCTACTAACGGTCACGCTTATGCTACAGTGTTGCGTTCCGTCTGTCATCGTCTGTCGTTTGTGACGTTATGTATTGTGGCTAAACGGTGCGTCCTAGAGCAAACGTTACTACTGACAGCCTATAGGAAGTTATATATGAAAAAGCGATTGGTACCATTTAAGCCTTAAATGACCTCTAAACAAACGTCAAGGTCTTGTCAACCATTGCATCACACTTGCCATTGAATATCTCGGAAACCGTTGCAGGCTTGGTTCCAGAGGACCACTAATTGGAAATGACATATGGGGGATCGAATGGTCACGTTGCTGATGACATCACGTGACCCGAAAGGTCAAACTCGTGACCCCAATACGCTTAGAGCCCAACATCTTGAAAACAGCTGGATATGCAATTTAGCAACAATCGCTAATTACTACATAGTCTGCTGTGAGGCAGTACGGTCTGCAATCCTAGCGACAGCTTCGCTTCTTGTCTAAAAGTATAGTGCGGCACCGGTGATGAAGGCACATTGGCACATTGTAACTGAGGTTGTTGTTTTAATTATACGGTGTTAAGTGCTCCACCGTCTTGAGTACTTACATGAGAAGACTTGTGAATAGCAATGCTCTACAGTCTTGGAAGTTGCAGCTGATTGGCATGAGCTAGTGGTACCGTGGTGCATTATGCAGCTGTCCATTGCCCACAAGTCTATTGGACCCCCGGTGCAGCATGACAGACATACCACCGCCCCAATCTACTACTTATAAACCAACCCCGTAGGGATGGCAGGCTGAGTTGGCGTTGGTACACAGCAGCCGCAGATGACCTTTGAACCTGCGACCTCGCGATGGCAAGTACTATAGAGGGTAAGGATAGGACACTGAGTGTTGAGTGGTAATGTGATGATCTAGGATGACAGCGAAGGTGATGATTTTGATCCTGGAGACGACGACGACGAAGAAGATGGGGCAGAGGAGGACGAAGTGGATGAGCTGGAAGACGGCGCTGACGACGGTAGATCTGCTACTTATTGACTTGTGTAATGACTTACTTACTGGCGTTGATGAGATAATATCATCTCTTACAGTCTTCATAGTGTGGTGCTGAGCCAGTGGGTGAGTCTCTCTGATTGACGGTCTGTTATTACTGGCTTGTGTTCAGTTCATATTAGTGTAGACTAGGGGACTTGTTGTGCTTTATATGTGTATCCTTTTAATATGTATTATTGTGTACATATGTGTGTATTTTGTTGTTTGTGTTCTCTGTGTTTTCCTTTGTAGCATCTCCTTCAGTACTTTGATACTGTTGGTTGGGTCTTTTGACCTGTAAAAACCGTCTCCCATATAACCTATACTGTGTTGGCCGGGACGTAAAACGCTGTTCAATCCAGCTCACTCACTCAACACAGTGAATACTGTCAATAGATACATGGTATTACTTGAGTTGAGCTCGTTCTTGGAACATTCGCACCTTTTGACTACCAGTACCTCCTTGACCTTGCTGACTGGACTTGTGTCTGACGTCTAGTAGTGTTTCCAATACACCAGGCACACACTAATGCCTAGAGGCTGTTTGCTCTTAGTATGCTATAAAAGTATTGCTAATGTGTAAGCTGATTGGTTTGGCCATTTGGTCCATGTGAGTCACAGTCTGTATATACTGAGTTGCTGCTGATGAATCACACTGAATTGATACATTGGAAGCTGGTGTTATGTCAATGCATTTGTAGTTTCTCAGCTGCTTTGGTTGTCTTTTGTCATTGTTTGTTATACTGTTTTTTGGTTACTAAGATGTCAAAAGTATAATATTTCTGGGTTTTTTTTGTTTAAATTCTCAGTCATTGAGATTACACTCATATTAAAATGGCTTCAGTGTCAGGTAGTGTAAGTGAGTCAGATATTGACGTGCAGCTCCTGCTGCTATGAACGGAGTGTGTATTTGTGTGGTGTTCAGAAGCGGAGAGTCGGGGAGTTAAACGAAAACAGCCTGACGACGAGACTGATTAGCAGAATTGAGATTAGTGTTTTGAAGACTGCGTCCACTGTACACACTGACTGTGTGGTATCTGAACTGATAATGTTAACGTTGCCGTGCTATCGACCATAGTTTGTATTCCAGTAGCTACATCATCGGGACTCTAGGCAGCGGCAGCTGGTTCCAGGTTGCTGTGCTGATCTGAAGGGCATACGAGATTCGTTTCAGTCATGCGGTTGTGTTTTAGCCTTCCGAATCATGAATGTAGTTTACAGGGTTCCCACGTATCGTTGAAAGTCCTGGAATTTTTATCTCTAAATTTTTTGCCTTGAAAATACTTGAAAACATGTTGATCCTTGAATTTCAGTTTCTAGGTCCTTGAAAGTCCTGGAATTTTTAGATTGACAGTAACAGTCTAGTTTCAGTGTAACTGATGCACATCTATGTTGCCTATGTGCTGCGTACTCAAACTGACAAACAGTGCCCGGTATGTCATCAATAAGTTAATATGTTGGCAGTATTTTAAATGTGGTTTCAACTTGACTGCATGCAATTTTACAGTTAGCGATATGTCACGTAATCATATGAACTAAAGTCAACATTTACTGCTTGAAAATTATCCCTTTGAAACCTACTGTTTCCATACAGGTTCAGCTATAAAGCATCCTGTGCCAGACCGGGGTATGCAGTCATTTGTAATTTTTGACATTTGGGCACTGATGCTCACAGCTGAGCGTCAAGAGTGCTCGGATGTTAACAGATTACAAATAACTGCATAACCTGGTCTGGCACAAGATGCTTTATAGCTCTACTCGTATGATAACTGTGGGTATCAAAGGGTTAATGTTGGGAGTCCTTGAAAAGTCCTTGAATTTTATTTCATGACTATGGTGGGAGCCCTGAGTTAAGTCAAACGTTCATCGTGATACTGCGTCACTCTCTGCTGGTGCTGATGTCACTGACTGACGTAGATACTGGCTGCCTTCATCTCATAGTATGATACTGACTGTACAGTTCATTTTGTGTTGATTCTCTGTGCCATTGTTCATTGTACGTCAATGATGTTCGTCAAGAGAATAGTGACTTATCACACGTCCCAACTGTGGGCATTGCATGTTCTTGCAATCGTAAAAACATTGATGACAATAATTTTAAGAAAAAATTAGTGTAGTAATGCCAAATGCAATAGTTGGTCGATCATTTGTACATGGTACATCTATACAATCTACACAAAGGCTCTGTGATTCACTGTCATTTTACACAGCAGAAGTTTATGATAATAGTTTTTTTTATCCCTTGTAGCAATTTTATAAGTCTGTCTGTTGTTAGTCTGGTGTAAACTTTTACTGACAAATGTTCTGTTGCTGAATACAGCATCTGTGAAGTAATTTTAAGTGAGTGAGTAATTTTAATGAGCACAAAGTCCATCGCTGTTTATATTGGCTGTACTGTGACATGCATCGTGGTCCTCAATAAGAACATTGTAACAAACTTTTTGCTCTTTGTTGACCCGAAATGAACTGCGCACATCACAATACTAAGTCATCTCAACAGACCAGCACATGTGCCAGCGCATCTAAGCCATGTGAAACGACCCAGCATTTCAAACACTAGTGAGCCTAGTCCACCATACTTCTCATATCATGGACTACAGTGTAGTTTGTCATCTATTTAATGCCAACTGATGTAATAGACAGCCTGATTTCCAGTGTTGAATCATTTTTACATTATTAAAGTTTTACTTTAGTTTTCCTATGATTTATTTTCTGTTATGATAGAATCTCCTTGTATCAGTAAAACACTAGTTTAGCACGTGGAACCGTACGATATCAGACAGAAGCTAGTAGAACAGCATGACTAGTGTCACGCTGTGGTTTGTCTAGTACTGTATATGCAAAAAAAATGCAACAAGGCAGTACCCTAATAGGGCGGTACGATTCAGATAAAAATATTCAGATTAGTTTCCATTTGATTTTCACACAATGTTACTTTACACCTGATACAAGCGAAAATGCACTGGGCAACATCTCAACCTAATAGCTAGATGGTTTATTTGTGTGGAAGCCAGCGCCTGGATTGTAACAAACGATTGTACAATCACAAAAAACAAGTCTAAAATCCAAGTAGCCTAATAAAAAGCCTAAACATAACATTTGGTCCAAACAATAAGGTATCAAAGAATCTTGAAAATTAACAGTCCGTGACTTCATTGGTTCAAACGTTCTTGCATGATGCAGTCTGCCGGTGACGGAACAAACAAGAAAGCCCAGCTATCGCTGACAAACCCGCGCGACGCGAAAGCCTGCCAAAAATTGCTCCAATCCGACGTGTTTACAACGTTGTCGCTGACAATACTGGCCTGTCTTCATTCGTCTAGCTGTTGTTGTGTCCGAAATCTGCGAAATCCCGCGAAATTCACTGAAAATTCAAACTTATGGAGTTCAAGGTCATCGATCTTGGTGTCAGTCGAAAGCCCATGTACGACTTCCTATTAGTCACTAATAGTAACT
>Ga0056114_1001941_pt1 | contig 10034 bp, 2 predicted proteins | sample WorMetHERISLAND1_FD_77005 | JGI IMG/M metagenome (GOLD analysis project Ga0056114, IMG submission 77005) | Marine gutless worms symbiont microbial communities from Max Planck institute for Marine Microbiology, Germany - Olavius loisae HERON... ... | reverse complement strand
TGAAATTTGGCGTCAGAAAACTAGAGTCTTGGGGCTACCAGATGGTGAAGAAATCATGCCGCTAGCTTTCTTCGTTTTGACACAATACCGGCGCGTGACAGACGGACAGACGGACGGACGGACGGACACGTTGCGATCGCTAGCATAGCGTCGCGCGGGTAAAAACTGAGAAAGTGATGAAATGAGACGTTGTATAACGATCATGAACATTGAACAGAGAAACAGCTCAAATCTGAACATTTACCTTTTGCAGGGTTGAGTGGCGATTAACATTCAAGCGATGGATGGGAAATATGATAAAGAGTCAACCAGTCAACCTGAAACTGCCAATGTTGTTTTTGTTTTATGGTTGCCCCAATTAGCCGACAGCTGCAGCGTTCTCTTCCTGTCTGTCTCTATGTCATTTTGACGAATAAACGTGTTCATAAATATTTACAGTGAACTGTTCCGTATATCTGTGATGGCCATGATCACAATGCTATACTATATCGTTGTAAGAAATTACGCTAATGACGCACTGTCTAGTAGATAGCGTAGCTATCAGAAGAACCTCTTCTATAGGCCGGGAGGCAGCGAGCGCATGTGCACAGACACGGTTATTAGCATCAACAAAACGTATAGCGAAGAACGTGAATTATCAGCATTCGACCGACAGCTGCAGCTGCTGAGAATTTACGGTACTCAAACGATGGATGTATTATTTCACCTGTCAGTCGTTCTGCGTTCTGCCGCTGCACACTTGTCTTCGACAATGTTATATTACACAACGTATGGAGAAGTTTAACCGGCACCAAAATGTTGACGGTAGTCAGCTTAGAACTATACCGTACTAGTCACATACGATCGTGAGAATAGAAAAAGCTGAAATGTGAACATTTAGGCCCTACGTTTTGCAATGTAGTTTGGCGATTGATATGTAAGCGAGAAATGGGAAATGTATATATGTTTAACATTTGCTGCTGACTGTAATAATGGTGAATTATTTTTTAAAAATTATTCAACACATGTGAAAGTTCTGAGCGAATGTTGATTGATGTGTTTTTTATTCAATTTTATTCACCTTATATCGTTATTCACTTACGATGGAAATCAACCATTTGTGAGTTGTGAGTATCTTCATTCTGATAAGCGTTCACGTGTGACGTGTTAGATTTAGGAAACATCTTCTTGGCGCTGTAGAATGCAGGTTCATGGAATTCGGTCATGATTTAATGTATTGCGGGCCAGTTAACATCCTTCGACACGTCTTGCCGATAAACCGTCAACGGTTTAGCTGCGTCCTATAGCGTGGGATAACCGGTGTTGATAAGACCGTGCACGACGGCCAGGTGTAGATTGTTGCACGCACCATCCTCGCCTACTGTGACAAATGGTCGCAACGAACGATGTATGGATTGAACGCCGACGTCAAGCAACACCAAGTCAGCGTGAACTACACGAGGGGCTCATCCATTCTCCCAAAAATGTAGATCGTGGATCCACCGAATTGCCATAAATTACTTTGCAAAATACGCATAAAGCAGATACGAGGAGTTATAATTTTTACGTAACTTTTCTGCCGAACTGCAGAAATTTTGTGTCAATACTTCTGTCTCCAATTCATTATTCTATAACGTTTCAAAAATGCCACTGGGAATTTCTAAAATAGTTTTTATGGTTTCCTTATACTTCCTTACAAGTCTGTTTTGTTTACGTCGTTTCGCTTACACCGTTCGGCGGGGCGTTGAAAACGCGAGAACGTAGAAGTCGGCAGCAAGTTGCAGTGGTGGAAAACAGAAAGGCCGGTGCATACAAATACAGGAATCAGAGGAATTACAGGAATTACATCGGAATATCGTAAAATACAGTATACAACATATACAAAGAGTCTCCTCCCCATGCAGTAATAGTAATGCTACCGTACACCAGGTTTTGCAATAGGCCTACTATTTCCGGTTCGCCACTGGATAAGACGCGAAATTCGAAATACCGGAATCACGCAAAAATATAGGAATCACATGTAAAGTGAATAACAATTTGATAACGATTGTGCCAAACACTTCCGCAAGACCGCAATAGACCGACAAATAGTCTGCGTTAACTGCCGACAATTATATTTCCGGCTTGTCGTCTGTTTTCTGGCAACATTTGGAAATAGTGAAATTTAGTACAAATACAAGAATCACACCGAAATCGAACAAAAACAGCGCGATAATAGAAGAAAAACGACGCAGCAAAACGACAGAACAGGATCGAAGTTAACCGAAAATGGCCGAGATTATATGCAGGCATTATTATTTCCGGTTTAGCGCCGGATACGACGCGAAATCGAAATACCTGTGGCGTCAGAGTCGGTCGCTGTTACGAAAGTGAACGTTGTATTCAACTGCCGTCGTTGTTGTCTATTCGCCTGTTGCTATTCAGTCCAGCGACGACGGTCCGAGTCGGTCAGCAGCGCTGGCATAGTTTCCGTCATGTCGTCGAATGCGGTGCTGCTGTTGGCAGAACTCAGGGCAGGACTTGACTTTCGACCGCATGACGATGTGTGTCGTTTCGGCGTTGAGTGCCACGGTCAGTCAGCCCTTCGTCCGACACCTGGTCTGCACTTGGACTGAGTTCCGTGTTGTCTCCGCAGCAGTGACACGAAATGGTTCGCAGACCACACTCTCCCTCTGCACGACGTCGACACGATGGGCACCATCAGTGGCGCAGCTCCAGCCGATGGAACAAATGTGTAATTTAGTCGCGTCAGGCTTCGTCGTGGGGTCGATTGCATCATACGAATTTTTATTCACTTTAGCCTACAGGTGATTCCTGTGAACCGGAAGTAGTATTGCGAAACCTGGTGTACGGTAGCATCATTATTACTGCGTGGGAAGGTCTCTCTTTATATATGCTGTAATCTGTATTTTTTACGATATTCCTGTGATTCCTGTATTTGTATGCACCCAGAAAAGGCAGCACCAAACTGCAGGACTGGAAAACTCGAGAACGAAAAGTTGGCACCGTAATGCAGGAGAGAAGCAAGAACTAGAAAAGTCGGGAAATACAAATAAAAGAAAAATCGTATAAAAATTAAAACCGCTACTGACGTCACACTCACACCCGCAACACCGTCGCCAATGATGACACAGAAGTGTCTAGTGATCCCATGCGACAACAGTGTTGCATTGATGGCATGTGGTCACAAGGCGCTTCTGTTCGTCTTGCAGAAGTCTACAATCAAGTTCGCGGTTGCCGTATGTGTCGTTCCCAAATCGATATGATTTCGCGCCTTTTTAGATCACTTAGGACACTGACATTGTGACAGCATTGTGTTGTTGTTATAGGGACGTTAATATTTCACAAAAAATGTTATGTTTGACGTTTCGTCGCGTGTGATGATAGCCAATTTAGTTTGTATTTTGATTTTTGTAGCTTTCTGTCTTTTGCCTGTGGCGATGGACAATATTAAAGTGTACCCCGTTATTTTTTGCCTTTCAATATAACATACGCGCCGATCTCAATAGGCTAAATTTGGCTTTTCGTATCACTTTGACACTTTCTGGCGTTTTACGGAGTTGCAGTTTGGTGCCGACTTTTCCGTTTTCGCGTTTCAGTCGCTAAAGCCTCACCACGGTCAAAATTGATGTCTAGTGATAATAAAATTGTAATTAACGTCTCATGCTAGGTAAAACATTATGGACCTAAAACAATATTCCATGAATGTGAGAATAAACACTAATAATAACATTGTTGCTGTTTTTGTGATAGTCCCCGCGATAATCAGCAGAAAGCGGACCCAGCCGTCTTCTTTCACGCGTAGAGGTCACACTACAGAGGTTAAAGTCTGTGTCACGATGCGTCGCCGCCTACAGTGGAATCAGGCGGCGTCTGCACGTGTAACAAACCTGTCGACACACCGACAGCGTTCGGGCGCTGAGCGACCGCGCGCGCTCCGCTTCGCTGACGGATTTATGTCCACTGCAGTTTGTCTGTCGGCTGAACAGTAATCGACTTCTCGCTTTTACGATTTGCCAGTTTCGTCACGTCGCCTATTACTAGCATTCACGAGATTGCACACAGTTCTAGTTCAGTTGCGGATAAAAATCTTCATATGTTAGGAAACAGGTTGCACAAAAGTCACGTGAATCGGTCAGTGAATAAGGAGAAAGTATTGCTGGTTTATGCTGAGGAAAATGCAAAATTATTTACTAAGACACGACGTCAAATGACGTTGTTTTAACTTATTGTTCAAGAGTGGACTCGGTAAACTAGTTTCTGATCGTTGTATGCAGCAATAATCAATACATTTAATGGTCCACTGTCAAGCTTTACGTAGCTGGAACGACCTGTGTCCGTCTGATATCGTTTCCGAGACATTACATAGCAGTATGAATTGAAAGCTACGTTACGTGTAATCTTTTTTAACGATCTTCCGAATGTAACTAATAATGCAGTAGACGTGGTAGAGCAGACTTAACTGAGAAGTCTGTCATGACCATTCGATTCCCCATAGGCCATTTCCTATTGCTGGTCTTTTTGAACGGAGTTCCTATCTCCAGCCGTTTTCGACATATTGGGCTGTAAGCGTATTCGGATCACAAGTTTCAATTTTCGGGGTCACGTGACGTCATCGGTCACGTGATCATTCGATTTCTATGTGTGACCCTTTTGGGACCAAGCCTCCAGCCTATCTCTAACGGTTTCCGAGATATTCAATGGTGTGTGACGCAATAGTTGACATGACCTTAGACGATTTAGCCACGATACATACGTCACAGACAGACGACAGACGGACACATCACTGTACCATAAGCGCGACCGTTAGTACGGTCGGCTAATAATGATGGGGCTTTCAGAAGCTGTAAATATTTCGAGAACGTGCATGTTTAGTCATTTGACACAATGTCAAAGCGTTATGGACAGGTTGACGAACGGATGTACGTCTTGCGACAGCATATCTACCGCGCTAGAATCCAGGTCATTTTCCCCCCGGTCATTGTCCCCCCGGTCGTCCCCCCACTGCACAGCATCGCGCCTGTACGACCTCAAACACGTGTTTGAGGTCGTACAGGCGCGATGCTGTGCAGTGGGGGGACGACCGGGGGGACAATGACCGGGGGGAAAATGACCTGGATTCTAGCGCGGTAGATATGCTGTCGCAAGACGTACATCCGTTCGTCAACCTGTCCATAACGCTTTGACATTGTGTCAAATGACTAAACATGCACGTTCTCGAAATATTTACAGCTTCTGAAAGCCCCATCATTATTAGCCGACCGTACTAACGGTCGCGCTTATGGTACAGTGATGTGTCCGTCTGTCGTCTGTCTGTGACGTATGTATCGTGGCTAAATCGTCTAAGGTCATGTCAACTATTGCGTCACACACCATTGAATATCTCGGAAACCGTTAGAGATAGGCTGGAGGCTTGGTCCCAAAAGGGTCACACATAGAAATCGAATGATCACGTGACCGATGACGTCACGTGACCCCGAAAATTGAAACTTGTGATCCGAATACGCTTACAGCCCAATATGTCGAAAACGGCTGGAGATAGGAACTCCGTTCAAAAAGACCAGCAATAGGAAATGGCCTATGGGGAATCGAATGGTCATGACAGACTTCTCAGTTAAGTCTGCTCTACCACGTCTACTGCATTATTAGTTACATTCGGAAGATCGTTAAAAAAGATTACACGTAACGTAGCTTTCAATTCATACTGCTATGTAATGTCTCGGAAACGATATCAGACGGACACAGGTCGTTCCAGCTACGTAAAGCTTGACAGTGGACCATTAAATGTATTGATTATTGCTGCATACAACGATCAGAAACTAGTTTACCGAGTCCACTCTTGAACAATAAGTTAAAACAACGTCATTTGACGTCGTGTCTTAGTAAATAATTTTGCATTTTCCTCAGCATAAACCAGCAATACTTTCTCCTTATTCACTGACCGATTCACGTGACTTTTGTGCAACCTGTTTCCTAACATATGAAGATTTTTATCCGCAACTGAACTAGAACTGTGTGCAATCTCGTGAATGCTAGTAATAGGCGACGTGACGAAACTGGCAAATCGTAAAAGCGAGAAGTCGATTACTGTTCAGCCGACAGACAAACTGCAGTGGACATAAATCCGTCAGCGAAGCGGAGCGCGCGCGGTCGCTCAGCGCCCGAACGCTGTCGGTGTGTCGACAGGTTTGTTACACGTGCAGACGCCGCCTGATTCCACTGTAGGCGGCGACGCATCGTGACACAGACTTTAACCTCTGTAGTGTGACCTCTACGCGTGAAAGAAGACGGCTGGGTCCGCTTTCTGCTGATTATCGCGGGGACTATCACAAAAACAGCAACAATGTTATTATTAGTGTTTATTCTCACATTCATGGAATATTGTTTTAGGTCCATAATGTTTTACCTAGCATGAGACGTTAATTACAATTTTATTATCACTAGACATCAATTTTGACCGTGGTGAGGCTTTAGCGACTGAAACGCGAAAACGGAAAAGTCGGCACCAAACTGCAACTCCGTAAAACGCCAGAAAGTGTCAAAGTGATACGAAAAGCCAAATTTAGCCTATTGAGATCGGCGCGTATGTTATATTGAAAGGCAAAAAATAACGGGGTACACTTTAATATTGTCCATCGCCACAGGCAAAAGACAGAAAGCTACAAAAATCAAAATACAAACTAAATTGGCTATCATCACACGCGACGAAACGTCAAACATAACATTTTTTGTGAAATATTAACGTCCCTATAACAACAACACAATGCTGTCACAATGTCAGTGTCCTAAGTGATCTAAAAAGGCGCGAAATCATATCGATTTGGGAACGACACATACGGCAACCGCGAACTTGATTGTAGACTTCTGCAAGACGAACAGAAGCGCCTTGTGACCACATGCCATCAATGCAACACTGTTGTCGCATGGGATCACTAGACACTTCTGTGTCATCATTGGCGACGGTGTTGCGGGTGTGAGTGTGACGTCAGTAGCGGTTTTAATTTTTATACGATTTTTCTTTTATTTGTATTTCCCGACTTTTCTAGTTCTTGCTTCTCTCCTGCATTACGGTGCCAACTTTTCGTTCTCGAGTTTTCCAGTCCTGCAGTTTGGTGCTGCCTTTTCTGGGTGCATACAAATACAGGAATCACAGGAATATCGTAAAAAATACAGATTACAGCATATATAAAGAGAGACCTTCCCACGCAGTAATAATGATGCTACCGTACACCAGGTTTCGCAATACTACTTCCGGTTCACAGGAATCACCTGTAGGCTAAAGTGAATAAAAATTCGTATGATGCAATCGACCCCACGACGAAGCCTGACGCGACTAAATTACACATTTGTTCCATCGGCTGGAGCTGCGCCACTGATGGTGCCCATCGTGTCGACGTCGTGCAGAGGGAGAGTGTGGTCTGCGAACCATTTCGTGTCACTGCTGCGGAGACAACACGGAACTCAGTCCAAGTGCAGACCAGGTGTCGGACGAAGGGCTGACTGACCGTGGCACTCAACGCCGAAACGACACACATCGTCATGCGGTCGAAAGTCAAGTCCTGCCCTGAGTTCTGCCAACAGCAGCACCGCATTCGACGACATGACGGAAACTATGCCAGCGCTGCTGACCGACTCGGACCGTCGTCGCTGGACTGAATAGCAACAGGCGAATAGACAACAACGACGGCAGTTGAATACAACGTTCACTTTCGTAACAGCGACCGACTCTGACGCCACAGGTATTTCGATTTCGCGTCGTATCCGGCGCTAAACCGGAAATAATAATGCCTGCATATAATCTCGGCCATTTTCGGTTAACTTCGATCCTGTTCTGTCGTTTTGCTGCGTCGTTTTTCTTCTATTATCGCGCTGTTTTTGTTCGATTTCGGTGTGATTCTTGTATTTGTACTAAATTTCACTATTTCCAAATGTTGCCAGAAAACAGACGACAAGCCGGAAATATAATTGTCGGCAGTTAACGCAGACTATTTGTCGGTCTATTGCGGTCTTGCGGAAGTGTTTGGCACAATCGTTATCAAATTGTTATTCACTTTACATGTGATTCCTATATTTTTGCGTGATTCCGGTATTTCGAATTTCGCGTCTTATCCAGTGGCGAACCGGAAATAGTAGGCCTATTGCAAAACCTGGTGTACGGTAGCATTACTATTACTGCATGGGGAGGAGACTCTTTGTATATGTTGTATACTGTATTTTACGATATTCCGATGTAATTCCTGTAATTCCTCTGATTCCTGTATTTGTATGCACCGGCCTTTCTGTTTTCCACCACTGCAACTTGCTGCCGACTTCTACGTTCTCGCGTTTTCAACGCCCCGCCGAACGGTGTAAGCGAAACGACGTAAACAAAACAGACTTGTAAGGAAGTATAAGGAAACCATAAAAACTATTTTAGAAATTCCCAGTGGCATTTTTGAAACGTTATAGAATAATGAATTGGAGACAGAAGTATTGACACAAAATTTCTGCAGTTCGGCAGAAAAGTTACGTAAAAATTATAACTCCTCGTATCTGCTTTATGCGTATTTTGCAAAGTAATTTATGGCAATTCGGTGGATCCACGATCTACATTTTTGGGAGAATGGATGAGCCCCTCGTGTAGTTCACGCTGACTTGGTGTTGCTTGACGTCGGCGTTCAATCCATACATCGTTCGTTGCGACCATTTGTCACAGTAGGCGAGGATGGTGCGTGCAACAATCTACACCTGGCCGTCGTGCACGGTCTTATCAACACCGGTTATCCCACGCTATAGGACGCAGCTAAACCGTTGACGGTTTATCGGCAAGACGTGTCGAAGGATGTTAACTGGCCCGCAATACATTAAATCATGACCGAATTCCATGAACCTGCATTCTACAGCGCCAAGAAGATGTTTCCTAAATCTAACACGTCACACGTGAACGCTTATCAGAATGAAGATACTCACAACTCACAAATGGTTGATTTCCATCGTAAGTGAATAACGATATAAGGTGAATAAAATTGAATAAAAAACACATCAATCAACATTCGCTCAGAACTTTCACATGTGTTGAATAATTTTTAAAAAATAATTCACCATTATTACAGTCAGCAGCAAATGTTAAACATATATACATTTCCCATTTCTCGCTTACATATCAATCGCCAAACTACATTGCAAAACGTAGGGCCTAAATGTTCACATTTCAGCTTTTTCTATTCTCACGATCGTATGTGACTAGTACGGTATAGTTCTAAGCTGACTACCGTCAACATTTTGGTGCCGGTTAAACTTCTCCATACGTTGTGTAATATAACATTGTCGAAGACAAGTGTGCAGCGGCAGAACGCAGAACGACTGACAGGTGAAATAATACATCCATCGTTTGAGTACCGTAAATTCTCAGCAGCTGCAGCTGTCGGTCGAATGCTGATAATTCACGTTCTTCGCTATACGTTTTGTTGATGCTAATAACCGTGTCTGTGCACATGCGCTCGCTGCCTCCCGGCCTATAGAAGAGGTTCTTCTGATAGCTACGCTATCTACTAGACAGTGCGTCATTAGCGTAATTTCTTACAACGATATAGTATAGCATTGTGATCATGGCCATCACAGATATACGGAACAGTTCACTGTAAATATTTATGAACACGTTTATTCGTCAAAATGACATAGAGACAGACAGGAAGAGAACGCTGCAGCTGTCGGCTAATTGGGGCAACCATAAAACAAAAACAACATTGGCAGTTTCAGGTTGACTGGTTGACTCTTTATCATATTTCCCATCCATCGCTTGAATGTTAATCGCCACTCAACCCTGCAAAAGGTAAATGTTCAGATTTGAGCTGTTTCTCTGTTCAATGTTCATGATCGTTATACAACGTCTCATTTCATCACTTTCTCAGTTTTTACCCGCGCGACGCTATGCTAGCGATCGCAACGTGTCCGTCCGTCCGTCCGTCTGTCCGTCTGTCACGCGCCGGTATTGTGTCAAAACGAAGAAAGCTAGCGGCATGATTTCTTCACCATCTGGTAGCCCCAAGACTCTAGTTTTCTGACGCCAAATTTCA
>Ga0056114_1001940_pt1 | contig 10034 bp, 5 predicted proteins | sample WorMetHERISLAND1_FD_77005 | JGI IMG/M metagenome (GOLD analysis project Ga0056114, IMG submission 77005) | Marine gutless worms symbiont microbial communities from Max Planck institute for Marine Microbiology, Germany - Olavius loisae HERON... ... | reverse complement strand
GGCCCGGCCCCTCCCCTAGCGGGCCGAAAGCCCGCTCCCCTTCCCCACGGGTCGAAGGAATGGAATAATAAGCCGTCAACACCGTCACTAGAGAGCATGGTTCGTCTTTCTTCCGTTTTACCGCGGTTTTACCGTCGGCACTGCTCACATACCCACGTTAACCCCGTGAGACGTGACTTCCGTCCCCACGGTATTACCGTGAATGTGGTCCCCATTACTGCAGTTTCCCCGTGGTTACCGCGGTATTCCTGCCGTTCCCATTACCGTGCAGTCCTAGTCTAGTGTGCTTTGTTATACTGGTGTAGGTACGACGAGCGTTATGTGAGGCTGAGCGACAGCTGGAACTACATCAACAGATGCCGTTTGCTGACCTGCAGCAGTGGCTGCAACTCACCTACGAAGTAGAAACGAAATATTTTGAGGAGAGACGTCAGTTGACCGAGAAACAGCTGATTGATGCTAAAGACATGGTATGATGTCGTCATTTCTCACCTGTCTGCTGACGATGTCCTGTCTACCTGATACGTTGAGATGTGTACTTTGCTATAAACAGTCCTGTAATAATTAATCATGCAGATATTGTTCACAGCAGATAATGTTTCACTCAGTGATAATTCTCTTTATCATGACTGTGTCTAATACTCATCTCAGTAAAACTACTCTTACAATGCTGGCAGGAAGTCGTTTGTTATTTTACTGTTGTATTTCTAGTCAAATGTCATCGTGTTTGATGACAACGTGTTTGTTTGATAGCGGCGTGTTTATTTTGTTGTTATCGTTGTGAACAGTGCGAAAAGATTCGCAAACAGAAGGGAAAGTTTCTTGGCTCGTTCCGTGTCGCACACACAGCGTCACTTGATGATACGGACAGCAAGATCATGAGTGTCAGGTGCACTGTGTCTCTCTGTCTGTCTCTCTGTCTGTCACACAGCCTCCCTTGTCTCCATTCTTACCATTAGCTCTTCGTCTTCACCTGTTGACTGCTATCATGTTTATTGCATGCAACTTATAACAAATGTTAAAACTGTTGATAACAAACCTAATGAACAACTGTTGCAATCTCCTCCGCACCACACTTTCATAAGTAACTGTCAGATGTGTCATAGGCTTAAAGTTGATAAAACAGCTCTTGTGATTGGCTACCAGCTATCTTTGAATTTTTAAGTTTACTCTCCTAAATTAACTTTTGAAAATCATAAGCTACACTTACGAATTCGTAAGTGGTTGACTTAAGACAAACTTATGACAAACTTTAGGAAAGACTTATCTAAGACTTATGAAATTCATAAGATTCTTTGTAAATTGGGCTCCTGGTGTCACTGGGATGGGACGTCATGTCATCAGTATGCCGCTGTAAGAAGAGGGTTAAAAACTGATCAACTGGAATGGCCGCTAGAACTCGCTCTGAGGGGTTGTGTGGACAAATGTGCCAAGAATGGCGGCCACATTGTAACCCTGAATCATCACAGACAACCGTTGGTACAGGAAGGCTTTCTCGCAGTTGTCATCACTGTGGTGAATACAGTATGTAAGGACAAGCTGAACAAGACCTGCTCCACAAGTATCTTAATGTCCAGTCTACACTAGGATCTCACTGAGGGCCAATCAGCGGCCTCGTCAGATTACACTAAGCCGTGGAGTGACTAGGGCGGCTGGTGTGTTGATGGTTGTGACAGGGCTGCTTTGGAGGACATTAAAGTGGAGCTTCAGGAGCGAACGCAGCGTTGGAAGAACATCGAGAAGATCTGTGGGTTCAACATCGTGACAAACCCTGGCATTCCATACCTCAACTCACTGCTCTGTCGATCCTCTCATTCCCTCATGTCTGGTCAGTGTTACCTTCTTCTCCTGTTATACTGCTCGTTGACTAACCCTTTGATGCTCACTGTTGCCATAAAGTATCCTGTGCCAGACCGGGTTAATCTGTCATTTGTAATTTTTGACTTCCGGGCACTCTGACGCTTAGCCCTGAGCGTCAGAGTGCACAGATGTCAAAAATTACAAATGACGGATTAACCCGGTCTGGTACACGGTGCTTTATAGCTGTACCCGTATGGCAACAGTGGACGTCAAAGTGCTAACTACCTTCATGTCTGTCTGTGTCTGTGTGAGTCTGTCTGTTACCTGTGACCTGTCCTATTGTGTAGTCTGTAAGGTGACAGGTGGTTGTCATGGTTTGCTCTGCAGTCGTCGTCATCGGACGGCAGGGCACAATACAGTGCAGCTTGTCTTATGCGGCATCGTGTATCATTTTTTGTTCTAATTGACCATATTTCCTATTCTTCAAATGGACCTTTTCCTAATGGACGTTTTTCCTGGTGGACCGTGGACGTTTTTTCCGTCAGTGGACTTTTTTTCCATGGACCTTATTTCCTAAATTCTGAGAGCCGGCAGTATTCTGTAATGCTGTGGATACTGTCTGTTATTGATGCTGTAGATAGAGTGTTATGTGACGTCTTGTATCATGTATTCTGTGACGCTATAGATAGTTCACTGCCGACGGGTCGTAGTCAGAGCAAGTTCATCATTGCTGACGATGATGATGATGACGTGATGTCTTCAACGATACATCCACACGGTGAGTAGTTACATATCTTCTTCAGCTTGTGAACTGATGCCCCCTAGTCACCCCATATTAGTGTAGATTAGGGGACTTGTTGTGTGTTATATGTGTTGTATCTTTTTAGCGTGTACTATTTCATATTTGTGTGTGTATTTTGTTGTTTGATTTTTCTGGGTTTTCCTTTGTACCATTTTACTTCAGTACTTTGATACTGTTGGTTGGGTCTTTTGACCTGTAAAAACCGTCTCCCATATAACCTATATTGTGTTGGTGGGGACGTAAAACACTACTCAGTCCAATACAATCCATTGACATTGTGCTATTGTGATGGTGCCTCAGTTAGTGTGGTTAGTGTCGTTTGTTAATATTTGTCCACGGTTTTTGTATTTCAACTGTCAGTAGATATGCTACATTGAGTGCTGACGACTGTGACATGTTCTGCAGTCGTTCATTATGTAGTGACACGCTGCAGACATTGACCAGTGTTGAAGTTTCCATGGCTTTCTGATTTTGAGTAAATAGTAGTCAGGAGATGGACGGATGGCCGGGGTGTAACACTTAATGCCGGCTGCTAGGGAGAGCCACACGTGACTGAGATTGTAATGTGAGTGTTGTGATCTTGCTGTCATGGATCGTCTCAAGGTCGTAGTCAGCCTTATGCTGCTGACACTAAGTGTCTGACAGGTCGGTACAGTATCTCGCTGATGTGCTTTCAGTGTCGTTGTCTTGTATCTAATTGTTTCACATTTTGATCATAGTTTTACATTTAGACATGCATCAAGCACCACTTTCCATTGTGTCTTTGTATCTGTGCTAAAACAAGTCCAGAATAGTTCATGGGTTCGTCATTAAACTGGGATGATTTTGTCTATTTGCCGAATAGCCTGGAGAGGAATAGTTACAGCATTGGTGGAAATGTGTTACGGTTAGTCATTAAATAGTCACTGCATTATTTTGCTGCTGAGCATACAGTACATGTAGCGACTATCGACTACCTGTTGATAGACAGTGCAGTATTAGCAGGTTCATTTGCTGTTTAACGTGGCACAAATCTACAGCGTACTGTCGTCACTGTGTTACTAGCATGCAGTGATGGGTAGTGTATATTCTGACGCGTGAAACTGACTGTCATTATTAATGGCGTTTTGTCAGCTGATCAGCTGCTGTCAGTGTCAGTCAGTTGTTGACGTCTCGAGATGTGAACAGTGGGCAGCATTAATTAATTAATTTTTTAATCGCATTAATGCTTGCGATTAATTTTTTTAATTGCGCGTTAATTTAAGCATCAATTTGACAGGTCTATTAAAGTTGTATGTTGCCGTCAGTGAACAACTACACGTCTCATCTACAAGATGTGACTACTGTTGAACTTGCCATCAAACAATTTTAATAGCCAGTCAACTGAAAATTATTAGAGTAGTGCTGCAACCACAACATACTAATTAATCCACTATTATTCGATCATCATGTAACCACAGTTTAATTGAAAATATGAACTCCTGGATGTTTGTGCATTAATTTTTTGACGGCACTAATTTTTTAATCGTGATTAATACTTTAACGCGTTAAGTTAATGCATTAATTCAACAGAGCAATCACACACAAACAGAGAGACTGTAATTGTAAAGTGTTGACATTAGTCAGACCATGTCTGAATGGTTGGAGTGATGTCTTGATGAGACTGACATGCATCAATCAGACCAGCTGACTGGTTAATTTCAGTTAGAAGCTCTCTGATATATCGGTGTATATTAAGAGAAGTAACATGCCAGCCATTAAGGGTCAATGTACCAGCTTCATGTTGTGCACGCTGCTATTCTGTGAATGTGCGAGGCAACTGTGTTTAATTTGTCTGTCATTTTTAATGTGTCTTCTGTCCCGTATTCTTCAGCGTGAACCAACGTGAGTGACACTGTATAGCATAATTGTGCTGATGTGCCGTTAAGAATCTACTCACTCACTTGCTCATTCAGCAGTGACTGACTGTTATAGGGCACTGAAGTCTCCTGTAATTACTTTACCTGTAAAAGAATTGGAAACGATTTTTAAGTGATAATTGCGGATTTTTGACACAACTGTATTTGTCATCTACCTACAATATGCGAATAAGTTAATATAATAAGTGAATAGTCCATGTACTAAGTGAAGTGATGCACAAATTATATAATAGTTAGTTGTTGTTCATTAAAATGCGTTTTTTGCCATCATACTGTTTATAGGCTATATTTAATACGACATATAGTACTGTCAGTGTGGCGCCCTCTGAAGAACATGAATGTTTTGTTATGATATGTTAACTGTGCCAAACTTGACAATAAACAAGTGAACACATTACATAGGCATTCGACCAGTGTTCCTTTTGCGTAATTCAAAAATCTGCTCAAGCCGCTTTGATTGCTTTGCTTCGCCAGTGGTCCTTTTACCGATTCACACCAAGTCGGCTGTGGTGCAGCAGTGAGCAATAATACATGTGTGTTCCCGGGGAAATCTTACGAGACTTCAGTGCCCTATTCTCAGATCATTTCAGAGGCTTAACTGTTAGCACAGCAGACGACGATGTAGTTGATAGTAAGATGCATTGATACAGGATGGTGTGCCAGCAAGAACGTGTTTCCATCATTGATGTACGCCGGCATGCAGCTGTCGCTAGTCGGCGTCGGTCTCCCCGGCCTCACTGGCTGTACGTTGCTGTTGCCGAGCGCCAGTTGGCGGTGTTGTTCGTTTGCATGTCAACGTTGTTTTTGTTGTTGCTTAACAGCTCTTTGGTTGGCTTGTTTGAAAATGTGGAATTGGAACTATAATTTTGTAATTTTTTGCTTAAAATTAATTTTAGAAAAACATCGACGTATTTGTTGTATGCAGTGCGAATGGTGTTTAATTTTGCATATCTGATTTATATTAATATATTGTATTTTTAATTTTATCGTAATTGTGAGTGTTCGTTGCTGACTTTAACGTTTACATTTGTTTAGACTTAGTTTTAGTTTTATAAATACTACATTTTGTGCCGTTTCATGACTATCATTGCACGCAGTTTGCTGTATTAACACGTCATTGTGACAGTTAATATGTGCAAGTCATTTCAATGTCTCAGACTTGTGAAGGAGATTCTGAGAGTTTCTCGAGGCACAGAGGCAGACATGTGCTGCTAGTTCTTCTATATATTATGTTATGTTAGGTCTATTCTAATTTCTGCCATAGACCCTGTTAGAAGCAATTTCGTTGACTACAAATATGTGCAAATCTGACGCGAGTTATAACTTGTAACCTGCTTCAACTATAACACTGTCAGACATACGTCATAACGTATATACAGTAGTATTAGTCTGTCAGTCAACCGTTTTATTAAGTTAATTAACTAGGACAAGTGCAAGTCTCATAGTTACACAATTTGTTGTTTTTTTGCCGTAACATTTACTGTTATTGTCATCTGGCTATACTTGGCCATATAATCTGAGTCTTGAGGGAACATCGATCAAACTGTTCTGTCTGTCACAGTCATTAGAAGTAGTGTCTATCACAGTCATTAGGGCAGCTCGCACGTTTGATGACTTAGCTTTACTTTGCTTAGATCTGTCTGTATTTGTTTTTGTTGTGAAAACGTTGAACTGTCATTGGCTGACAACAGGTCATGTGACTGGCAATAGAAACATGTTGCGTCGTCGATGTACTCATCGACCAATGAGAAATTGACACAGTTATTGTTGACCCTCAGTATTAACAATAGTGACTGCTGATTGGCTATACAGTCTGTATTTGCTGAAAAATGGCAGTCTGAATGCACTTAACGTCAGTGTTTAGCTCATCTGTTTGTTTATTGAGTGGCATATGATAATGGAGAGGGGTCTGTCAGAGTTTCATGGACTCAATATTGGGCTTAAATGTTATTTTATATTGCAGAGATGCACAGTATGAAAATCTGCCACAATTGACTGTTTAAAGATGAAACTTTGATGATGATGATATAACAAAACAAAAATGTGGACTGGTAATTTCGCGAAACGGTGTAATTTGGCCAGTAAGTACTCCTTCAGTTGTCATATTGCTGTCGAGTTAAAACCCTTGGGAAATATATGACGACTGAGGGACTAACTATTGACCTAAAGTATGCGTTGTGACGCTGGTTGATTAAAAACCTTTGTTTCACAATAACTGCCATTCTTTTTTTCATTAATTTTATTAATGGTAAGATAGTTTTTTTATTTTATCAAAATTGTCGTCAATGTGCAGGTTATACACTTTTCCGTCTATGTTACATTTGGGAACCAGTTTTCTGTCGAGCACTAGGTAGTATATGTATGTGAGACAGTGGTTAATGTCACATTTTATTGCCAGCGATCTCTGCCTACCAGAGAACGTGGATTTGAAAACAGTGCATAACAGCTGTGAGTTTCATGAAGTATTAAGTATATCAGATGTTGATACAGTAGGCAGATGATCTGAAGACTTGTCATCTCGTTGCAGTGTTATCTGCTGGCTGCTGACCACTGTATTCACTGTTCAGTATCTGTTGTTTTTATGTTTTGACAACATTTTTGATTGCTTATGTATTTATAACCATCCATTCATCCTGTTTGTTTCGTAGTCATCTAACAAGTCTGGTTAATTACTGTTTTGTTGTTGTTGTCTTGTTCGACTCATGCATTGGATCATATTCCAGACGTCACGACATTTCAAAGTCACTCTTTCAAGACATTTGCGACCCATCTTTCTGCATTCACGCCTATGGTCCTGTACTAAAAAACATTGCTTTTTCATTACGTACGCATTAAATCATTACCAGAAAAGTACCCAACTAACCCCAAATTCAATCCTCCCTACATAGTCATTTTTTTTGCATTTTATATTGTTTTAATATGTTATTCTACAACTATTCAGTATTTATCTGTTCGACTGTTGCTGGTTGCAAGTGTGAAATAAACCTCACTGTCATTGTCATATCAAACCCTTTATAATCGTCTCACAATAGGTCACACATATTTAACACACTCTTACCTCTTAAAGGATGAAGATCCCCCAGTATGTATACCTTGTAATTCTTTATTATCTGTACAACATGTACTGATCAGTTGTATCAACTTCGATATCATTCGCCAAAATTTCTATACAGCTTCTAATCTTAAAGATCTCTTCCATAGCATTACACATAATCTCTTTTATACACGCCATTGGCCTTACTAATAAACTTTAAACTTCCTCAGGCATGATATAGCCGCTACTTGAGTGCTTAAAATGCCGTCCATCCACCCTGTCACATCATTTCTGTGTTGCTTGTTTCTAGAGTTGACGTGGCCTGTGTATTGCAGCTTTGTATGGCAGTGAGGTACGTGAACGCCACACCGTCACCACGTTGCACGGTTCACCACCGCCGCGGTCACTTGACTTCGACCGTCGCAGTCCACCGGTCCATGCTAAGTTCTCTCTGCTGCAGTCGGCTAACTCTGACTCGGATGACAGTCTGTCCCCGCTGGACAAAGACAGAGCCAGTATCTCTTCTGACCTCAGTACAGACATGAGGTGAGCCTAACACATCTAGTTGTGATGTTTAGTTACTGACTAGCTCATCAGCAGTGTCTTTGCGAAACAGTTTATGTTGTTGTTGAATTTTTTGATTATGTGTTTACAAACACCACAAACTCATTTTAACAGACCAATCACATTCGTTGTTGGCCCCATGTGGGCTCGGGAGTATTGTAGAATAAACTCACCTCATATCCTGGCCAAGTATCGTAAAAGGCGACTGAAGCCGGGTAGTTTTGTTTTGCTGTATTTTGTGTCGTTTGCTTTATCTGAGATGTATTTAATTTCTGCATTTTCTGTCTTTTAGTTTGTCTGTCTTCATGCCAGCATGAACCAACGTGAATGTATAGCCTAACTGTGTTGATTTGCCGTTAAGAATCTCCCTCATTCACTCGCATTTGTTGTTGTGTTAATATGCAAATAAGTACATGTAACGAATTTGTAACGTGCAAAGGACCCAGTAAGGGTATCAGAGGTGCGGACAGCGGACCGGCTACAAATGTCTTGCGAACATGTAAGTCTTGAGCTGAGACCTAAAACTAGTGAAACTATCAGCAGTGTGTACAAATGAGGGAAGACTGTTCCAAATGGTGGGAACGCAGCATGAGAACCGACGAGCAGCATTGTTTGTCGATGAAGACTGTGTTGACAGTAGGTCTGACGTAGATGACCTCAGAATGCACCGCTCTATATGGTGAGAGTAGACAACTAAGATACGTACTGTGTATGACTGACGATGGAATACACTAACAGTGGACTGATCACTGGTGAACCGTCAGCAGTAGTGTGAGACTGTGAGTGGTTGTAAGTCAGTAACAAAGAAAGCTGCTTATCTAAGCTGTTACAAATCTCACGATTGTGTTGTGTGTGAAGGACTGATGACAGAGACGTGACACCAGTGCCAAGTGTTGACCGGACGACGGGAAGACGTGACCAGACATTGCATGCCGCCGTGCCAACTGAGTCGGACGTGAGAAAGTCACCGTCGCTTGAACACAAGAAGAAACTGGCCTTGTCCAAACTGCTGCCTTCGTCAAAGTCAAAGTAGCGTCACTCGCCGAGCGTTGATGTATGAATCTGTTGACGATCGACTGTATTCTCGCAGATTGTCACTTTAACATTCAGTTCTCTCAGTTCATTCTCGGTGTTGTCGTTATGTTTCTTGGCTTATTCCTATGCTAGGTGGAAAGCAAATGTTTGTGCCAATGTGTCCAGTTGTTGCTCATGCAATGGATACATATGCATAGCATAGAGTACGCTGTCCAAACCCCAGTTCTGCTTTACCTGTAAGTATTAAACATTTAAGTCGCTGGGAACAAATGCTTTATAATCACCTCAGAATGGGTCATAAATATCTAACCCACTGTTAACTCCAGACATTGCACCGGCTGTATTCAGAAACAAACTCAAAACTTATCTCTTTGACACTGTGTAACTGATTCAGTGCATTTGCAGCACCATTTCACAGTTGCGACTTGCGAACTCTGTTGATAATAATAATAAAGGATGAAGATCCCACAGTATTTATACCTTGCAATTCTTTATTTACTGTAGAACAGTTGTGTACAGGGCGCGCCAAAAAAAAGTAACCCCCTAGGAAAAATTTTATATCTCTAAAATTGTAGCAGATATATTTACCAAATTTGTAGAGTTTACAGATGAGGATTCATTCCACATATCCTGCAAATTTTATTAAAATAACGAATACGGTTCAACAGATACGACAGTTTAAACTTTAAAGTTAATTTTGTCAAGTGAACATGCAGTCGCATCCTGAATATTCAGTAAGTCTTAATAACGAATCAAACTTTGCACAACTTTTTCGTCAACACTTTAAACACTTCAGCAGTGAATGTCAGCTGCCCTCTCGGTATTTAAACTGAGTGTTCAAAGTGTCCGCCAGCTGCAGCAATGCAAAATCCAAGTCTCTTTCGAAATCACAGGGTTGCCT
>Ga0056114_1001939_pt1 | contig 10035 bp, 2 predicted proteins | sample WorMetHERISLAND1_FD_77005 | JGI IMG/M metagenome (GOLD analysis project Ga0056114, IMG submission 77005) | Marine gutless worms symbiont microbial communities from Max Planck institute for Marine Microbiology, Germany - Olavius loisae HERON... ... | reverse complement strand
CATACATCAGAGCACCAACAAATTTGCCAGAGACATGACAACCAAATGCACTCTGTTGCAAATTAACAAGAATGTCATTTACGTAAACATTGAATAAGCTAGGCGACAACACACCACCTTGTCTGTAATTGAAAAATGTTTTAATGATGGATGTCTTCGAGCGTTGTTAGTAGAATCCGGTGTCCTAATGGCAGACAGTTCAATAGCAGGCGTTGCGAGGTGTCAGGAATTATAACATAAACTACAGGTATTGCAGCTAGGTTACGATACGATACGATACGATAGGGGAGTTTAACGTAGACTCAAAAGCTGAGTGTGATCAGCTTAATTGAGCACACTACTTCCGGTTACGTCTGAACGAGTGGTCTAGCTATAGTCTTTCAATCGGAGTCCGGTCGCACGCAGATGTCGCGCGCGATCCCCGGTTTGCTCCAGTCTGGTTCGGTTCGGTAGCAACCAAGAGCAACCCGTTCGACTCCGATCACGCAAAGCGCAGGGCCTTTTTCGGCTATCGTGCCAATCGTGGAATGAGTATGAAATATGATTGGGCGACATTAAAACAAGGACAACCTGACTCAAGCATTTGAGAATGCATGGTGTGAACAGAAAGCATTTGCAGATAATGCAGGGCCCTGAAGAAACCTGGCTAGAGTTATAGAAGATTCAGTCATGTTCTTATATAATACAGCGCTTTAAGCTTACACAATACCTGGACTTTCTGCGTGAGAACTGAGAATGGCAAACTGTCATCATTTTGGATATTGTCATATGGTTGAGATTGTTCTCAGTCTGGTCTGTGCCTTCAGGGAAGGAGATTTTGAGCTGCACCAGTGCTATCCATAAGCACAAACTATCCGGATGTATGGCCTATAATCGTCATTCTATGCAAGGAGCAGGGGGCTGTAGGCCTACAGCTGGGTCTGAAACATTATCTCAAGGGTCCGACGTAGTCCGAGCTGTGTCGGGATCCGAGATGCTACGAGTGTGCTCGTATGTCCAATGTCGAGCTAATAAAAATTCCCTATGTCCGGCCCTTCGGGGCTTCCGCATTGGGGCGCTGCAGCGTGGGCCTGGTGGGCCATGGCCGGTGGCCCCCACCCAAAATTTTGGTTGGGTGGGCCACAATGCATTTGTCCCCACCAATAATTGGCCTGTATGTTTGTTAGTAAAAATTAGTTTAAAAGGCAAATATTCATAGCAAGTTGATCTCCGTAAGCATACTCATGCGTCTGCCCATGATGCTATATAGGCCTATATAGCATCATTTCTTGTTTTGTCCGCAACTATACAGACTCGTGTGAACGAACTTTCTCTGAACTGCGTATAGGCTGAAAACCTACTTGAGGTCGTCAATGGCTCAGGACCGACTCAACTCACTCGCCATCGCAGTCGCTCACACGGACATGCTCGATGTCGTTGACCTACAAGCTGCTGCGCAGGACTTTGCCTGTTTGAACGACTCACGCAGGAAGCAATATGGGTTTTTCAGTCAAGTAGACCGTATTATAGGCACAGTATTTTGAAGGAAGGAAGAATTAGTTAATGCTTATAAAAATTTCAATAGCACTATGTACAAAATCGTCTTTCACTCTTTACAGAATTTATTTACACACACAAGATTTCTGTTTGTCCCCAATCCAAATGTTGTGAGTGTATAGCCATAGATCGCTTGTAGAACGTCGGTCGTAGGCCGCATATTTGGCCCACCCAAAAATTTTGGCGTGGCGCCCCTATGGGCTTCCGTACTGCACTGCAAGTTTGACTTAGAAATCCAGAATGTTTTGATCGAAGAAAAACAAATTCCGAGCGACAACAGCCATTCTAAAAACAAAAATTTGCAGTTTATAAGCATGCATGGTGGTGCTTAAAAAGCCGAAGCGTATGGCGTGTTTGTGTTGCTACTAGGACTCCAAAGCAATGCCATTGTATTTACGGTCGCGCTTATGCTATAATGTTGCGTCTATATCTGTCTGCCTGTCTGTGACGTATGTATTGTGGCTAAACGGCGCGTTCTATAGCAAAAGTTACTATTGACAGCATACAGAAAATCGTATATGAGAAATCGATTGGTACCAAAATAAATGACCTTGACCTTTGTTTATAGGTCATTTAAGGTCATGTCAATCATTGCGCCACATTCGCCATTGAATATCTCGGAAACCGTTAGAGATAGCTAGAGGCTTGGTTCTAGAAGACCACCGATATGAAAATGCCTACGGGGAATCAAATGGTCACGTGACCGATGACGTCAAGTGACCTGAAAGGTCAAACTCGCTTAGAGCCCAATATCTCGAAAAGAGCTGGATATAGAGACTCTGTTTCAAAAAATCATCCAATAGGAAATGGCCTGTGGAGTATCAAATTGTCACGTGACCGATGACGTCACGTGATCGCGAATGGTCAAACTCGTGACCCCAATACGCTTAGAGCCCAATATCTGGAAAACAGCTGGAGAAGCTATTTAGCAACAATCGCTAATTACCAGATAGTCTGCTGTGTGAGACAGTACGGTCAGCTATCCTAGCGAGTAGCGACAGCTTGGCTTCTTGTTAATCACATTGACACAACACAAGGCTTTTAAGGCGTTGCAAAAATGACTGCTACTAGCCTGAGTCAAAGGCATAACCTAACGTAAATGGAGACAGTGTTGAGCAGAGGCACAAAAGGTCGTGGGCGCAAAACGGTTCATTGCTGGAACACTTAACATAACGTAGCTGATTAGTATGTGCAAATCCAAAAGTCTTCCAACCCCACATATTTACTAAAAATAATAGAAAAATCTGAAAAAACTTAACTATATTACTTTATTTCTACTTCCGGTTCCAGTGATCTCTGCTTGCCAATTAAATTTTAGTTCTTGCAAGTAAGTTTGTTTTTAAATGAACTAATTTGTGCTGTGACGAGATACGCTCTCGTACTGGGCAGCCGTTCTTGTCCGACACTGTGCGCAGCCGCCGTCTGTCCTTCTTTGAACACCTGCACCGAACCGACCCCTCACAAGACCATTACCGTGCTCTACAAGCCTGCATTATGGGTCCTCCTGATGACTGGAGACGGAGGGCTGGCCGTCCCGGACAATCCTGGCTACGAACAGTGGAGGCTGACCTGCGACCAATGAACCTCGGACTGGCGACGTCGAAGCGGCGTGCTCAGGTCAGATTGACATGGCGGAAACTCATAGCAACGGCTTCGTCTACGACAAGCTCCTGAAGAGCTGTAATTACATTGTCCTCAGGGATACTATTTCATAGATTGGTGATTCTATTATAGAAAGAGAATTTTCTCCAATCATATTGACAACGTCGATTGGCAATCTTTTGTGAACCTCTAGTGAAAGAGTCTGTGTTGAAAAAAGAATATTATGTGTAACAGTACTGTCATATGATGCATGTAATATTTATTGTGTTTCTATCATGCTACCTGGCAATAACAGCCTCGCACGGGTATATTTTCTAAATACGTTTCCTTTCCGTTTAACAATGAAACCACTAGCCTACATGGCGATGTCGTGATGGAAAAACCGAATTCGTATTTCTTACTACTGTTTCTTACGTCGTAGTCTATTGCAGTGTTGGCCTATGCAGTTTATTTGGGGGCCACCCCCCCCCCCTCTTCCAAAGACACGTAGGCCTACGGAGACAGCTGTAGTCCTACATATACTTCAGTCAGCTGTCTGAGCGCTATTCTGTTGCTGCCGTCGCAGATCTTGTAGACCGTTTGTGTCGCATATATTTTGCTATCCTGACCACTGAGGGGAATATAAATACTTACTAGTCTTACTTACTTACTTACATAGAACGTCGTCGTTGTGTCTGTAGTAAAGTATATTATATAACGTTCTCATAACAAGTAACTATGTGCTGTTGTGTTGTGTATACAGGCATATAGCTCGCTGTACTAAAATTATTACCGGTATTTTTGTTTTTCATCCCCATTGATCGAGCGATGTCGAAGAGGTTTGGGTTGGCGCGTTGATGATGTCAACACTGACTGCAAACGTATATCGCAGAGTAAACTTGCAGTCATCTGTGACATCATCCACTGCACAAACCCGCCGCCACCACGTCACCTGCAGCACACTGTTTTACTTACTTACTTACTTACAATCCTGACTCTATTTGTATTGAACGAGAACCGTAGACACAGACAGTTGGAACTAACTGTCTCTCGGTCTCAGACTGTTTGTTCTCGAGCTTGTAACAACAAAAGGAAACAAATTGTCAATACTAATTTTCTTTTTTGGGTGTGTTTTGTGTGCCCCAATTCCTATGTTGTGCGTTATGTATAAGCTAACGTTGTCGTTGCTATGTTTTCTCCGGGCATTTGTTAGTGCATGCTTGTGTTCCTGCGTTTGTGTCCTGTGTGGCACTTCCTTACGGCATTTTTCAGCGCGCGACAGCAGAGCGCGCTATATGCTATCGCCCGTCCGTCCGTCTGTCTGTCACGTGGCTGGGTCAGTCAGAATCGGTTGCAGTCATTATTATGCAATTTTCACCGTACAGTAACCCCATCCTTCTAGTTTTCGCGAGACAAGTTTCATCCAGAAATTCTAACTGGTTCCCCTGATCGGGGCGTCATAAACAAAGATGGGGTGGGGGAAAACAAGCCACTTTTCTAGCTTTATTCATCAATATCTCGAAAACGGTACGAGATAACGTCTATAGTTACTACGTTGACGTTGTTGGGCTTTCCTCCGCTATGGGTCTACAATCACAATACAGAGCTAGGGCAAAATGGCGATTTTCAACCTCTATACGGGAAAACATCTCGCAAACGGTAAGTATAGGCCTAAATAATACGGCCATGGTTAGGTACTACTATATTAGCCATCAGTAGGAAATCGCATATGGTTGATTTGCTAGGCCTATTTCTTCTCCAGGAGCTCATACGTGCACTGTTGTCGCGCGCTTACCTTTGCGTCAGCTAGGTTTTCTTGTCAATTATTGTACTCTTGTCAAATGCAGATAAATGATTATGCTTACGATTATGATAACTTTATAAACTGGTATTGCAAGGGCCGCAAAAAATCTTGTGAATGGACCGGAATATAAAAATATCAAATATTATTAGCGTATTTTAATACACATTGACAAATAGCTTTATAAATTAATCAAATTTCTTTTAATGCCAGCAGCAGTAGGCCTAATAATTCAGTAGGCCTATCGGATATACCGTCGGTATGCCGTCATTGAGAACAAGTTGATGATGTTGTCGAATGTCAGCGCGTAAATCTATGTAGTCCCGAGTTATCGAAACGTCCACTGAGGGACTATATAAACTTACACGCCGACTCACGACTGCACGACGATCAACGTGACGACTGGTATGAAATCATACAACAATTATGAGCATGCGAAGTTGACGAACTATACTGATAGGCCATTAGCCGACATATTTGATGCTCCTTCCATCAGGCGAGACTCTTAAAGACTTTATTTATTTAAATAAATTTTAAGTTTACTTTATTCTCTGTCATCAGACATTAATTACAGCTATCTGCCACAACAAATTGTATCGTAGGCCTAATAGACCGGCATTTTTATCAGCATTATTATCAGTTGACTCATGTTGAATATTCGCAGTATAAAAACAGTTTCATCACTCGCTGTCTATTTAACTTTCGATGACTTTCGATATGACTGTAATGATGATATGTTCTATGAATTCGGTTACTGACTATCTTGACACTATTATCGCTTTTTTTCGCTTTTAGCGTGTACTATCGTTCTTTTTGTATGTTTTTACTACTCATATCACAGTGTGCGTATGCCATACTGAAATAAAAGGCTATACTTACTTACTTACTTATTTTATCTCATGCATATACTTTGATTTATTTCACAAATTTCGTCAATTTAGCCAGTGTTGGAATTAACCAAAAAGAACTGGAGGATCAGATGTCGAAATCTTTGAAAGTTTGCACAGGGATTGAACTTTGAAACCGATTTTCACTCAAAAATGAGCGTCTGTAGACATGAACTGGGGGGGGGGTCAACCCCCGGCAATTCCAACCCTGAATGTAGCCTAGTTTGAACAAAAGCAAACTAAAGTTCGTTGAAAGTGATTAATAGAATTAATGTTTCCTCTTAAAGTTTAACTGCCTTCACTGAACGAATTACTGCTCTCAAACTTCAGCGTTAAACTGTTAACTGAAAGTTTAATCAATTTGTAGAGTATAATGTTCGACAACAACTTCAATCTTTAAATCTTATAGGAATAGTGTCCACATCGAACTTACCGCGCTGAGTGCTAAGTCAGACGCATTATGACGGCAGCCGCAGACGTAGTGGTCTCGCCTTCGTCTATGAACACACTGAGCGTCTGAATGTCTACTGTCTAGTCTTTCCTCGTCTTCCGTTTGACACCAGACAGCTGCGTGCGTGACGATGCTGTTTGGCAGAGACGACCCCGTCGCTCCCTAATAAACGCTCGACAGTGTTTAAAATGCGAATAATAATCATTATCGTTGTTATATGATTACTGCTACGAACTCAGTCGTAACCAATAATGACGTATGGGTGATTGGCCGGAGGCAATGCGTCCATAAACTGAACGTCCAGGTGATGGAGACAGCAGGCGGAGGGGTACGTGGCGACAACCAAAGTGACACGGTGTGGGCTGTTGGGGACCGACTGACCGACCCCCAGAAATTCACGTAAGCATAGTGTATCTCATATTTATTGTTTGTTTGATTTTTTGTTTGTTTAAAATTGTTCATTTATTTATTTAAGCTTACATATAATCTCGTACGCGCAGCACAAAGAATAATAAAGAAAGAAAGAAAAAAATAAAAAATAAAAATACATCTGAACACACCGGTCAGCACGTATACACAGAAAATTAATAACGTCAGATACATCACTTGGAGCGATAGTTACAGCGTCTCTGATCGTTATGCCTATATATACAATGTTGCAGCAAATCAGCCGTTTGTATTGGACATCACTGTAGCGAACATTCACTTTATGTCACACTACCATTATGATTCGTCACTTGTCAAAATTTAATGTGAAGTAACTTTATTTACTCCGCTCTGGTTTACTATCATCCGAGTATTGGAGTGAACGCTTACGCATGCGCATTACTCTGTGGCTTATAAAGTTGTCAACATTTTGACGATGGTGGTTAGGTGGATAAGGCTATATATAAACTATTATGTGTGCGTATGCCCCCTATACATGTATGTTATATTATGTAATATCCAATTCAAAATCCGCATGGCGATTTTGAAAAATACGTCCTGGTTCGCTTTTTATTACGCATGCTCCACAACTGTATGATCTACGGAGTATACGGTCCTCCATCGGTTCCCATATTGTACACACGTTGGCCCCCATGCATAGGCCTACGTAGATGGGAAATAGCGACGGAGACGGGGAGCTAGGCGACGTCTGTTGGGTGCCTGGGGACGTGCCACATAGTGTCATCATTGCTAGCCTATGCTACGCTACGTGCGTGCGTTGTTTTACGGCATTTGTTTCGCCCTGAAACATTCGAGTTGATATTTTAACGACGTGAATGTTAATTTACGCAATAGCGGCCTGAATGCTGACGAACGAACCGGCTGGTCATAGTGTACCGGTGTCACTCCACTGACTCCAGGCCATTATTCCGTGTTCTATCGCGTCTCGCCTGTATATTAGCCTAGGCCTATATTTCTACGTTAGGGGACAAGCCGGTATAGGCGAATTGGCTCGCGCACTGCTAAGCTTTAAGCGACCCACTCGTCGCCGTCGAACTGCAACAGTAGCTACCGATTATTCACAATTTTCACTTGGGGGTAGAGTTATGTCAAAATGCTTCTTCTCCCAGAGTTCTAAGACGAATGAGCTGATTTATATCACAATGTTCTGCCATAGCGTGTGCATAAAGGGCCTACGCGGATAGTTTATCCGGGTTCTAGTTTCCGAATGCGACGACTTTGAACATTGTGACGTCACGAGTATGACGTCATAGAGTCGTGACGTTATCGATCACGTTACCAATCGACGCGCCATAAGCACTTTCCTATAGGGTCCCCATTGTACACGAACCGCTAAATCGCTTAGTTTCCGAGATATTTAGCAGCAAAGTTGCAGACAAACAGGCAGGCAGACGCAGAGCTGGCAGCGCACAAAATATTTAAATTTCAATATAAAGCAGCACATGCCAGATATTTGATGAAATTGAAATGTCATGTCATTTTCGTGTATAAACGCACATCCAATAAAAACCAGTGCCTTATAACGCTGTATCGATGTCAACAAAAGTAAGTTCACGCTAAACATCTTCATATTTAGCCTGGATATTTGAACATTTAAAAAATTGTTGTCTTCTGTTTGCGAAAAGTGTTGTTTATATTACGTGAATTCGTTGTCCAGAAGGACCTGCAACAGCAGACTTACCTGAATTAGGGATCCCAATAGGCTACGGGCGGTGCTTCGTGGGATTATGAGTACTTTTGCAAGTAAGTAAGTAAATAAGTAAGTAAGTAAATAGACTGTAGATTTATGTAGCGCGCGATGCCTAACCACATCTAACGCACTGAATGTAATGAGAGAAGAGAAATGTCTTAAGGTGATTCTGGGGCCACATTCTCGAAACTTCTTAGGAAAATCTTACAAAGATTTCTCATCTTGGGAAAATCATAGGAAAATATTTGGCAAAGCACTAATCTCGAATTAGTAGGAAATAATAACGCAATAATAATTGTAATTAACACTTTTATTTTTGCGTCATATTTGATGTTATTACGTGAAGTTGTTGATAAATCGTGAATTAGTAAATAGAGCGAAATTATGTCTGCTTAATGTTTTCCCAGATACTGTCAAAGATTTTCCTGAGATAAGAAAAATCTTCCTAAAATTTTCCTAAGAAGTTTCGAGAATGTGGCCCAGGCTGATTCTGTAAAAAAAAGATAGTGACGAAGCAGTGCTGTGTCTTTGGCATGTTTCATGCTGTAGTTTCTTGTGTTTTATTGCGTATGCTTACTGACTGCATATTGTTCTTCGATGTACTGACTTCGTAAACTCTATAATCTAGCTCTCTCTTGTTGTTCGATAATGACGGCCTGGCCTCCTGGTTCGTGATATCGAATTGCTCCATTCCATATCGACGGATCAGTTGTCGGTCGACCTGCTGCGACGTTTCCTCGACGAAGTTGCAGGACTTCTGGTGTCGCATGACTCGGCAGCAGCTGTCCCGTCCCACCGATGATATTTCTCCATCAAACGACCAATGTAGCACGCCGCTTGCGGGTCTTCGCGTGCGATCCGACAGTAATGCTTTATTAATGCCGCGGGAGTGGCACACCAAGCTCGACTATTTGATCGAAATGGGATTGAGCGAGCAGCTGCAGGCAGGGATCATGCATTATCTACAGCTTCTGTTTCCATTACTGCTCAAATCTGAGATTTACTGGCTGCGCTCTACCGATAATCCGTCGACGGTCTCGGTCAACGTCCACAACGAATCCGACTAAATCCGGACGAGCACGCATGAAACTAAGTGAAACAGAGCCTCCCCATGCACAGCCTCTATTAACTGCAGCCTGCCAATACTTTCAACATTTTTAGTACAGAATACAAATGTTCCACAAATGACTGACTTTGTATCGCGTCTGTTGCATCCCTTTGACGCCCACTGTTGCCATATTGGTACAGCTATACAGCATCCTGTGCCAGACTGGGTTAAGCCGTCATTTGTAATTTTTTGACATCCGGTCACTCTGGGTAGTGGGCGTCGAATGGATAAAGAGCAACAGAAAAAGTGTGACGTCCTTTTGGTGCTTGTACAGTTTTCTCAATACATTTTACCGCATCAGTAGCGACAAAAATAAACGAGATGGACGACGTATTATTAATATTACTATTGTACGAGATAGTATTAGTAAAGTCTTTCCGAGCTACAATGTCCTTAGGGCATCGCCGATTGTCGTTCCTGTTTAGGCCTATACTATGTTCCGACAACAGCTTAGACTACGAGACAAGGCGTGCAGTATACGGGGGGGGGGGGGGGGGGGGGCTTTGGGGGGGGTGCTTCTTTGCCGGCAGGCTT
>Ga0056114_1001938_pt1 | contig 10036 bp, 5 predicted proteins | sample WorMetHERISLAND1_FD_77005 | JGI IMG/M metagenome (GOLD analysis project Ga0056114, IMG submission 77005) | Marine gutless worms symbiont microbial communities from Max Planck institute for Marine Microbiology, Germany - Olavius loisae HERON... ... | reverse complement strand
GGGGGTTCGCCGGAGGTCAGAAGGCCGTTGAAGTAAGAAATGGTGTATACCGCCTCCACACATGAGTAAAGTCTATAACTGACATTTTTAGCTGTATTTTTAAACATTGTAGACCTAACTGCGAGCAAGGTGGGCTATGTCAGTTCCCCGGGAGGCTGAAAATTAGACAAGCAAGCAAGGTGGGCTGACAAACTAGCAGGGGGCTCCAACTCGCCGTCAACTCGTGCCATGGATAAACAACCACTGACTTGTTGTAAACGACAACTGATGAAGATATTTTCTGATGGAATATGAAGTTTTAATGTACTAATAGAAATAGATCAAGAATATAAATGCATGTGACGTCTTACTGCTAGAAACAGTCATCATTTTTCCAGTCCTTTTAGTGGTAGCTCGCACATAACGGTGCGGTTAAAGGCATGTAGCTCGATGCTCATTGGTAAAGTTTGAGAAGCCAATTTGAAGATCCAAGAAACGAATTTACTGTCAAATTTAGCGTATTTTTCTCTATCAAATGAATGCTGTTTACGAAATTATTTACAGAAGAAGCCCGCTTTTTGTCGCCGGACCACAAGTATTAACTGCCAGATAATTTGCGTAATGCAGCTGTTGATTCTAAAGATTTCAGGCTAGACCTGAAACACACATCTAGCCACTGGACATTAGTAAAAAAGTAAGTATAAGACGTAGATATAGACAGCACATCTCGCTAGTAAACCTCTAATGCGCTACGGAGTGTTATCGCATTAGAGATATTTACGTAGGCGCGTTTTACAAGTCGACGTTTACTTACTTACTAACTTTCATTAATTAAATTGAATTTTTTAAATAACACACTGGCAGCAAAAATGCTGAATAACCAAATACAATGCAAGAACTAGGCCTAAAACATGCTATGGCAATGGTCACAATGTTAAAAAATAATGAGTAACTAGTACCAGTCATCAGAGATAATATTGTGATAACGCAGTGAACATACAGAGCAAATAACTATTATTATAGTATATAGGAAGGGATAAAATGTACGGTACGATAAGCAACACGGAGGTGACTACATAGGGTTAGTTACTTTATCCTGATAGTTGTTTAGGGAATAATTGATAAATGAGCAATAGCGACTAGTACGCGTATTATACTCTTGGGTATTTTTGAACAGATCCGAGACGTGCAGTGAGGGATTGCTCTCTTGGAGCAGGGAAAAGGTAGAAGTTAGGCCTACTGAGCATGTCTACATTCAAATAGAGAGTCAACAAAGCGCTGCTAAGATTGACGCGACGAAGTTAACGTATCCGATGCACAGTAACGAGGCGCGTGAGGTCGACGGAAAGTCTCGGTGAAGGAAAATGCACGTGACTCAATTACCAGACGATCAAACAATGCTTACGGTTGTCGAAACGTTGTTGATGATGCAATTGTTAGGTTTTTTATATAGATCGGCGCTGATTGGCTAGTCCCGAGATACAATTTGCTAACTCAATTATTCTGTTTCACGCACTTCCGCTCTCGAATGCGTCATGTAACCGCAGCGATTCTATTTTATTCTACAGTTTGATTTTAGCTTTCGTTATTCCTTGTGTAACAGCGTTTTGTCTGTGTTATTTTGTTAAAACTTGATGCAATGAAATGATTCAGCTGCAGCGCTCCTGAAAAATCGTTTTGTTCTAAATGTGGATTAACCCTTTAAAGCCTACTGTTGCCATACGGGTACAGCTATAATGCATCCTGTGCCAGACCGGGTCAAGCCGTCATTTGTAATCCGGGCACTCTGACGCTCAGATAGCTGTACCCGTATGGCAACAGTAGGCTTTAAAGGGTTAATGCTACCATTTTGTGGCACCAGTTGAGTACAGCTGCAGTCGTACCAATATAGATGTTATCGTTCTTGTCCTGTTGGACATGGTCGCGTTGCCTTTGCTGTATCGGATCAGTGAAGCTTGTTGGAACGTTTTCATGCCTCTGTCGGAGTGCCAGCTTCCGATCTGCGCACGAGCAGGCTTAGTTTTTGTCATGCAATCGATTCATTTCCACAATTTTCTCTTCGTAGCTTTTGTTGTTACACACATCAGAAAGCACCAGCGAAACGAAATGACGCAGTTAATGTAGGCTACCTGCGAACAAGTGTGAGTCGACGTGACAAACCTCTGTCTTTAGCAGTAGCAGTATTTATTTATTTATTTATTTATTATACAAATAGTACACGAAGTATAAAGTAAATACAATAGTAATGACAAAGAGCATAGCATAATGTTAAACTAGAATAAATTCGTTATCGTGCATATTCCAGACAACGGCCGATACATTACGGCCGCCATGTTCAGACTACTGGTTGACGCGTTGGGTTCCACTTACAGAATTCGTGCCTCCCCTGATAGACATTTCCACAAAATTTGGAAGCTCTGTCAAATAGATTCGGCATGGATAAAAAGTATGGAACAATTTCGGACCCAGGTTGCTCCGTCCTAATTGAATAGAACATGAGTGGGTTCAACTCTTCGAATTTATCGTCTGGCTGTCATGATCGTCGTGACCTCTTGTTGAGATACCTACCTTATCCATGAAGATCTTGAAATTACTCTTGGGCCGCGTATGGGTCCGAAAAGGATTATTCCTTTCCTCCATAGTCACTCTTATTCTTTCCGGACTGCCTTCACAGATCTTAACTTATACTGAATTAAAGGGGCACTAGCGTTTGTTTTAGTTTCTTCTTTTTAATATTTTTCTGGCTACGTGTGCTAGATTAAGCTGAATACTCAGCTTTTGAGTCCACGTTAAACTCTGCTATCGTATCGCATCGTATTCCAAAAACCAATATTGTACTTCCCATTATTTCGTAAATTGTGATTGTGCCTCGAAATTGCTTAGATTTTTAAATATCGGCGTTTGGGTATATTTAAGCGGACATCTTCGTCACCTAAAATGCGGGATGGATGAGGGCTCAACGATAAAACCCAAGCGATGTTTAGTTATACGACATAAAGCAGCACTTTACGGCGTACCTTCGCCAAACCTCTGCCCAGACTGACTTCAAGGATATCCAAAGAGAAACCGGTCCTCAAGCCATGTTTGTCGAACTTCACCGTTCCAGTTAAACCACGAAGCTCAGTCTGTTTTGTACCATCAACAATACTCACATGTCATTGTCAATCAACAGCAGTAACTATGAGGTCTATAGTACCACGCTATGTTCAATGACTACGCGTGAGGCGTTATGGTCTGCGCGAGCGCAAAATGCCATTAAGCTTATTTCAAATATTTTTCTTGGCATTTTCTGGGTTTTTACTTCACAAGGGCTACACATCTGTACAACGGTATGATATTTCGGCTCCCAAATCCGTTAAAATTGGGGATTCGTCTATACTCTGTTCACTAACAAATCCCTCGCCCGATCTTGTGCGGCGTTACAGAAGAATTATACAATGATTAAGGGACTCGTTTCGCCCTCTGGTAAGTAAGTAAGTAAGTAAGCAGCCTTTTAATTCAGCATGACGTACGCACACTGTGACATAAGTAGTTAAAAACATCCAAACGATGGTGCTTGGGTTTTAACTAAATAAGCAGGAAACGTTGAATAGTCCAGGGGCGAAACGTCTTTGGGGCGAAACGTCCAGTTACCTGATAAGGAATGCCAGCCAAGAGGCTTTGAGTTCCAATCGGCAACGTAACAGCCAAGTTAACACCATACCTTTCTACGGTGCCGCTGCAGTTGAATCTATACGTTGCTATAAAAAATATGTGTAATTTATTTAACTCTGATGTCAGAGTGCCCGGATGTCAAAAATTATAAATGACGGCTTAACCCGAACTGGCACAGGATGGTTTATAGCTGTACCCATATGGCAACAACAGTGGGCGTTAAAGGGTTACACGGGGACGATGAGATATAATTAGTAGCGCTGACCTGGCGAATGGCCCTCATAATGTCACGGCCGTGTCTCCAAGGCGTCAACGGATCGGCGTCGCAGTCTATGTGCCGCGATTCATTGTTGTAACGACGTCCGCTTCGTGTCACGTGGCGAAAAATGTCCGGATGTAGCGGCGCCATGTTGGACAGCGCCACCCGCAAGGTGGTCGCCGCGTCGATGGCAAGAGCCGCCTCGAACTGCACACGCAGTTAACTATGATGAATATGGCCGTCGGAAACCAATGGAGCCAGGTGTGGCCGCTTCCTGGTTGGTTTTCTTTTTAGAGGTCGCGATAAATAATTCAACAGCACCACGTGGACCGAACTGCGAGGCCTTTTAACCCTTTGACGCCCACTGCATGTTGCCATATGCTATAAGGCATCCTGTGCCAGACGGGGTTAAGCCGTCATGTGTAATTTTTGACATCCGGGCACTCTGACGCTCAGGGCTGAGTGCCAGAGTGCCCGGATATCAAAAATTACAAATGAAGCCTTAGCCCGGTTTGGCACAGGATGCTGTTTAGCTGTACCCATATGGCGACAGTGGGCATCGAAGAGTTAACTCTGTAGGTCTCTATGCGGCTGTTTTGTCAGTGCTCACAGAGCGTTATTGTAAGGCTATAGGAAGTGTCTGTCTTTCCGTCTGTCCGTCTGACACATCGAACTGCTGTTGGTTTCCGTAGCTCGTTGTATCCACTGCAGCATTTGCTTTCGAGCAGTGCCGCTAACGGTACTAACTGAACATATCACAAATCAAAACTACTCGCCAAAATAAGTAGGACCTTCGATCAGTTTTACTCGAATTAAAAATTACTGGTATAATAGTAATGATGATGATAGATATTTACCGTTGCATAGCGCCAAACTCAAGTGCAACATTGTAATCTGTGGCGCTGAAAGGTCAGTCAAGTTCTGCTGATGGACACGTCACCTACTCGGACAGTATTTATAGCAGAACGGCTTTCCATTGTGTGTCATATACCGAGATCAAACGCACTGCTTGATAACCACGTAACCGGTTTGTTTACAATAATGCGACGGAATAAGATACGTATTTCTAATTTGTTACTCGCACACACGCTTAACCCTTTGACGCCCACTGTTGCCATGTGGGTGAAGCTGTAAGCATTCTGTGCCAGACCGGGTTAAGCCGTCATTTGTGATTTTTGACATCAGAGCCCTCTGACGCTCAACCCTGAACGTCAGAGTACCCGGATGTCAAAAATTACAAATGACGGCTTAACCCGATCTGGCACAGGATGCTTTATAGCTCTACCTATATGGCAACAGTGGGCGTCAAAGGGTTACGCAAGTGCTAACTCTATACGGATTGCAAATAGAACCCGCGCTGTTTGTAAAGAAATCGCGCGACGCATGCACAATCATGTGCGGTTGTTAGCGATAGCCGGGCTTCTTGTCAAAGAATTGCCTCCCAAGCGTCGACCGCTAAGTCAACGCAATCCAGCAGCGACACCAGAAGGATGTTTATCGGCCTACAGTTGGCTCGTAGATCGTAATTTGTATGGCGGTATCCCATACCAAAACATCTTAAGGCTTCGTTTTATAGCGACGTGGACAGAATAGCGGCAGGCGACCACCCAAGCGCTGAGACGTAATGGCATCGCGACGTGGTGACCGAGTCAGCGAGATACAATGGAATCCCAAGTCGACTTTACAAGACAACAAGAAACTATGATAATTACACTATAGGCTCTATTCTGACTTTGCTCAACCGCTGTGCTCGAATGCAGTCCTACGGCCTATGGCCTCGTCCCTGGACAACCTTTCCTTGTAAAGATATCTCGCACTGTTACCAAACTCTTTGTCTATATAATATAGCCTATTGTCAAGTGGATGTTAATTCATGGTCTCATACGTTTTAGCTAGATGGTCGCATCAAACGTTGGTCCTGTGTCCGTCCGTCCTAGCCGGCTGTTCGAGATACGTGCAGATCACAAATATTTTCTTCCGTTTTCAGTTCGCTATTCTGTTATAGCGGACGGTAGCAGATCGCGCCGGTCATAATAAGCCACAGGTCTTCTTTTTTAGCGCACGCTACTAACTATGGATTAAATATAGACGCCTCGCTGTTTGGAGATAAATAAATCGCGCGACGCTTGTGAAAACATCGAGCAAGTTATCAGCCTTTCTTAATGCATTAGAGATATCGCACTTTATGCGCTATTCACGACTTACTTACTTAATTTCTTATCCAGGTAATAATAAAAAATGCAATTTCTTTATGTTGCTCGGATTCTAACTTTAAAGAAATAACCTGGAATTCCATACATGCACAGATAGGTACGGATTGTGTAGTGTCTTCTTTTTCTTCTTTTGTGGTATGGACCACTAGGAGTGCGTAGCGCCAAACGTAGACATCAGTCTCCAGTGTGGACGATTCTGAGCCACGACGATTGTTTCGTTCAGGGAGAGGTTGTTGGATTTCAGGTCTTGCTGGATAGTCTTCATCCACGTAGTACGTGGGCATCCTTGTGATCTCTCCACTTCTCCAAAGGGGAAGCTGTTAAGATCTTCTTGGCATCTCTTTCGTCTGGCATTTGCGCAATTTGGTGGTACAGGGGAAAACGCCGTGCTTGGACAATGGCTGAAAGGTATAACAAGAGAGAAGATATTTGAAGCGTGAGTAGGCCCCTACCTGTATGATCTTGCTGTTGGAGGTGCCGGCGACTGTCTTGACATTGCGGTTGACAACCGACCAGCTCTGTGCGTATGACTTGACGGCAGGGTCAGTAAAGTCGACCAGTCGCAGACCAGTCACGTTCATTCCACCGTTCGCGAACGCAGAAACCGACATCTCACTAATGCCCTGTGCACAAGGGTCATTACGTCGGACCATGAGAGACACAACATAACATCTGGATCACATGAGACGTCTTATGGGTCCGTTTTGTCGTTCGTTTCAGTCCGTATACAGCATGTCAGTAAGTAAGTAAGTAAAACGTGGATTTATGTATCGCATCTCGTTAGAAACCTCTAATGCGCTTGTCACACTAGTAACGGCTAAATGGAATTGTTTTCAAGAATCGTTTAAAACTGTCAAAGCTGTCAGAATTTCTAAGTTCGTCTGGCAACGAGTTCTAGACTGTCGGGCCAGCGTGATAAAAAGACGGACATATATAATAGTGCGCCAACAGCTACACTGCAAGAATGCAGCGTCAACGTGTCATAAAACTTTGATTAGCTCTACCATGTTAAGCACGAAGCAGCTAACAATCAGTGACGGCGGATCAGAAGCTGACCATAGCGGCAGTGTAAAAAATACACATTTTAAAACAAAACATTGTCGATATTACATTTATGTGAAAAACGAGTAACATGAAGGTTCGGAAAATCACTCTGTTGTTATCCACTCACATATCACCAACATTATTCGATATTCAGTGTCCACTTTTCACCGGAGACGTTAAATATAAGCTAATTAACAGTACGTAAAAGTACTATAAACATAATGATGCGAATTAGATAAGCTTATGTCAGCAAGTACAGCGATCAGTTCACGGATTTTACGAAGAGTGGATTTGTTACCAGATCGACAAGTATGTAGCGGTGATGGATGCCACTTGTATCATTGTTCTACGACACACGAACAGCAAACTAAATAAATTCATAAAAAATATTCGCAGAAATTATCCAGATAATCACGCTCAGCTATGAACTGACGGAAATTTTTTTTTAGTTTAATTAACAGTTAGTTCCTGAAAAATATTTTTCAAACAGTCATAACTGCATGGCTCGTCCCTGAACTGGCCTGGCAGCACATGCCGGCACGTACAGTTGGCATGGCAGTGTAGACGCGTCATAAGAGTTTGACGCTAATCAATCCACTGCAAGAACCTTTGAGCAAGTCGCTATCCTACTGCAGTGTTCACACTGAGTCAGCTGTAAGTTATATCTACTGTGGTCGACTGGGCAAAAATCGCAAAAACCTAGTGTGCAACTGATATCTTTAGACATTTCGACATGGTCCACGAAAGTGACAGACGGACGTACGGACGAACGTACGACATATTGCGGACATATTACGCTTTGCAATAGCATCGTGTGGTAAAACTGAATACTCTACAGCAGAAAGATTTAGACTTACAATTTTCTGTAGAAGACATTCGGTCTCTTTGGTGGTCATGTCGACGATGAATGTCTTTCCGTCACGAGTTCGTGAGTCGATCTGTCTCAAGGTCCGGTAGACGTCGCTAGCGTCCGTCACACGGTAAACATTGGTCTTCACCGTGTGGCCGTCTAGCGTTATCGCCTCCAGGAACTGCTGTAGGCGCTCCAGTCCTGACAAAACACCACAAGAACACTGGAGCCGATGTGGCCAGTCGACGGCATCGCGCTCTGACAGGCGTCATTACCCATATAGTTGTACCTTGACACAGTCTGAGCTCATATGGGCGTCGGGCTTTTGCAGTTGCCGGCCCAACTGCCTGAAACTCACTGAGCGATGATCTGCGTGATCCGACGCTTAGCACTGACAGTTTTAGACGACTGCTTAAAACTCGGTTGTTTTCAGAGTATTAGTATACATACAACGCACTTTATGCGCCATATACAAATTCACATTCACTACATTACCTTCTCCCACCACCCACCACGCCATCACAACACTACAACCTCCGCTGTACATCAACACATAACAGACAATTACCAGCACGCACAGGCCACCTCGTCGACGGCAACTTCATCACACGCTTATTGTACAAAGATTGTTACTCAATGTGACTATTTACGTACTGTATTTTACTACGCGTATCTCTATTGTAACGGCGGTGCGTTTTGTCGTTGTTGATTTTAAAGAAATGAATGAATGAATGAATGACTTACTTAGGCTACTTACTTTATTTTCTTACTTACAAACAACATTCATCAAACTAATTTGTCTAAACGATGTGTACAGAACATCGCCTAAAAACTGTCAGTCTGCTGCCAATTAATACCATACATCTTTCTAACCTCTGCTGCCATTAGCTGCGGCGACTAACCAGTAAAGTTGCACGAGTGCGTTGTGCGTTTACCTTCGTTGGAGTTGTAGAGATACCAGACTTGGCGGCAGTGGTAGTGCTTCAGCAGGTCGACAACAGCGTGCGCGTAGGACGGTCTCATGTATAGCTCATAGCTAGCTACTTGGTCGTCATCATCATCATCATCATCGTCGGCCAGTAACACGTCCTCGCCGTGTGATGACCCGCGGTGACGGCGACCAAACAGGTGCGACCACGAGGCGCTGACCGGCAGACCGGTCGAGATGAAAGGTACGTGGAACGCAGCACTGAATGATCGCAGTGTGTTGATGGTGGCGACCGTGTGTGAGCCGAATATCGCGAACACTCCTCGCGACAGCAGTCGACACCCTGATCGCACGCAACAACCATCTAGCTCATCCGTCCGCAATGATCGCTCGCGCACAGAAAAACAAAATACTGTAGATTGTCGTAACCATTTGATGCCCACTGTTGTAACATGGGTACAGCAATAAAGCATCCTGTGCCAGACCGGGTGAAGCCGTCATTTGTAATTTTTGACATCAGGACACTCTGACGCTCAGCCTTGAGCGGATGTAAAAAAATTACAATTGACGGCTTAACCCCACTACGCGCGCTCAATATACTGTGTTAACCCGGTCTGGCACAGGATGCTTTATAGCTGTACCCATATGACAACGGTGGGCGTCAAAGGGTTAATCCTACCTATAATACTTTTAGTGTCTACAGTATTTCGTCATGTGGTCCGCCGGTGGACTTTGGTCAAGAATTTACACTGTGTCGCAAAAAATGCTCCGACTTTGAAACGGTATAGCTCGAAATTATATGGATTGATTTGCATGACATTTAGCACAAATTTTCAAAAGACTCTAGAATAGAGTTTGCATGTTTTAGTTTTCATGTAAGTTTGCTTTTTATCAACTCTTCGTCTTTAAAAACGGACTCCTGCACAAGATCGGTGAGGCATAACGTATCGGTACAGAGTCATCTAGTTTTTAGCCGACCGTACTAACAGTCGCGCTATTGCTACACTGTTGCGTCTGTCGTCGTCGTCTGTCGTCTGTGACGTTATGTATTGTGGCTAAACGGTGCGTCCTAGAGCAAAAGTTACTATGGAGAGCCTATAGGAAGTCGT
>Ga0056114_1001937_pt1 | contig 10036 bp, 7 predicted proteins | sample WorMetHERISLAND1_FD_77005 | JGI IMG/M metagenome (GOLD analysis project Ga0056114, IMG submission 77005) | Marine gutless worms symbiont microbial communities from Max Planck institute for Marine Microbiology, Germany - Olavius loisae HERON... ... | reverse complement strand
GAACCGGGAGTAGAAGCAGAGTTGAATTTTGAGTTTTTCGAGTCTTTCCATTTTATATTCTAAACAACGATATGGGCACAGAAGCACTTCGCTTACGCCCATAACATCCGCTATGTTATGTATTGGGTTGATTTAACGCAGTTGGTAGTCTATAACCCGCACGAGTGTTTACAGTTTGGCAGTACCAAAATGTCTTAACTACTCCAGCTGATATCAAAAGTGTAACCTGTCCCACGTCAGTTCCAGTATTGTGCAAATGATGATAGTAACATGGGGCGACTGTAGTTCATAGGGTGCAGTTAGACAAATCATCGTCTCTCTTCACTCGTATCACCTAATGATGTCTCGGTAGCACAACTGGTAGCGCGTCGGACTAATAATCGGAAGGTTTTGGGTTCAGTCCCCGCTAACACAGTGTTTCAGTTGACAGGTAACCACCTGGGGTAAACTGTCCGCTGTGGCAGGCCACCACTCCTTGCGCGCTGTAAGTAGTTGGAGTTTAGACTGTCAGCGTTGATGGACTCGGATCTGGCATGGGTAAATGGTAAGAGTGGTAGATGCTGATGCTATGCTGATGCTTTCAAGCGCTCTATAAAATCTGGAGCCATTTACTATTTTTAATGAGTAGTGAATGGCAGTGTGCCAATGTATCTGTCATCCTACCTCACCAGAGTCGCTGACGTGCCATCTCGAATGATACTCCGATCATCCACCTCCGACCAACTGATTGTTCCATCTTACAACCTTACTACTGTCGGCAGGTGGGCCTCTCCAGTCTCTGCCGCCAATCTCTGGAACAGTCTCCCTGCACTTCCTACCTCATCATCGTTGCTCACCGTTTTCCGGCATTGTCTTAAGACTTTTCTCTTCTGGTGCTCCTACCCAGACTTAATTATCTGACACTCCAAGCTTACATTCTGTTGTGGACCTAGCAGTTACTATGTTATTTGGCCCCATTAAAAATCTTGTCGATGACGTTGATGATGGTAACATGTCTGCCCTGTGTCATTCTTGTCCATTACTTATATTTGCTTGCTGTCGGCAAATTGTCTGTCAGGAAGTCGATTTATCAGCAAGTTATCGAGTTACCATTATCACAATGCTCTGTTATCACTGTTAATTTTCAGTATGTTTCTGAATACACATGCTAAAAGGGTCTTCTACATTGCTAGGAACCACAACAAGAAATTGATGAGAAAGAACTGTATTGAAAAGCTTATTGGCTTAAAACTCACTCCATTTCTTAGTTTGTGAATGCAGTCAGCAGCTATAAGTACTTAAGTGTCATAGTTTCTGTCTAGGCTATGATTTTGTTTTATAATTACATGGTGTTCAGTGCTACTTATGTATATTGTAGGTATTTTGCATCACTAACATATCAGTCTCGGTACTTACCAGCGTACATTATTGATCTCGGATCAATCGGGGTACATTTAGGAGATTCATTTCAACATGATTCAAGCAGTTACACAGTTGGTGGAGATGTACGAAGACTTTCGTCCGATGGCAGATCCACGGACGAAGGACTGGTTACTGCTGAGTGGTTCTCCAGTCCCGGTCTGGTGTCTGACGATTGCCTATCTCTCGTTCGTCTTTCTTGGACCGAAGTGGATGCGGCGTCGACCGGCGTTCTCGCTGCAGACTTTGATGATTGTGTACAACAGCGCCCTAGTCTGTCTCTCTCTCTACATGTTTGCTGAGGTAATTGTTGAATTTTTGGCCGAGTTTTGTGTTATCGATCAGTGGATACAGTTACCAAGATAGAAACTTATCATGGGGTCAGTACTGGATGAGATAAGAACCTGTTTGTGTTGGGACTGTACGGAGTGTTGTGGGCACAGTTAGACCATGATGAAAGATGGCTGTAAAAATACTTGGAGATGAGAAAGACGGCATTGACAACTGGACACTGGTGTAAGTGAGTGAATATCAAGGAGCATCTTGATGGAGAGAAGGGATGGCAGGTTGTGTGCCCAGCTTCATAGACATCCTCCATGCACATCTGATTTCTGGCCTTCATGCGTGAGCGGACATAACCCCACTTGCTCACAATCACAGGCTGAACGGTAGTTCAAGCCCTGTGTTAACGGCGACACATCATTTCCTATGTGTGTCTGAGACTTTCGGACTTTTTACGTCTGATCTTCAAAGCTACCACTCAAAATGTCACCCTTGGACTCCAGTCTTGGTTGTGGAGGGATCTGTCTTCATTTCCCCTTTTCATAATCAACCCTTTCTGATTTATGATGACACCAATCTTTTGGTACACTTGTTGCTACCATTCACAACATGTGTGCTGAAGAGTAGTAGATGGTGACAACGTTTTTTCTGTGGTCGTTGTGGCAGCTGTCTTCTGACAAACTTGTGGTACTCTGTTGTATTTCACAGTTGTGTTGTACTTGTGTAGATAATTCTGAGTACCGTCGACGCAGGCTACGGCTTTCTTTGTGCCACATATGGCGAGAAAAGCCGCGATGATCCAAAGGAATTCCGGGTGAGATTTTGTGCCATCGTTTATTTATTCACTAGGAGTTACCACCGAGTGTCACTGTCAGTGTCACTCATGGTTGTCAGTCCACCACGTCTGTGGCATGATGACGTTGCAGCAAGCTCGGCCTCGGAGTATTTAAGCCTTTGTACCTCCAGACTCTCTCTGCAAGATCCTGCCAGGTGGAATCAACAGTCTACAGATTGAAAACTGTGCAGTGCAACAGGACAAAACGTGGCGCCATCTGGTGACTGCTTTGATCTTTGGCACATTAGGAATGTTCATACTTACTTAATTGCTTGCTATACTGATAAAGTGGAGTTTCTGTTGGTCGATGCCTAGACAACTGGAGGTCAGTCTTCAGTCCTTCATTGCAGATGGTCATTTCTGAAGTAAAAATTAGCAATGGTTTAAAACCCGATCGGATGTGTTGAATCAAGCTTAGGTTTTAAACTTAAAGCAAGAAGATTACGATGACCATTAAACTGGTATTTTTGAGAGTTCCGTGTTGTAAACGGTTGTCGTGTTCCACTTCAGATGAAACGTCACCATTTTATTTACTGTTACAACACTTAGTGATGAATGACTTTGTTGCATTTATTTCTTTTAAAAATATTTCTGTTTCAAGTTTTACTAATATTTTACCAAGCCTGTACATTGTTTGTCCTTCTGAAGGTCCCATCATGGCCTGCACTTGATCTGTTTGTACAAGTTCTAGGAGGACTCAGTAGGAAATTGAGCCACCCCGGCTCTTCGTGCTGGCGTGTCACAGCACGGGTTTCCCACTGTAACATAGTCCTAGCTACTGGCATCCTACCCTGGTGATTGCTTGCTCTCCATTGGGTGCAGGACAGACCGACATCATGATTGACATACATGACAGACCAATATCGGATTTTATGGACACAGAATACCCGCCCTGATGAAAAAATAAAAAAGATCTTTGTAAATTGCTGAAGTGTTTCAAGGAGAGCCAGGTTCACATTCAAGAAGGTTAATTAACTCAGTTCTAACTAAAACAATGTGGACACTAATTGCAGACAAACATACACAAAAATGATTATTTTATTTGTTGACAATGAAACACCAGGTGGCGAGCGTACTGTGGTGGTACTTCTTCTCCAAGGCCATTGAACTGATGGACACCGTACTGATGGTGCTGCGTAAGAAGTCATCACAGATCACGTTTCTCCACGTGTTCCACCACGCAACGATGCTCAACATCTGGTGGTGGGTCATGACATTCATCCCTGGCGGACTCTGTGAGTAATTGAATTCACTTACCTTCACATTAACCTTGCAGTGTTAACTCTCAGCCTCAAACATGGAGACCATTACCGCAGCCACTTCCATCTTGTGTTGTTTATTTTTCTCAATTAATAGGTACATCATATTTACCAGGTAGGATAAGGATATTTATTTTGAAAAATAGCACACCAGTCTTCACAGATTTCATTAGAGATTTTTGGGCATGATTGCTTAAATCTGTTAAAAGGGGCATGATGATAGGGAGAGGATTTGGCACGTTGAGTTCCCTGCTTCCTAGTCTAGTATACTTTATGAAACTATATGACAGTGTTGATGGAGTTGAAATAATCACAAATTTGACATTTCTGTCACACTAATATCCCATTTTAGATGATAATTCTAATCACATTGTTGCAAAGATCAAAAGTCATTGTTTGTTAACGGTGTTTTTACAGGATGGTACTTGTCATCATTCTGAAGGTTCTAACCAGCTGTGATGAGTTGGAGTTCAGATGATCTTGGTGGTAAACCAGACATCTTGCATTGTAGTCAGGGTCCAGCAGTTCGCCAAAGGTGCTGTATGACGGCGTCACAATGCATGTCCGGTTCGCTGTGGAACGTAGTCGTCACTCACGAGCATAGGCGACAAGATGGCAGTCGTCGGCTATAAAAGACGACGAAACGTCAGACAGCGACCGATAAATGAGCGTCGCAACCTTGAAGTCGATGTTACTGAATGATGTGCATATGTCTGGTGCGTGCATGTGTATATAGCATGGTTCGGCAGCTGTTTAAACTGTCTCGTTCACGTCGTCATGTACTCCTACTACGGTCTGTCAGTCATTCCATCGCTCAAGGGAAAGCTGTGGTGGAAACGTTACATCACTCGGTTTCAGCTGGTGAGTTTCATGACAAATCCAACCTCACAGATGAGACACTGATTTTTACCACGCGATGATACACAGAGCGCGGTATTGCTACGGCAAGGTTACTATTGAGGTCCAATAGGAATTCATATACACACTTTCGATTGGTGCCAAAATCAATGACATTGGATGACCTTGAAGGGTCATTATACACTCTGTGCGCCACGGTGTTGTTATTTATTTATTTTTAGTTTCACATTCAGTCTGCTTTTAGTCGACACATGACTGCCGGTTCTACAACGGCCTTGACCTTTCGTAAGCTGAAGCAAATAACAATCAAAGAGTCATTGGGCGCAGGAAAAACATGCTGCATCACACGGTTTCCTTGCGATAGCACGGCTTTCTTGTTGAGTATGGTTACAACTATTCAATTTGATTCAGAATTTAAATAATGGACCTCTATTTTATTTGAAATGAAAAACACAGCACTGATCATTAGTTTGGACTACTGCATTCCAGTCTCCGATGTGGCCAGTCGACGACATCTTCGTTCTGCCAGGCGTCATTACCGCGTTGTGCCTCGACACAGTCTCAGCTCGTATGGGCGTCGGACATTTGCTGTTGTCGGCCCAACTGCCTGGAACTCACTGAGCGATGATCTGCGTGATCCGACGCTTAGCACTGACAGTTTCAGACGTCTTATTAAAACTCGTTGTTTTCAGAGTACTAGTACATACTGCGCGTTGGAGGTATCACACTTTATGTGCTATATAAACTCACAACTGACTTACTTTGGGTTTACTGTTCAGGCCTGGCAACCCTGCCCTCTGTGGGAGCCGTCCCCTAGTCACCCCATATTAGTGTAGACTAGGGGACTAGCTGTGTTTTTTGTTTATATGTCTGCTTGTTGTATTTTTGTGTTATTAGTGTACTCTGTGTGTTCCTTCAGTACTTTGATACTGTTGGTTGGTTCTTTTGACTTGTAAAACTGTCTCCCATATAACCTATACTGTGTTGGTGGAGACGTTAAACCATGCTCAATCAATCAATCAATCACTTACTTACGTCAATATCTGTGTTGTGTGCATTCAGGTACAGTTCTTCATAACTCTTACGCACTCACTGAACAGTATCTACATCGAGTGTGAGTTCCCACGCTGGGGCCAGTTCCTCTTGTCTGGCTACATGCTCCTCATGCTTACTCTCTTCACTAACTTCTACATTCACGCCTACATCATGAAGCGACGCACCGGCCACGCCGTCAATGACTTGGCCTCGGCCGACTACACTAACGGCCTCATTGCCGACAACTTTGGCCTCACTGTTGACAAGAAGACGACCTGAGTTGTAGTTTGCCTTCTGATAACAGCTCAACACATGTAGACTAAAGACCTATCTATGAGGCAGGCTTGTTGGGGAGGGAGGGGGCTGTCTTGCCTTGAAAGCCTAAAAATTTGCCAAGTTTTTAACCCTTTGACGCCCACTGTTGCTATATGGGTACAGCTCTGCCAGACCGGGTTAAGTCGTTATTTGTAATTTTTGACATCCAGGCACCCTGACACTCAGCCCTGAGCGCCAGAGTGCCCAGATGTCGAAAATTACAAATGATGACTAAACACGGTCTGGCAAAGGATGATTCATAGCTGTACCCATATGGCAACAGTGGGCATCAAAGGGTTATTGCTAACGTAGCTTCACTGGTCTCACATTAAGCTATTTCTGCATAATCTTCTATATTGAATCTGTCTGTTCTATATTGAGAGAGGACCTCATTCAAATAATGATGAATTTAATTCAGTTCATTGTTGACAACTTGACATGACACTGGGTCACTTTAACTTTTGACTTAGCCTTTCGCTCAGCGAATCCTTCGCTGAGCGAAACTTTAAGCTGAACGCTAAAGTCCGGACTTGGGCCCAAGTTCAACTTAACTTCGGTCTAAGTCTGTACTTAGACCGTAAATTTGGCCCAAGTCTTTCGCTCAGCGAAATGACTTTACTTTTTGACTTAAGTCTGGACTTAGACCGAACTTTAGCTCAGCGAAAGGCTCAGCGACAGGCTAAGTCAAAAGTTAAAGTCACCCACAATGTCCTTGGAAGTCCACTTTTCCCCGAGGTCACATGTTGCCACAAATATTTATCAGCCCCGTTTGCCCTGTTACAAGCTGCTTGCTCACTTTAGAGATTGTTATTTTTATTAGATATTTTATCGATACAGCTGATTGTTGACATGCGTGGGAATACGACCCTGTGATTGTGTAGATAAATTCTGCTTGTTAACATTTGGTGAATGTGCTCGTTGTTTATTGTATTTATTTGTTAAGCTGACCGGTGAATTAATGCCAAGACAATTTATAAATACTTTCTGAAAAATTGGTTTTGTTTTCCGACGGTATTTTATCGAAAAGATTGAATGTGGTTTCAAATTCGGTTAATATTTGATCATTTTTTGGTGTATTGTTATTGGTTGTAATTATATTTAATTTTGTTGGTATTTCCGGGTGGGGTGTTAAACTCTACCCCCGAACTCCAATCCAGCCACATGAAGTTTGAGTGTTTTGCACCAATTGGAAGATTGTCTCAATAATGTATCTGTGATCATGTTGAAACAGTTTAATTTGAGTCGCCAGTCTCAACTGCCAAATCACTTCACTACATATATACGTACATGTATTTGTTAGCATCCTTTTCCCTGACATAACTAGATAGATTTTTTACACATTTTGTTTGCCTTAACCCTTTGACGCCCACTGTTGCCATATTGGTACGACTTATAAACCATCCTGTGCCAGACTGGGTTAAGCCATAATTTATAATGTTTGACATCCGGGCACTCTGACGCTCAGACCTGAGCGTCAGAGTACCCGGATGTCAAAAATTACAAATGATGGCTTAACCCAGTCTGACACAGGATGCTTTGTAGCTGTACCCATATAGCAACAGTGGGCGTTTAAGGGTTAAGGCAAACAAACTTCCGGCAGCCAATGCCGAGGTGTTCAGATTATGGCCCAGTGTGTAGCCACGGCATAACTGTAGTCACTCAAACTTACAAACCATGAAAGAGTCCATCGTCGCACTGTACATAGTTATTCAAGCTGCGTAAGGTCGATAACAAAGGTAGTTATCCTAACAATCATGTTAGCTATGTTCAGAGTGATAACATTTTCTGAAATTTGCTACTGTACATCTGCAGTATAGATTGGTCCAGTCCAAAACTGGATGCAGTTTGTACTGATTTTACTAGTTTTCTGCATAATTGTTCTTGTCGATATTTAGTTTTGTTCCTGCTCATAGTAGTGTGTGATTTGTCTAAAGTAGTTGATTGAAAAGTATCACTTCTTGTAGTTGGCCGGAAAGATAGTCTGCGAATTTCCCGTCATCATGTATGTTAAAGCTTTATTACGTTTAATTTTGTGTCCTTCAGATAGTGATGAGCCAAAACCTGTTTGTGTCGTGTGGCTTCGCATTCATTGTTTTCTATCATCAAATTTTGATGTGGATTCGTCTCCAAACGGTTGTCATGGAAACCATCCGAGACAGCTGCAGCAACTTATAACAGGATCATTGTATGCTCTTCCTGTCAGTGTGTACTGGTTTTCTTTAAAAAGATAAATAATAATACCTTGACCTCTGCCAACAACAATTAGGCTTCAAAGACAGCAGTTTCGTCTTCATAGTTGAATGTTCTTTCTCTGGATACCACTTGTTACCAAAGATCATTGTGTTGTATATTTTTGCATGGAAGAGAATTGATGTAGTGTAATGTAGTGGATGGTAGTTAAGTTTATTATTTAATTTTAGTGTTTAGAAGCAACGAGATAGATTGTGCCAATTTGCATGTATTTACAACTTGACTCTAGAGTGCACTATTTGTAGCATGTATTATTTTACTATTTAATATTACCGTATTGCCCCGTGTGAGCCACAGGAGATGTAGTATAGGTCCTATCAAATTTCTGGCCAAATGACGTAGAAGGCCCTAAACTGGATTTTACATTTTTCCCCCAAACGGTTGGGAATTTTTAATAAATTTTTTACACACACATTATGCGTTCCTATCTACGCTTACAGATTTTTATTCAATTATCTCCAACTTTGACGAAGTTATGCCATACTAAGCGAGACCACCCATCGAATTTTTTACATTTCACTAGAACATAACTTCTAAGTTTGCTTACTGAGTAAATGACGTCACTACTGACGTCATGTCTTATCCGACATGTTTGTTGACATTATAAAAGTGTTAATTTTATAGTGACTTGCCACAGACAACGATTAACAAAGCTATCAACGACTTTCACAAATATCTCGACGCACGCGTTTCGTCCGATGGTGGACATTTTGAGCATATTTTGTGAACTAGGTAGTCGCGCTTAATATGGCATAACTTCGTTAAAGTTTGAGATAACTGAATGAAACTTTGTAATCTAGTGTAGACAGAACGTATAATAGGTGTGTAAAAAACTGATTTAAAATTCTTAACCGTTTGTGAAAAATGTCAGAAAACCAGAGGTCGCAGGGGGGGGGTGATTTTTTTGACTCACACTGCTTAGTTTGTGCACATGTTAATGGTTTTCTCGTCAGTTTGTTTATCTTTTTGTGTTGTTTTGGGTTGTTGTTGTGTCGAGTTTTGTAAATATCAGTCAAGTGATTGGTTGAGAACGCTGAGTGCTTTACACCAGTCAAGAGATTCGCTGGGAAGATAGATAGTCTCCTATAATATGTTTAGCTGATCTTTAGCTTAACTCCAACTCGTATTTCCACATTTGCTTAAATGGCAAAATGTTTCTTTTATGCCACAAATTTAGTAATTTTGTAAACTGATTAACTAGAACTAATTGTTCTGATTGTACTAACACAGTGACTGTTACTGCTGTATAAGACACTGACATTGGCTGTGGTTCACCATTTGACGCCCACTGTTGCCATACGGGGTACAGCTATAAAGCATCCTGTGGCAGACCGGGTTACGCCGTCATTTATAATTTTTGACTATGGGAGCCGTCCCCTAGTCACCCCATATTAGTATGGACTTGGGGACTTGCTGTGTTTATTTTGTGTATATCCTTTTTGTGTATATTATTGTCTGTCCATATGTGTATTTAGTTGTTTTCGTTGTTTGCTTCCTCCTGTATTTTGTGTTGTTTCCTTTTTCTGATGTGTTGTACTTGGTTTCTGTCATTTTAAGTTGTCTGCTGTCCATCTTGTGAAGATCATATACAACGTGAATGACACTGTATAGCCTAGAATGTGCTGATGTGTCGTTAAGAATTTACTCTCTTTCTCTCAACCGTCTCCCATATAACCTATACTGTGTTGGAGGGGACGTAAAACACTGCATAACAAGCAACAACAACGTGATGAACGTTAACACTGTGATTACATTCGTGTGTTGCGTGTGCATGCAGCATCGTTGCAGGTTTTATCGGAATAGT
>Ga0056114_1001936_pt1 | contig 10036 bp, 5 predicted proteins | sample WorMetHERISLAND1_FD_77005 | JGI IMG/M metagenome (GOLD analysis project Ga0056114, IMG submission 77005) | Marine gutless worms symbiont microbial communities from Max Planck institute for Marine Microbiology, Germany - Olavius loisae HERON... ... | reverse complement strand
TTTCACCATTAGTTAGCCTGGGACGTTCGCTCTTTGCAACCCCAACATGACGGGTCTGCTCCAAGGGGAACACCCCTAAATTTGGGCCCAAAGTGACCCACCCGATGTTGATTTGAGCGTCGGAGACATTCGATCGCAAATTGCGGCCGAATCGTTACAGATAGCGCAACGGTCACAATGGAGAGCCTATAAGAAACTACCGTCGCTCTTTCTAATGGTGCCATCGCTGACCCCCTACGTCTACGACCTTCCCTTAGCCCAAAATGGGGGTTCCATATGCCCCAACACACGCGAATGGCCATATCTCTGCAACGGGTGATCCGGTCCACTTCATGTTTTGTTCTAGGGTGGGGTTTTCGGGGACGGCGGATCTAATAGCGCTATTTTCGATTCGAACAAATTCAAGATGGCGGCGCGATGGCGGCGCGGCCGCTATCTTGGATAATTTCGAATGGCCATAATCTCCGCAACGCCTCACGATCTACTTATATAGCGCGCATCGCGCGGTCATCTTTGCGATAGCACAGCTTACTTGTTAGCCTGAGGTGTTCGCTCTCCATAAACCCAACATCGTGGATCTACTCCACCGGGTACACCTAGAAATCTTGGCCGGAATAGGGGTGGAGTACAGAAACAAGAAGCCAAGCTGTCGCTGGGATAGCCGACCGTACAGCAACACGGCAGACTATCTACTAATTAGCGATTGTTGCTAAATAGCATCACCAGGTGTTTTCGACATATTGGGCCCTAAATTGGGGTCATTAACCTTAATGACCTTTCAGGGTCTGAACCATCATGTGACATCACATGATGGTCACGTGACCATTCGATTCGCCATTGGCAATAACCAACAAGTCTCTATCTGTAACGGTTTACGAGATATTCAATGGCGAATGTAACCTTAAACGACCTCTAAACAAAGGTCAAGCCTCAAGGTCATTCATTTTGGTACCAATCGATTCTTCACAATACGACTTCCTATATGCTGTCAATCCCCTTTTGCTCTATGACGCACCGTTTAGCCACAATACATACGTCACAGACGACAGACTGACAGTGGACACACAGTAGCATAAACGCGCGTACGGTCGACTAAAACTTGGCTTTCGGCGTACGAAACCTCTATAATATCTCTGAAACGCGGCAAGATCGAAGTAGGACCATGCAGGGTTAGCCTGCTATTGAGGACCAATATAGGAAGTCCCATACGTTTTCGATTGGCGACAAAATCAACGACCTTGGACGACCATGAAAGGGTCATTATGCATATGCACGCTGTTTCAAAATGCGTGCGCCATAGTGTTGTTACTTTTTAGTTTCATATTTAGTTTGTTTTTAAGCAATAAATGACTGCAGCGGATGTTAACCTCATGTTAGCTAGGCCGGTGCTATAAAGAAGCAAATACGTCATTGAGCTTAGGAAAAAAACGCTGAAGCCTGCATGGCACGATTTCCTTGCGACGGCACGTTTCTTCTATTGAAATGTTTTGTTGCTAATTCCTTAATACGAGCATGACGGCTCTGTGAGGGCCACAATCTTCCGCGACTGAACTACGAGTGATGAAACTCGCGGAAGGCGAATCAGGAGATCGATCACGCATAGGCGAAGATCGTGTTGATTTTTGGTAGCTACAAGAAGCGTGCGTAGCATATATTTTACTCTTACACAGTTAAGGGAAAATAAAGTTAGAAATGCTTGTATGGTAATAATGATAATCACGAACTTATTTAGTCGACTAAAGCGTATTTAACAGCTAAATTAAATGTACCTTTACTAGCAGACGACAGGTTTCAAAACAGCTCGTCTGTAGGCCTACCACACGAGCGACAAGCCGGTTGTCATAGACCTATAATCACGTCGCCAAGGCAACGCACGCGCGAGGAACTACTTCCATTATAGCCGAATATACAACCGAGGTCATTCAATGTCAAGTCATTTGGATGCAATATGCTAAATGCACTCAATACTAACTATGCTTGATATGCTAACTATGCTTCGTCTTGCTCCGTTTCAGATGTACTGTATTACTGAATTTTGTCGCCCAAACCCCCGGTTTATACATACCCCCACCCCAAATTTTTCCACCCGGAATTTCTGGACGATCCCCTTACAGCAGACCAGCGCTTGCATGACATGTCGCTCGGTAGTCCCTGGGCAACTGTTTGCACATTTATCAAAAAATTCAAAACCACATAATCAGCGTGTAGGCCTATTAACGTCACAGACGGACGGACTGATGGACGACTTACAATAGCATAACTGCTCTCCACAGAGCATCGTCTGCATCGAGCGGTAAAAACTAGTCTACATTTAGCATTCAGCACAAAAATCAAACTGACACTGATTAATGGTTCACAGATTGGATTGGATTGAGCAGTGTTTTACGTCCCCGCCAACACAGCATAGGTTATATGGGAGACGGTTTTACAGGTCAAAAGACCCAACCAACAGTATCAAAGTACTGAAGGAACATACAGTACACAGATAACGCAAAAATACAAAAAGCAGACATATAAACACAAAACACAGCAAATCGTCTAGTCTACACTAATATGGGGTGACTAGGGGATAGCTCCCACAGAGGGCAGATTCACCATGCCTGAACGGCGGTGGGACTGCCGCCGCAGAACCTCACAGAGCAGAGAACTCAATACTCTAACAAAAAAAAGCAAACATCACTGCTCTTCTGAACACAGAATGGAAATTATTCATACATTTGAAATATGAATACAAAATAATTAATAACAATTGAAGACACAAATATTTTACAAATTGAGAAAATAGCATCAGCACCCGCTAATGCAAAATTCATTCCCTCACAGTTACTCACAATATTGTAATGTACAAGTTGAGAACGTTATAGACTGTAGAACATCACACGACTTACTGACTTAGATGACAGCCCCTCCTCTTTTCAAACGGCCTAGATATTGCAAAATGCCGTGTGCATGTATGTGACTGAATGTGGTGATGGCGGCCTGCGATCTGTCAGGCAGCTATACAGCCAGCAGTGCTAGGGTGAGTCTTTTGGCTGTCCACAAACTGCCTCAGTCTGCCTGATTATACATATATATACACCGTGTACCATATAAAAGGAACCGATAATTAATCCACCCTAACCTACATAAATGATTGATTGATTGATTTTCAAATTCTTTCACCAATGAAGAGAATTAAATTCCAAACAAATTTAAAAAATCACATACTTTAAATCTCACCTTAAGCACATTTCCATATTATCTTGGGGAATTAAGTTTGAATAGAATTTATAGCAAAAGTGCAACAGATAGTTAAAAATCGTATCAGTCATATCATATTTGACAAAAACGAAACTTTTAAAGTTGCAACGCAGCTAAAAAAGATACTGTAGATCAGCACATTATCGAAATGTCTGCCCTTTGCAGCCACAAGAGCGAATATGTCAACGCCACTGTTTGACTGCATTTTCGATGATACACTGGTCCAGGCGTTCCCATTCCTCAACGATACGACGTCACACTCGTCCACATTTTGGATTTTCTGGCTATAAACCTGCTGCTGAAGAACGCTGCATATCATGTAATCGACCGGGTTGAGGTCTCGACTATCTGTAGGCCACAGTGACGGCGGGATGAAGTCTGGTGTCAGGCCAGATCGACCGTCTTCTGTGCACGTGAGCAGGTGCCGAATCTTGTTGCAAGGTGAAGTAACAAATCAGAACTCTCTGATATCGGGCAAAAGTTTATGCACTAGGTAGTACTGACCATTTATTTTCATACGAGCATCAATGAAAATGTGCTCCAATGCCAATACTCCGACAGACGCCATCAGCAAACTGCTAAATATTGGCCGACAGCGTGATAAGTGGCTGGGTGTCTTCATTTGCAAAGAATATATTTGACACTCAACAGTCAAAAGCAGCAACAAAACCCTGTAAATGAGCTAAGTTTCACTGTTTACACCCACTGGTTTGTTTTCTACGAAAAGACGTAAGCGGTTCCTTTTTTATGGTACATGGTAAACTGAACAGCAACTCACATCAATGACAATATGCTGCTTACTAACAGAACTCGGTGAAAAATTTACAACATTAAACTGTGTAAAATACTTTAAGTGTTATAGACTCCTCTCTTTGACGGACTGTCTTTGAGCTCTTCCTGTTATAACAAATGACTTGCCAAGATCCACAATTGTCCTCACCCAACAATTAATGACTCCTTTATTTTTATCATTGCATTTATTTGCAAAAACTAACTTATAAACTTGAATAAGTAATCAAAGAAAGATGCAAACTGTAAGCAATCTAAACACAAGCTTCAGTAATAAACAATGAACAATGTGCAACCGTTGTTGCAACTTGCATGAACACAAATCTGAGCTTCATCGGACGCCCTGTAAGCTGAGTTGCCACAAGTTTCGGCATTCTCAGTGCCATAATTTGTCTGGTTTTCTGACACGAAATTTTGGAAAGTAATGTCGAAGTCTGAACAGTGATGAGTGAAGACATCACCAACTAAGACAAAGTTGATCAGATTACAGCAGACGTAGATGCTGCGGCAGCAGAGTTTAACATTACATTCAACATTTCCAAGTCCATCTTCCCCCAGCTAGCAGCTAATCAGTTGACTGACACAAAGCCAACAGGGGGTGTGCAGAAATCCAAAATTCAATTAAAATTCGGTTTTTACAACTCAAACCCATCCAAACCGTCACTAAAATTTCATACCCGTGCCGTCAGTTGTCAGTAATAAACGGCGTACAGTCCGCAAAGCTGTGTTTCTTCTGCAATACCTATTGAAATAGTGAATTTTTTTATAGATAACTTCACTATTTCATTAAACCATACATAAAAAAGTAAGTTACAGATGAACATGTGACATAGTTAGTGGCACAGTTCTATCTCACAGATTACAGACTCCAAAGCCTATTAAAACAAATGGTATAATGGTACGGTATAATGACCTTTTATTCGTCATTTGGCAATCTAATGATCGCTTAACTATCAAATAATTAAATATCTTAAAATCCGAACTGAACTTGATTTTTTGAAACTGACCAGAGTGTACTCATCTAACTGAATCCCAACCCAAATATTCAAAAACCATATCCAAACGAAAACAAAAACATCAATTCTGCACACCCCTAAGTCCAACCACGTATGGCACGCAAACTAATCACCAATATGACTAGCAAAACTAAACATACTTACAACCAAGAAAAACACAAAAACTTAAACAACACTATACAAAATTGACTATCATATACAAAAACAAAAAAACTGAAAGTATTAAGTCCAGTAAAGCGTGACATTTAAGATGTCCAGACACGAAATGAATCCTGGACTCGTGTCAATGCTTCACTGCTTGGGATTTTCCCAAGATCTTAGGAATTTCGAGGTCAACTTGGGATATGGGGATTTTCTGTGCAATCTTGGGATTTTACAGTCGTGAATAAAATAAAATTCTGAGTGTAATTTTGACATCTGAGACCGCAAATCTACATGCAGAACGACCAGGGTATAATTACACCGAACTTTCAGATTCGGATTCAGTCAGTCAGAAATTCTGACTAACTCAGTCACATGACTCCAAGTATCCTAAGTACGATAGTTTCTCTATATTGTAAGTGTAAAAGTTTTCTCATTTTCACCGTTCTCATGCCATTTTCTCGCATTTTCAATATAGCTTGGGAATTTTTGTTCAATCTTGTGATTTTTCGTAACAAGATCTTGGGATTTTTGAAAATTCAGAGTGGGACCACTGACTTGTGTTACAGAAATGCCATGGACACCATCACTCGTGCATAACACATTGCAATGTCAAAACCAGCATTATACAAAAAACATGTTTGACATACATTCCACTTGGCACATACTACTAGCTAGCAAGCACCACAACATTGTGGAACTTCGCGCTAGGCACAGATGCTTTGCAGTAATTTCACATTTATCTGCTCAGTGTCATGAGTACAATTTCAACACTTATTTACAAACATCTTACGTATCAACTCAAACATTATTCCACAAAACTGGACGTTTCCTGTCCACTGCTTTGGAATATTTAACCTTACGCATAATTCTGTCGACAAAAAATCCAGGCAAAGCTGCGACTTCGTTGGCAGATACACTATGTGAAGAGAGACAAATGAACGACATCATTCTAATAATACTGAAGACTTTCGGAAACACAGTCACGGTTGTACTAATATGTTGGTACAACTAGATGTCTCTCCGACAGCTATCAAACAGTGCAACAATTTTACACAATATTTGCCCTAATGAAAACGCGGCTCATACATATTGACCAGCTGATGCAAACCCGCCTTGGCAGCGGCAGCACAGACGATACACGGTGGAAACAGCCACAAGTACAAAGCCGCCGGCATCGTCATAGCAACATACAAATAACAAAGACTGCTGTGACGTCACGGATGACGTCATCCGTGACGTCACGTGTCGGGTTTCATCATGAGACTAGCTCGGAGCTTGTTGTTCGGTTCTGCAGTGCAGCTAACCAGCCGTCGGTCTTCTTTCTGCCATTCTGCAACATCAGACATTTGCTGAAGGCGCTGTGACATAGGCCACAAGATGGTTTACTGTTTAAATAAAACTGCAGCACGTGTGTGTGAAATGTACAGATTACAATGCAGATAACGTCAAAAGTTTGAGGAAGGGTACAGAAAAAATAAACAAATAGAGACTACAAAGACGTGAAGATGTTTTTTGAGTACAATGTGGAAAATATAATGTTGAATTAAACTGTCATTGTCATCAGTCGTCACAGAGCCTGCCTCATCCATGGATGTCCTCGACCAATGACGCATATCATCTCCGTAGATTGTCAGCAACAGAAAACAGTTCAGTCACCTGTTTCAGGTATGACCAAGATAGTGTTTCCAGCAGCTGTAGCTATCAGCAAGCCAGCCACAGTGACACACCCACCTGCCCTACGCTACATGTCCACATAGCATACAGCCAGACAACTAAATCAAGAAGTGAAGGAGGCCATATGTCAGTACCTGACATGGATGAAACAGTGAGATTGCACTGAGAATATGCTGCTAGCGTTTCATGTAGAAAAACTGTCAGCAATAAGCAGAAACTAGGGTTGGGTGCATCACGAGATTTAAATGTAGAAGATTAACGTGACGGGAAAACAGATTAATAATAGCAACAGAAACAAATAGCTGTTGATTTCTTCACCAGATTAACCGGTTTAAGTGTTTCAATGAAGCAATTCTAGCACCACAAACATGCACAAAAATGCCAACTTTAACATAATAACAATGTAAAAATGACTGAAAAGCCTTTCAGTGCTTTGATGCTCAATCACTGGGTGACGGGAATATCACTGTGGCTGGCAAAAAAGTTGCTCCAGAAATCCCATAATTTCACATATGAAAGATCCAATCTCACTGGCAAGCATCTGCCAAACTATCATGATTAGTAGCAGTACACGTAGATGACGGCAGACAGAGATGCTAAGATGACATACATTGTTGTCTGGTGATGAGAGACCGGACAGAGAACTTGCTCTTTTCATGCTGCCACAACAAACCACGACAGGCCAACGTATCTATCTATATTCAACGTTCACTTATTTTCAGCTGCCATACATTCATTTAATCAGTTTAATTATCATTCACTTTCTGTTCTCACAAAGCAATTATTAAACAGATTCTATTTACGAGTTTCTTTACTTAATGCACTGCACTCGCGTGATTTAAATAATATAAAATTCCTTTCATTCTGGTCCTCAACTAATTTCACAAAAAAATGACATCTTTCGGGGAAAATAACAAAAATCAGTTCAGTGAAGCCTTAAACAGATCAAAGTTAGACGTCCAATGCGTCTCTGCAGAAGTGTTAAAATACACACACTGATATCAGCTGCTCATCAGAATGCAAGCAAGCAGCTAATCTTTACGCTGATACAATGAACTTAACTACACACCGATCACCCAACTAATGCAAGTCGTTCGCTTTATTGACAGCAAAACACAAACAAATAAACGAGAGAATTAAGTTGTAAAACACAGAAACACATAAAATTATTTAAGAAATGTCGCAAAGTGCAATAGCAGTAAGACCGGATGCTAAAGTGTGAATTTGGTGAGTGAGAGGCGATACCTGCTCATTTGTGCCCGCTCGACACTACTGCTGCCGTGTGGACTAGTCAATTTCTGTACAAACCGGGCACCACTACGCATTATTGAAGCACGCAGCTTTGACATGGAGCTGCTCTGCTTCAACTGGCTGTCAGCCTACATACTCAAACCAAACCAGAACTGCAACTCAATCACTGACACATGCCATGCATTCAACACAAAATCTACACCGACTGTGACGGGTACCTCCGAGTGTCAATCAAATGGCTACTTTATGAGACAACTTTTCATTTTATCTAACATCGTGAGCTGTGAAATGCAACGACATTAAAGTATGCAGACAACAGTGCATGCATACACCCAAGAATGCCGACGAAATTAATGATCCGCAAACATGCGTGATATAATTGTTGATGAAAATTCATCACACTATTCGTATTACTGCTTGCTTTGCAGACATTCCTAGATAGTAGATATATTCGCTAAACACGTTTTCAAGTGTCAAATTTGCAAAAAAATCAATTAAAAAACAAGTTCCTTTCTATGAAATTTGTGTGCCTTAAATATTAAAATCAACAGTTTAAGAAATTTTTTCATTTCAGATTAAACACAGTCAGTTAAGAGGTGTTGCTAAAATAGTGAATCAAGCGAGTGTATTCGGTGCACCAAATGCAATATCGCTGCCAGCGGAAGCAAGTGCCAACATAGAGTGCACGTGAAAGCTGGAAAGAGACATGATGTGAGGGCAACAATCAGAGCCAGACCGAGTCTCGAGACAGATCGAGACCAAGGTGAACTTCATCTTCTCGGCCATGGTTCAACTTCTCATACGAGACAGCGTCTGTCGGACTGAATAGTGACGAGTCTTTGGCCGATGACCGGCCACGGCCAATGAAGTCGGGACCCAAGACTTCGGCCACCTTGGCCTGCTTGGCCACATCCATCGCCTACAACAAACGTGGATCAGTCATCATCACTGTCAGTGTCAAACACAGCACTAGTGTTACATCAGTCATTACAGTGCTGCCAAGTCTCACATGTGATGGCATCTGTTCATCATCAACGAGATTTTAATGTGGCCTAAACTACATAGCTACTGCTAGGTCCACGGCAGAATGTAAGCACAGAGTGAGGGTAGGATTGCCGGAAGATAAAGTCTTAAGATGCTGCCTCAAAATCGTGAGCGACGGTGTTGAGGTGTGATGTGTAGGGAGACTGTTCCAAAGACTAGCGTGGAGACTGGAAAGGCCCGCCTGCCAACAGCAATAGTGAGATTGTAAGATAGCACTATCAGTTGGTCGGATGTGGATGATCGAACTCTCAATCAAGATGGTATGTCAGCAACTTGGGTGAATCAGGATCACAGATACACTACCTCATGCACCTCTCCACTGCTGCAGTTAATATGCCATTAGAACCTTTTTGTAGTAAAATGCAGTCAGACAGGCATAACTGTCATTATTAGCATGAATGATGGATGGTCGTATGATACACTTTACTGTCATTAGCTCACATCACAGCGGTAGCACTAGACAACACAAGAAGCCAAGCTGTCGCTAGGATAGCCGACCGTACTGCCTCACAGCAGTACCTAATTAGCGATGCACTGCCCATGAAACTCCATGCAGTCAACTGGACAAGTTTCCGGTTACTCTATCGCAGCACTATTCGCATTAACACCGCGTTTATTTTTGCCGCACCGTCGCAGTCGCTGAAGAATATAACACTGAGTCCCTTTCGAAAATTAGTTAGACTGGTCGTGCCTTCGGACATACCCGGCGATTAGTATTTTGAATATGTGACAGCTAATAGTATATTTATTTTATGTCTTCAGATTTCGCTAACTCGCGTTGTGATTAAATGATCATAAACTACTTTTTTTCTTAAATTCGTAACAATAATCAAGTTTGTTTATTTCTTTCGGCAGCCGGAAACAGTTGTACGATTATA
>Ga0056114_1001935_pt1 | contig 10036 bp, 8 predicted proteins | sample WorMetHERISLAND1_FD_77005 | JGI IMG/M metagenome (GOLD analysis project Ga0056114, IMG submission 77005) | Marine gutless worms symbiont microbial communities from Max Planck institute for Marine Microbiology, Germany - Olavius loisae HERON... ... | reverse complement strand
TTTGTAGCATCTCCTTCAGTACTTTGATACTGTTGGTTGGGTCTTTTGACCTGTAAAAACCGTCTCCCATATAACCTATACTGTGTTGGAGGGGACGTAAAACACTGCTCACTCACTCACTCACTTCGTCGGCTACAGCAAAGACAATTCGCCGGGCTGTTAGACGACTTATGTTTGAGGGTGACAGTTGACACTGAGAGTGTGATGTTATTTATAATTCTCGTAAAGTGCCCGTGCAACATTTTCTGGTTAAGCCGCATCACTGTATTCTTTGCATGTATAAAATAATAATAATCTTAAAGATGTTGTGAATTCCTAGTTGGTGATGTGAAAGTTGAGTGAGCTGCTGTGTGTAGGACTGACTGGAGGCCTGGCTGCTCCGTTGATAGCGGCCGGTGCTGGTGCGGTCATTGGCGGCGCCGGTGCAACGGTTCTTGGCTCAGTTGCTGGCGTCGCTATCATTGGATCTTTGTTTGGCGTCGCCGGCGCTGGACTTACAGGTTAACCATTACTGCACAGTATTCTGTTAAGATTTCCTCCTCATCATCGTCATCACCTTTGGCCAAGGGTTAAATTGATTAGACGTCAGACGGGGATCTCAAATTAGAGGTGGGGACTGGGGATCTCAAATTATAGTTGAGGGAGCAGAGATCCAACCAATTTAACCCTTGGTCAAAGGTGATGATGAGCTAATCAAAATGCTTAATAGTGGTGTGGATGATATTAATGATGGATATGTTATAGCATTGTGAGGTCTGCAGACACAGTATAGGTGAATGCTCTAAATGGTGCATTTTATATTGTCTAACTGCATATAATTTATTTACTTAACCTCCAGTGTAATGTGCCACACTTATGAGCAGACCCTCGGCAATGGAGCATTGCAGGGCTAATTATTGGTAGGCCATTAACGTGTTTGAGTTAGCTGTCATGCCAGGTTTGAGCCACGCTGGCTGCTGGGTGACCGGCGGTGGACTTCCAACAGTGCTAATGCTATCAACGTTTTCCAGTGGCATTGAAACATACGTATGTTAGTGACAGGAGTAAAGATCTAGTCTATTAGTATGATTGCAAATCTTTACTTTACTACTTTCATTCATTCACCCATGTGTCGGTTAACTCAACTTCGTATGTAATATGCACTGAACAATCATACTTTAGTTATGACATTTTCAAAGCATTTAATATCTTAAAGAAGTCAAGTACGTGATTAATAAAACAAACAAACAAAATGTGATATTTGCTAGGTTACAAGATGAATAAGAGAGTCGGCGGTCTCACAGAGTTTGAGTTTGAACCTTTGACTTCTGGCCGCTCTCTGACGGTCACTATTGCCGTTACTGGATGGTTGTCTGAGAAACATCATGGTACTGTTTTTCTGTTTAATTTTGTTTAAATTTTGTCTTATCTGTTAATCTAAAAGACTTTTAGTACATGGTCGTTGTCATTGTAAATTCTTTTACTATGCTGGTTAGGAAATTTTAAAACAACACATTGGTAAAACTCTTGGCAAACGTTTAGTTTAGTTAGTATTTTGCTGGTGATTTTCAGAAATGTGAGATGCATCTATGGTGATGGTCTCGGCTGCCACTGATGAGCCGTCCCCAAAGAACACCTAGTGTATACTAGGAGCTAGAATGTTATATGAGGCGGCCTTGTTTAGCCATTAAAGGTCGGCGACCACCTGGCTCTGTGCTGCATTCATCTCCACGCGCCCTTATAACGTTATTATCATTGTTGTTGTTTGGCGTATATTGTTCAGACTTCAGGTCGGCCTGGTTTGGTCTGGCCAACTCCACCGAGCAGTATATTCTCCGTTATGAGTCCAAGTACCTGCGTGAAATGGGTCAAGTTCTCGACTACCTCGTCAGTGTCGGCGTGTCGGCCGCGGTCCAGGAGACACTCAAGTACACTGTCCTGTCCAGTATGTACCATACTCACTGATAACTTGTAGTTGCTCATCAGATACGAATAAGGTGCTTGTTATGTAGCGGTTTCGTTGCTGAGATCCGTTCTTTCAGTGTAAGAGAAATGCTGGCAGCAATATCCTTTGCTCTCTGATGCTGTCGAACTGATATCTTTCTCTCTTCAATTCTTGCTCATTCTGTCGCTAGAATCTGCTGTTGGTCTCTCGTGTCTGTCAATCATGACGTCAGTCATCCACTGGAGAACAAGCAATCGCCTGAGTAGACCACCAGTAGGTGTTGCCCGGAGCAGCTGCAGCAGCATGCATGGATTGCAGGGCGAAGGTCAAGGCCTACACTTCAGTGGACAAGTGTGCTGCGACACGCTGGTACGAGCCATTACGGCACGAAGAGCTGGAATGGAGCAAAAGAATGGATACTAGTTGCAGTTTAGAATTACTTAAATTAGTAAATTTTGCTACTAATTTAGTGACGTCTAATACTTACTTACCTTTGCAACAATAGAATGGCTGTGAAAACATCATGCGAGAGATGTCACAACGTTTGTGTCTGTTTTCAGTCCTTACTGGACATTGGTGAAGGTACTTCATGAGTTATTTCACTCTCATTGTTGTCGTTAAGTAGGCCTACTTTGTGTTTATTTTTCACCCTTTACTATTATACGCATGCCTCTACACTGTGCAAAGTTTATTTGTTTATTTTGTTAATTTTATCACTGTATCTTTGGGCTATTTTTGTCCGCTGACCGTGGCATGTATATTTGTCCATTTTGCAAAGTTTAGTTTGTAGCATTTCCACAGCAGTTATTGTGCTTGCTACATGTTCATCTGCCAATTTGTTCCACTGTCTGTCATGACTATTCCCCGTCCTTATGTTACCAGATGGTATGATGATTTCATACCAGTTACTTTCATACCACCTGTTGCTATGCACCTAGTAAATTAACCTACACGGAGGTCTGAGCTGGAGTGCTGTTTACTTTATCGCGCTCTGCAAAGTGACAGTTACATTACATCGTTACACACTGAATACTCCACTACACGCTGAAGACATATTAGTCATTGATATGCAGCCTGCCTCCCTGACAGTTGTCAGAGGGTACGATTACCTTTGATGCAAGAATGCTATTGCAATGATATGTCGCTATCTCTGTCAGATTCTGTAACAAGTAATATGTTGTACTAAATGTGCTTAGTACAGTGGTAGACTGTTACTGCTTCATCATCGACAGTTTGTCTACCTATGTCTTAGTCGTGTGCTTATAATTGCAGACTTCATTTAGTGACAGGTCGTTCGCCATCGCTGGTCCACGCACCTGGAACAACCTACCTGATGTCGTCCGAGACTCGTCTCTGTCATTCTTAACATTCACAAAACTGTTACAATCCTATTTGTTTGTTTGCTCACTGCCGCGACACTTGTGATTATTAAGTGCCGTTTTACAAGTGTCCTAACATGCTAACTAATAACACGTTTAAATTCATCAATAACGACCAAAAAATTCTTTATACCTTGACGTTTCGACTTCCACCGGAAGACTTCATTGCAAGATGTCGAAACGTCAAGGTAATTTTTAGTCCTAATTGATGAATTTAAACGTGAAAGTACTTTCCACCAAATGAATCTATTCGTTGAAGCAAATTAATAGTTACTGATGTAAACTGGTAGCTTGTCATGTGTCAATGCTAGGTCTGTTGGCTGCTATTGCGTGGCCGGCAGCGCTGATTGGCATGGCGAGTGTCATTGACAACCCTTGGAGCGTGTGTACACAACGCAGTTGGTTGGCAGGACGACAGCTCGCCGATGTGTTGTTGTCACGGCAACAGGTGTGCGTTGCTAGGAAACAGTTGCTGTAGCAACCGTGAATGACGGATTGGTATTCATGCGGCATTTAGAATTATGTTATATTGAGCTGCAAAAATTTCCAGTTTTTTGTTACATTGCTCATGTTTTTGCAATAGCATTGTTTACCATTGCAGCGATGTTTCTAATAATAGGTTTGACCTAGATAGCACGATCACTCAGACAAACATTCAGACACGCCACGTGACGCTAACGGACTGTTGAAGATTAACGGGCGCAATACTGTGCGTGATTTCAGTTTTAACACCATCTAATATTGAAATGTACTTGGCATATTTGTGTCAACGTGGGCACAGCGTTGGGACAACGTTTATGTAATGGCCAAAATTACGCTGTTGTTTTGTCCAAGTTTGACCTATTTATGACATCATTTGCAAACAGAGCTATCTATAATGTCGCAACGACGGCGTCCGTTTTATCCCGTTCTTTTTCAGAACCTGAAACACTTGCAGTTGTTCTGTGAGTTTTTCGTTCATCACAAATGACGAAAGAAATTGCCGTCTTGACATGTGACACATGTAAGCTGTTTGGAAATGTGGCATATCATGAGATTTTTAGCTGAGCTTTACTTACTTGAAGTTTTGACCGCCATTGTTATCATTACAGCTGTCTGTCGTCTGTAACGTATGTGTGTCCTGGCTAAAGTTTTCCACGACCTTTTTGTACCTTGTAATGATAGCACAGTGACCTGGGAATTTTTTTGAGTCCAATATCTGAGAAAGCATCCATAGTGGTCCACCCTAATGGAAAAGGGTTAGCAAAACAGCAGAATACTTAGCTGTCTAAGTGATAGCTTGGCTGCTTGTGTATTTGGAATACAATTATCAATATCTATGTTATGTTTCCTATGTCACCAGAACTAAGACATTCATTGGTGGGAGTGGACATTAGATCTGTGTGCGTTGTGTCAGGGTAAACGGCCAGTGACGCTGATTGGTTACAGCTTCGGTGCACGCGTCATATTTTCATGCCTTCAGGAAATGGCGAAACGTAAAAGTGAGATTTTGAAGTTTGTGCTTTTTACCATCGACATGTATGTTGCTAACCTGTGTTTCAGCACTGCTGTAGATATACATAGATTTCCACAGCTGATTGGCAACAGAAAGAGCATGTGAGCTGTAAAGAAATCCTGCTGTGGAAATCTAATGAATTCACTTTTTTTCAACACAGAGCATATACAAAAAGTAGTTGTAATTGTAGTGCAAACTTGCAGATAGGCTTGGGCGGTGGTAACTTGAGCTGTAAAGGGGGTTGAGAAAACTAGGGTTTTGTCGGTTTTTAAAAGTCAAAAAAAACCTTAACAGTCCAATTTTTTGTGGCGTTTGAGCAGCCAGATCTTTGCTCACTGGTCTTGTAATGTTTGGGGTTTGGTTTAATCAATTCAGTATGTTTTTTGTTTCTGTGTAAGTTAAACCCTTAAAAACTTAAAACCTAATTTTTTGGTCAAACCATATGATAATGCCGCAGACTGATAGTCATGGAGAGGTGACGATTGTAAAGTCTCGCGAGGTTTGTCAGAGATAGTTGAAATTCTTGATCGTAGTTCTGTTGAGTTTTGTCATATCAGTCAAGTGATTGGTTGAGAAGGTTGCGTGTTTTGAACCAGTCAAAGAGATCGTCTCCATGATGTGTCGAGCTGCTGTGTATGTAGTCTGTGTGTGTAAATGCTGTTAGACTGTGAAGGCATTGTGGAGGAGGCCATCATGCTTGGTGCTCCGGTGACAGGCAGTGATGACGATTGGCGCCCTTTGGCAAGAGTCGTTTCAGGACGCATCGTCAACGGATACAGCAGGTCCACTGCACGTCACTGATTATAGCATCGTCAGTCGTCATTGACAGAGACACGGAGGGGAGAGAGGGGCGTGGTTCTCTCTGAAAGTGGGCGTGGCGTCAGAGTAAGTAAGTAAGCAAGTAAGTCGTAAATTTTTATAGCGCATAAAGTGCGATACCTCTAACGCGCTGTATGTATTGGTACTCTGACAACAATTGCGTTTTAATCAGACGTCTGCAACTGTCAGTGCTAAGCGTCGGATCACGCAGATCATAGCTCAGTGGCAACAGAAATTGCCCGACACCCATACGAGCTGAGACTGTGTAATTCGTGTGGCTTACTATAAGGGTTAGTCAGTCTCAAAAATAATGCTAAACGGTGATTATCAAATAAATAATGAGCCTTTGAACTATATGCACGCAGTGTGACATGACTCATGTAGTTATGATGATAGTGACTTTTCTTAATTACTTTATACAATTTCACTATGACATTGATACAGTCTGCTTACCTATGTTTCCTCCAATTTTGTGTGTGTTGTATCCTCCCCCCCCAAAAAAAGTCGAAATTTGGGGTCAGTGAAAATATTTTGGCTAGTACTAACCTCAAGTCTCAGCCGTTGCTACCATTCAGTTACAATATGTGATAATTCTATGAACTGAAATCGGTCTGTAATTGTTACGTGTGGTAGAGGTGACTGGTTACTCAAGTTCATGTATCGTACGGCCTCCGTTCAGTTCACCGTCGCCGGTCTGTCGGCCGTCAAGTGGACACATCGCGCTATGCACAACATTGATCTCACACACATTGTCAGTATCTGTCAGATATATGGTCACTTGATTTGTGCTTATTGCATAGTAGTGTTATATTTTGCTTATCAGCATCTCTTTGATGGTTTGCTTTTTTGTTGTAAATCTTGTGCGATTGACGTTGGTTTATTAAAGACTACTTGCTTACTTACAAGTCTCTGGAACAGGCTCAATGATTCACATGGCTCAAAGTCACATAAAAGGCCTGCGGAACCGGTCGTTAGTTTTATTAGCTTCAGTCTCTGTGTACGTCAGAAGATATTTCTCTAATGTTGTTGTTTAGGTTTTTCTGTAGCTAGGTTTTAGTTGTGTCTAGTTTTCTAAGTATTTGCCAATGGTCTGTGAAGATCGTCTTTGAATGTAACATTTCGTCATAATATTTTGAGTGAATGGTGCACTGGTAATGGACTTTGAATCCCGCCCGTGGCAGCTATGTACCAACGCCAACTCAGCATGCCATCCCTCCAGGGTCAGTTAATGAGTACCAGTGAAAGCTGGGGAGTAAACGGGCATACCACGTGATGCACTAGCCTCATATCCGTGATCTTACGGTTTCGGCTGGTGTCCGGCTGAGGGCTATGGTAATAGAAATCAGCGCCGCCCCGTGGACTCATGAGTATCAAGAAAGACTTTACTTCTAGTTTTACGCCCACTGCTGGTGGGCGTAAAACTCCACTTGCTATGTCAAACATAACGCACAGTAACATTGCAGCGTAATATTTTCGTAATATTGTCTGTTTACTTTCACTTTTCTCTCTGTCCTGTTGGAGTTTTTGTCTGTTTCTGTTCTGTATTATCATGTTTGATTAAAACTGTCATATGTGTGGCTGTTGGCTTCACTGGCTTCTGTGTTGGCTTCTGCTTATTATCTTTGCTTTATTGAATTTTGTTTTTTTTTTTGCACGGTGACAAATGAATATGATTGATTGATTGATTGATTCGGCAGGTCGGCGGACATTACGACTACGCGAAACAGATCGATGCGGTGCTTGAAGTGATTGGTGTCAGGACGAGGGAACGTGCTGAGCCCGGTGCAGTGGACTCACTGAGACAATGGTCGGCGGTCCAGCGTTGTGATGTGTCCACGTCTGTCAGCCCGGCAGTCGACTCGGCACTCGGTGATGATGTCGACGAAGCCGTTGAGGCCATTGAATATGTTGACATACCTCCAGACAGTAGTCACAATTAAACCCTTTGACGCTCACTGTTGCCATACGGGTACAGCTATAAAGCATCCTGTGCGGCAGTCCTGTGTGTAATTTTTGACATCCGGGCACTCTGACGCTCAGGGCTGAGCGTCAGAGTGCCCGGATGTCAAAAATTACAAATGACGGTCTGGCACAGGATGCTTTATAGCTGTACGCATATGGTGACAGTGGACGTCAAAGGGTTAAAACCTGGTGGCTAGTGTGCACTGGACCTACCAGGGGCTCAGCGTTAGCCGATAGCATGGCTGTCCCATGGTGGCTACTGTCTTCTCTGCAGGATACTGCTTATGGCTTATCTCCTGATATACAGGGTGGTCCAGACTGTTTGAAGACCTTTCTGTTTTTTACACTCTGACAATTAAGACAAATCACAGCTTGAAATTTAGACCACCCTGTAGTTGCCAGTATTTTGCTGTAGTTTTACTATCTTATTTAAACTGTGATGTTTTCTTGTGTATATATATAAAGTTATAAATACTATTTTCGATCTGTAAATTATTATTTGATTTGTAGATTGTTATTTTTGATAGTCAGTGTATGCTCTCCTGCCTCTTGTTGGCGTTAATGTTAGAGATTCGTTCATTATTTTGTGCGCATGGAAAATTGTACCACACTTTGGCGAAAAATTTGCACAACTAATGGAAGGAAAATCGGTTTAAAACAGACACAGTTTGTGACGTGATGCTACACATAGAAGAAATATGAGTCAGTGATTTGTGGAAAATCTGAGCTTCATTCTGTGAAGATATGTGATAATTTGTGTATGGGGCGAAAGTTTACGCCAAACTTTTTGTCGACTATTTAGTCGGCTTGGCCACATTTCACTATTCGGCTGAACTCAGCCGAATTTTTGTCTGCAGAGAATAACAAAGTATTTTGCACAGTATTTATCTATCACTTTGTTATGGCATGCAGTGTGAACCAACATAGGGAAGTGAACTTTGTGTAATATTACTTATTTTGTTATTTGGTTCCAGTGTACTGCAGTACCTCGTTGCCGTCTTTATTTGCTTTGACATAAATCCAAGTTGCACATGATGTGAAAAACCACATATTCTGTACAGAGAATTTGCTGCTTAACAGTACAAATCTGTGAAATCATTTGGTTGCTAACTTGCTTAACGAGATGGCACTACCGGTACTAATTTTTAGCCGACCGTACTTACGGTCGCGCTATTGGTACAGTGTTGCGTCCGTCTGTCTGTCGTCTGTGACGTTATGTATTGTGACTAAACGGTGCGTCCTAGAGCAAAAGTTACTATTGAGAGCCTATATGAACTCGTATATGAGAAATCGATTGGTACCAAAATGAATGACCTTGACCTTTATTTAGAGGTCGTTCAAGGTCATGTCAACCATTGCGGTGTCAATAACTCCAAAACTACTTGAGCTAGAAACTTCAAATTTGGGATGCTTGGCAAACATCAATTGTGCGTGATAACTAAAAGTGCGATTTTAATTTCAGCACAATTTAATATTTCGCCGCATTATTCGTTCATGGTCCAAAATCAAATCCCCGTGTCGCTATGTCTTAGTCTACTGTGAAGCAGTACAGTCGGCTATCCTAGCGACAGCTTGGCTTCTTGTTATGTATATCGTGCAGATATAAGATTGTTCAGATATTGCCAGTAAAGGTGAATTTTTGTCTTGTCTTTCACTGCTCTGTGGCCTTTGTATTTATAATGTTGTACAATTTTATGAAGTTCATTTTGTAATTTGGTTCACCTTTTACGCCCACTGTTGCCAAATGGCCACGGCTATAAAGCATCCTGTGCCAGACCGGGTTAAGCCGTCATTTGTAATTGTTGACATCCGGTTACTCTGACGCTCAAGGCTGTGCTTCAGAGTGCCCAGATGTCAAAAATTACAAATGACGGCTTAACCCGGTCTGGCACAAGATATAGCCGTGGCCATATGGCAACAGTGGGCGTCAAAGGGTTAATAATGTTTGCGTGTTATGAAAATTTCTGGAACGCCAAAGAACTGGTAGATGTAGCTTTCACTGATTTGATATTGTTGGTTGAATGACATTGACCTGTGACAGCAGCAGCGTGGGTTAGCAGTCTATCAGTGCAGGTCTAGGTGTAGTTACTGTTGCATTTATTATTTGTAAAACTGTGACTGACTGAAGACTAGGAAGCCAGACTTGTAATTGTAAGACTTGTCATGACTGGCAGTGGACACGGCCTGTAGTAATTGTATGTTAAGATCATTGTGCTTCACGTGCTTCGCAAGACTTTCATGAATGCTCAGATCACATCATCCTGTTGTAGCAAAGATTGCTTGTCTAATACTGAACTATTCTAGTCTGTGTCAGTACATTAATTACACTGTTGGCTTTCTTGTCGTTTTTACCGCGCGATGCACTTTAGTGCAAAGCGCGGTATTGCGATCGCATGTCGTCTGTCTGTCTGTCTGTCTGTCTGTCTGTCTGTCTGTCTGTAACGTTGGTGAATTGTG
>Ga0056114_1001934_pt1 | contig 10038 bp, 6 predicted proteins | sample WorMetHERISLAND1_FD_77005 | JGI IMG/M metagenome (GOLD analysis project Ga0056114, IMG submission 77005) | Marine gutless worms symbiont microbial communities from Max Planck institute for Marine Microbiology, Germany - Olavius loisae HERON... ... | reverse complement strand
GTGCGTTGGTGGTGGGGTGGCTGCGGGGGGGGCTGCCTGGGGGGACGTCCGGTGGTTGGGTGGTTTATGGGGGGGGGGGGGGGGGGAGTGTGTCCGAGGTGGGCTGTTGCAGCAAGCTTGCACCAAGCTGCTGATCTACTAGCTGTAGATAACTAACTGGAGCTGTTCACGGATGATAGCTGGTAGTTTAAACGTGCAGTCCCATACCTGCGTGACGCGTACATCTAGGTACGATAATATCACTTGGAATACCTGCGTATAGTTTTGCTTTCATCAGTTGATTTCATCATCATGGACTTCTCGCCCTTTGACGCCAACTGCTGCCATGTGGGTACAGCTATAAAGCACCACCATGTGCCAGACCGGGTTAAGCCGCCATTTGTAATTTTTGAGATCCGGGCACGCTGACGCCCAGGGCTGAGTGTTAGAGTGCCCGGATGTCAAAAATTACAAGTGACGGCTTAACCCGGTCTGGCACAGGATGCTTTATAGCTGTACTCATATGGCAACAGTGGGCGTCAAAGGGCTAATTTCAGTCAAGCGAACTCCGCCTGGTCGCCACTAGTGTATGCCGATTCGCTGTTCTAATCGATCCATTTTGTAAAATAAATCAGTTCTCTATTTACCACTTGACTGCAGTTGTTCTTGTTTGTTTATTGTAGTTTTAGCTAAAATTATAAGCTGACGTCATTATTGTTTACGTAAAATGTAATGCAATTGCGTGAATACAATGTGTAGTTATTGTGCACTGCCAGTGAGACGTCGCAAAAACACGATGCATACTATAAAATTTACTCGCAGGGTGTAATCATTTGACTATCAGCATAGTAGCATACAAGCGTCCATTTTCTCAAACTGTGGACTGGGACCGTTGGAATGCTTCAGCCTTCAGTAAGCAAAGAGATGAACGTCATAGTGTATAGTCTATTGTGATGATTGTTTCACGACGTCAGTTGGTATCTGACCGGCGCTTAAGTCTCGAGGCATGTACCCGTCTATATGTGGAACATGCTGGTAGAAGCAAACTCGATATATTGGAAGACCAGAGTTCGGGAGCCGTGGCTTCAGAGGTGTATTGAAGGTGAGGTAGGGCGTAGCGGGATAGGTTGCCGTTAGGCCGGTGTACTGTATGTTCGCTGCACTTTTAGCGAATGGTAATTCTGTTAACTGTTTGGTTGTCATGTATCTACATATTGAGCCTATACTCGTATGTAGAGTCTACATTGTAGACATGAGCTGCGCTGTATATACTACTGTATTACATCACACACTATTGTCACTCAGTGTGGAAGAAATCCCCAGAAAACGTTAATTATTTTAGTAAGTTAGTAAGAGCATTTCTATAGTGCACTGAGATCAAAGAATCGTCTAAAGGCGTTGATATGAACACCGTTATGTTGCTGAACTGATGGTTTCCGTTATCAATGTGCTTCGCTATATGCACGGCTACGTTTTACGTTCATTGTCGTTGTCAAAGCTGACTGGTGTGATGCGGTGTCTATGGAAGCGTTGTGCGGCGGGTTGCAGCGGCTGGGTTTGTTGGTCGGTTGGTTGGTTTCTATGATGGATTTGGCGTCAGTGAGTCGCTGTGCCGTCATGCACGTCATTCTCTCGCTACCTATTGATGACTTTCATTTCGCAGCCGTCGCGTTGCATCTGCCCCGTTGACGTTACTCTAGTGTACAGTCCGGAGATGCTGGCTGATGGCTTCTTTTCTGTCAGTTGAGACCGCCCTAGACGTGCACTGTGAGTTGCTGATCCGCGCGTCATGCAGCGTGCCTAGTGACTCATGACAACACTGAGTTACATGTAGAAGACTCCACCTAGTCAGTGACGTCTTTTGCCCTTTGCCACGCCGCTGTTTGACTTCGAACTAATCAAGCTACTTTGTAACAAGTATGCTTTGTTGGACATTATAATATGCGGTGGTTTTGCTCGTTTCTGTTCAGTCGCCAACAAAGGGTTAAAATTTCAGATTGTGTTTCTGGATAGCTAACACTCAATGGAGGCATGCCTCAGGGTTTCTACTTAGGTCCGCTTATTTTCTTAGTTTTAATAAATGATCTCACTGCAGGTTGTTTGCTCCGCAAATTCGTAGATGATACAACCCTTTCAGAGATTATACCTAAAGGAGAAACTTGTAGTAATATGAGCTCCTCAGTTGAGGACATTCTACACTGGTCTCAGTGCAATTTGATGAACATAAATTGGAACAAAACTAAAGAGTTGGTTTTAGGTTCTGACTTAGATAAAAAATTTTGTCAAGAGTTATGTGCTGATGGTAACATTGTTGAGCGTGTCAGTGTTTTTAAGTTACTTGGTGTTAGCTGACCACAGGAGTGTACTGTGCAAGGCATTTTTTTGAAAAGTCTGTTCTTGTTGCCAATAGTTGTTTACACTATTTGTTACCTCCTCCACGTCCAGATTCTGTACACAGACTGACAGCATCTACCATACATTCCGCAAATACCTAAAACTTCGAGATATTATTACTCTTTCATACCCTATGCTATTAATAATTATATGTTTCCTAGTTCACAGTCGTAGTTAACAGTGTTGTTTTGTATTTAGTAATAATTGTGTCATATTTATCGTTTTTTTTGTGTCACTGCTCCCTGTACTTGTAGTTAATTTGTGCTTTTATGTCTTTGTGTTCACTCCAGCACTTGTGCTGCCATTTTATTCAATAAACTATGTATAATGTATGTAAAGTATCGCATAATGATTAACGACAGTGTTTTGTTGGTTTTGCAGAATTGATCGGGTCCGCCAAACGACTAAACGTCAACTTTCAGGACGCGTCTGGGTGAGTGACTATGAAGTGCTCTGGCTTGTTTGATGTCATTAACTGCATTCCAGCGAGGTCCCTCCGTAACCGAGAGTTAAACAAAAGTGCAGAGCGTAAAAAAATTCTCAGTTTTCGCCCAGTAACTCGCCGTATCTCAGACACAATGCTCGATAGGTTTGTAAATAGAATTGAAGAGTATCAGACTTGTATATGATGTGATGATTTTCAATGATCGTTAGTGAGCTCTTGTCTAGGATTATTTCAGCTGCGCGAACCTCTCCAGTCTCTCGTGACGGATATCTTGATAAGTACAACATATATCACTTACCGTTCTCAGCGTCACTGGAGGCGCCAGAGTAATTTTAAAGGTCATAAAAGTAACAGGGCTGAAATGCTGTGAAGTCGTTGGTTGGAAAACAAGAAGAGATTGATGTGCGACGATACGCTGGGAGTTGTGGTGAGTGGAGCCAGTGTGCTTGGCATAGACCGCAGTATGCTTGTCTGTTGGCAACTTGGCTGTCTGATCAGTCAGGACTCGGGAGCCTGGGAGCCTTGAAGACTGGATGTGATATGAAGGCGTTGTTAATCACTGCCAGATATACAGCGAGAGCGAGCGGCGGCGAGACTTGGCGTTGAGCTGATAGTGATGACAGATGGTCACTCGCTTAACCAGTTGACCCAACAACTGACCGGAAGTGGCTACCTGGAACGCATTCTACACGCTCCGCACGAAAACTTAATTATCCGCGGCACGGAAAGCCGCCGCCGCTTGGCGTGTTGTAACTGGAAACTGTGCGGGCATCTGCAGGCCTACAGTCATCTGAGCTATGGTGCGGACTTCTGGGATTCACGTGCGGTAAATCACACGTCTGCTGGTGCCTAGGGAGGAGCACGTGGGCAGGGCTGCTGGTATATGTTAGTGTGCTGTCAATGGTCACTGCTTTACCACAATAGCCGCAGACATCTGTCGTAGTCGTTGGATTGGAACTGAACGGTGCATATCCGCTCGACGTCTTCTGCAATCATCATCATCATCATCACACGGTGATTAACGCGGTATAAGCGCAAGGCACTGCAGGAACACGTTACAGAGTCAAAAGTATCACGTGTGTTGTCAGTGTCAAAAAGTTGTTGAGGAGAACAGATAAGTCTTCAATCGCAGTGCAGAATGAGGAGACGGTTGGCGCTGGTGTGCTGAAGTCTGGTAGAGCGTTCCATGCCGGGGCGACCGTCGCCAGTGTCGCACGACGTGTCGCCGGGACGACGTTGACGATGAGGACGACCGCATTCCGATACTCAGTTCGGATCGATTTAACGATTCAGTTAACCCTTTGACGCCCACTGTTGCCATATAGGTACAGCTATAAAGCATTGTGCCGGACTGGGTTAAGTCGTCATTTGTAATTTTTTATATCCGTGCACTGCGTCAGAGTGCCAGGATGCCAAAAATTACAAATGACGGCTTAATCAGGTCTGGCACAGAATGCTTTATTAGCTCGCGACAGCATTATACGATCTAGCATAATACTTAGCGCGCTATATCCTATCGCCGTTCTGTCCGTCTGTCCGTCAGACGGGTGTATCATAGAAAAACGGTTGAAGTTAGGATTATGAAATTTTCACCGTACGGTAGCCCCATCCCTCTAGCTTTTGCGGGATAAGTTTCATCCAGAAATTCTGTGGGGTTTCCCACGAGCGGGGTGTCAAACAAGGGAGGGGTGGGTAAAATCAGCAGTTTTCTATCTTTAAGCGTGAATATCTCGAAAATGGTAGCAGATACGGCTAAAGTTACTATTAATGACTAATAGGAAGTCGAATATGGGCTTTCCATTGACACCAAGATCGATGACCTTGGATGACCTAGAACTGCTGTAAGGTCAAATTCTCTTGGAATTTCGCGACATTTCTCGCGTTTCGGAGGCAATAACAGCTAAACGAATGAAGATAGACTCGTATTGTCAATTGTAGCCCACTAAATGTATTTTTCAGCGATGTATAGATTGCGTTAATATCGCAAGGCGTTCCTCAGCTAGGGGGCGTCAAACAACGTTGAGATGGCAAAAACAAGTCTTCATACACACACGGCTGTCGCGCGCTTACCTGGCGTACGGTTAGCTAGGCTTTCTTGTAGCTGTACGGTACTAACAGTTGGCGTCTAAGGGTTAAAACGAATTGGTTGTCTCGTCTACTTTTGCAAAATGTGGTTTAAATGAATGATTTTGATTGAACTTTCATTAAACTCTTTGATACAGTTGGCGGCAGAGCTGTGATGCGGCAGTGGGTCGAGCCACATGGTCGAGCTGGCAGGAGCGGACGACTGCACTGCGCTGCAATGTCCTGTCTGTAGACTGCCAGTATATATAGTGAAGTGAACGCTCGTCCAATGCCGGTGAAATCGCCGCCGTTATACGCATCATTTTACTGCTGCTGCTGCAGCTGCTGTTGATAATGATGATAGCGATAATGATGCTTGCGGGTGATTTACTCGTTATTGACGTAATTGTTTCTCGTCTCTCTCTGCCTCCCCCCTCCCCCCCTCTCTTGCTCTCTGTCTCTGCGGCGCTCAAATGCTCCCGGTTCGTTCAATCGTTCTTTCAGACTCGTGAGCTTACATTCGATCGTTGCGCCTGTGCAACTTCCTCCGATGCAGTGTTGCGGTGCTGCTTATCGACTCTCCGCTGATTACCGTTGATCGGTCTGCGCGTTGATGCGTGGTTTCCACCCCTCCCCGCTGCTGATGATGCTGGCAGGCTCTAGCTGCCTCATCTCCTTCTCTTCCTGTATTATCGCCGCATCTGTAATATCAGCGTGCTGGCTAGCTGCCGACAACACGGCCCTGCTCCGAACCGAACTTCAGCTCCACCTACTCCATTCACCTTGATTGTTTATACGGCGTGACCTAAACGAGTCCATGCCTAAACAGAACCAACTCCGCGAGAAAATACCGTTCCCGATAGTTGTCACCGTATGCGGCCCCATGGAGTCCTACCTATATAGATAATGTATAATAGGACTCCATGGCGGCTCTCTCGGCTAATTAAAGCAGGTCAGCTTGGTGTTGAAGTATTAGACACAATATTCGATATGCTTAATCGTTACGTATAGACCGCCAAAGGCCCACATTGTACTGACACGATAATGTTGGTCAGAAGTCAATTGTGTGAAAGTGGCTGCAGACTAAAATATTTAAAAATGTGACTTATTGGGTCGGAGCAGTGGTATTGTGGGTTGGTTCGGGTCTGGCAGTGACTCAGTGAGTGATAAATGCAGGGCTGAATGAATACAGTGTGATAGTATGCGACCCCAGCCAACCGGTCGGCATGCATTCTTCTGCTGTGAGATTTATCTCTGAGTCTGACCTATCTTCACTGTGTTTAGATGCCAGCTTTTTACCCATCGACCGACGCTTCTGCCGCCAGTTAAGTCACATCAACCGACGTATACCACAGTGGCTACTCGTCAATTAGTAGGCTTGACTGCTTGGCTCGGCTCTCCATAGTAACCATAGGTCTATCTCTCACCGTTTACGCAGTGCTCCGACTTGTCACCGACGGACGGATGGAATTGGTCTAGCAAAAGGCAGCACTATGCACTAAAGTGCATCGCCTCCAAAAATGACATTACAGGCTGCAAGAGATATGATGTTTGTTGTGCAGCAAGAATAGATGACTGGCGCTGGCGTTGTGTGGTCCTTGCACGAAACTTATCACTTCGAGCAAGATGTCATGCAAGTCGCCAAATGCGATTGCGATATATTGTGATTAGTGAAAGTTTTTCGTCGGCAACTGCGGCTTATCGTAGGCTGTGTTGCAGGAAGGAAGGAAGCATTGTGTAAGCTAGCTATAGGGAGGTCTATATGCCGAGTGGACGTACCGTCCGTCCAGGCGCCTTCGTGACGCGCCGGACCGGGCGTTCGTAGGTGCATGAAGTGGCGTATTGTTATAGCCGGGAAACATGAGTACCGAGCAGTCTGGCCGTCTATAAGTACGTGTATATTATGATCTAGTGCCGTTCAGCTGAATATTACCAGCAGTAACGTTTACTTCGGTCATATCAGCGATCGTTGTGCCGTATATCTCTATGTTTGCTGCTGACGTTAGTACCCCCGTGGCGTTAGCAATGCTCTAGTTAGTAGTTACGCGTCTTAACGGTCATGTACGGTAGGCTATACATGCGTACGTCCAGTTGCCAGATTAGGCGAGATGTATTCTCACAGATGCCGGCCAATAAATTTACTCAGTTTTTTTTTACGGCCGATGTACTTTAGTGTCCGTCCGTCTCTCCGTCACATGTCGGAGCACTGCGAAAACGGTGAGAGATAGGCCTACGATTATTATGGGGAGCCTATAGGAATTCACCACTCAGGGAACCCACTTTCAACCCCCTACGACCACCCCTTCCCCAAGCTGGGGGCTCACAACCCTCAGTCAAAACTTGCATCGCAAATTGCGACCAAAGCATCGGACGCCTTGTAGGGTTCCCCTGCCTTCTTGTTGGGCAGATTCTGCGATTTTTGAGACGCGTAAGACGACGAAGAAAAGCGCTGAAAGGTCTGGCGTGAACAAAGATGGCTGTCTGTCTGGTAATTTTAAAAGAACGTGTACGAGAAGATAGTGAAGTTCTGGTGAAAAATCTGTGTATAGTAAAACGTCAGGTGAGAAAGTATTCATTTCCGAACCCCTCCGAGCTCTTCATCAGACTATGACGCCCCAAAAATGTCAAACAAGAGTTTTTGTCAACGAAAAACAGCTAAACAAACAAACCTACCAACCAACAGACTACTGAGGATAGTCATTCACTTATGAGACCTGTGAAAGTTGCAGTTACTTCTGCCTTGCATTAAATGTCTAATAAATTTTAAGTTTCTACGGCATTCCGATTTTGAGTAAATCGTAGGCACATGACAGACAGACAGACAGACGGACTGAGTGCAACACTTTATCTGTCCGAACCAGCAATAATGCGCGCTCGCTGCTGGTGCTTCACGCTCTGCGAAGACAACGGCGTATAATGTATGATACTTTGGCGATATTTCAACGCAAATTGTACAAATATAGAAAAGACCTTGTTCGCGCGAAATACACGTAGGCTAATAGCTGTGTCTAACAAACAACCGTCTACATTGTGACACAAACACTGACCACGTGCGATTTGCAGTCGAGGTTGAGTGAACTTTTAAAAGACTTAAAAACTTCGGCGCCTTTTAGCGGAAAAATTTCAGCGACAGTCCCCAATTTTTGGCAGTCGTGCATGCTACTCGTGCAACGGGATACGTGCAGTAGCATGGGATGACACAAGCTAGATGGAATAAAGTGGAGCTCCGTGTTTTAAGTTATTCACAAAAAACGATTTCTGCTTTTTCGTTCCCAGTGACCTTTACCTTTGATTTTTTTGATTTCAAAATTACTTCACCATTCAGTAGAGCCATGAGTAACCTCCCCATCCCATATTTAGTGAACGAAAGGTATGTGAGGTATAGACAGACAGACAAATAGCGCAAAAAAGACGCATTTCTGCTGGCGAAATGTGTCGGACGATAATGGGTAAGTGTTTGATTGTGGCTGGCTGCAGGATGTCTGCGCTGCATCAAGCCGCGTTGAGTGGCAACATCGACATAATGAGAGTTCTGCTCGAGCACGGAGCAGTCGTCGACATCGCAGACTCGAAAAGTAAGTTACTCAACCCACAGTGTTTGATCGACGGACGTGCGACAACAAGTTACGAAACTACTTAACCTTCCCCCTTGTCGTGGCGTCGAACCAACCATTTCGTCCTGTTTTCATACGTTTTCATACGTTCGTTACTTCGTTTAGTTACGTGCAGTGACCTCATTAACTCATCGGTGATTGGCGGAAACTAGCACAGTAAGACTGTTGACTGCCAAATCTCTTCTTGATATCAACGTGAAAGGTTCGTAGAAATCAGGCGGAGATAATAGTCACTAGTCAGGTGATAATACGCTGTTGCAGTGTTGCTGTAGACTGTATATCGGTTAGATGGATATGAGGTCTATAGCATTATAATTTCAATTTGCTTATATTCTTCTTTCCAGAATTTTAGGCAATGCTAAGTTAATTTTTACCGAACACCAGAGTGTCAAAGGAATCAGAGTGCATAAATATCATATTTCAGGGGACTGTTTTGTTAGTTGTTAATATACTTAATATACTAAAAACATGTTTATAATCAATTCTGTTGTTAATATTGGCACATTATGTGCAATTCCCACAGTAGCTGACTGCAGTGCAAATCATTACGTTTAACTGACGTTTTGTTGTCTGTGTTAATGATCAAATAACATTCATAAGTTGATCATCAACTATTATCTGATATTTGCCTGCTGCATTTAGGTAAACAATTTCCTGTTTTTCGGTACATCTGAACTTAATTAATTGAATGCCATTTTCAATCAATTGTGAGAACATAACACTTGATATATTTACCAGTGTCTGATGAATTATGTGGGAATGCAGCACGAGCAGTCTACTGCATTATATAGTTTTCTGGTTTGATAATTTTGTTATGTTTGGTTGCAGTGACTGGTTTATTAAGCCACTAGACTGATGATTGTTCAGTAGTTAAATATATTTCTGCTATTCGGCTACACTGTAAAAGTCTGCATGGCGGACCCTTGAAGAGTGTTGTTTGGTGACGGTATACCTGTTACCTGCCTGCAACGGATTAGGAAAGAGCGCATCAAGTCCTTAATTCATGCTATGCCAGAAGAATGTCAGTACATTCACTTACAGTTAATTCTTACAATTGAGTTGAGGAACTGATCCGTTCTTATCGATCATGAAAATTAAGACTGATTTGTAATCAGTTGCTAGGCCGGTGCTTTGGCCTATCAGAATAACCTGGAGCAAATAACAATGGAAGAGTCTTTGGGCATATGAAAAGAATACGGTGCATCGCGCGATTTCCTTGTGACACCACGGCTCTTGATTAATGACTGACTATATCCGTTTCCTATACAAATTGCAGACGTTTTTCTACCAACAGGGCCGTAGCGGGCCACGTGATGCCACGGTGTTTCGGTGGCGCAGCGGTTAGGGCGTCGGATTACCTAGCGCTCATGGATTCGATTCCCGGTCCGGGTGTTATCAGGCACCTAGGTCAACTCAACCTTCCATCCCTCCGGGGTAGGTAAATCGAGTACCAGCCTTCACCGGCTGGGGTTAAGGCGGGGTGCGTTCGCTTGTGTCGGGTGGCAAGTAACATTGTGTGATCCCATATGGCAAGCGACACCC
>Ga0056114_1001933_pt1 | contig 10038 bp, 6 predicted proteins | sample WorMetHERISLAND1_FD_77005 | JGI IMG/M metagenome (GOLD analysis project Ga0056114, IMG submission 77005) | Marine gutless worms symbiont microbial communities from Max Planck institute for Marine Microbiology, Germany - Olavius loisae HERON... ... | reverse complement strand
TTCAGTTTCTGTAACATAACATTATCTCGTGTCAGTGGTGATCGAGCTTAATCAGGTTTATGAATGAAAATTTGTTTAATGTTAAAATTATTGTATTAAATTCCACCACATAATACACGATACGACCGCGTCTATGCACCAGCAAGTACCTTGTACTCGCAAAAAAAATGATATCCTTGGGATCACGGCTTATTGCGTGCTGTAAACTCGCTCCAACTTTAGCCAGACAAATGTGACGCCATAAATACGTCATCGATCGCAATGAATATCTAATTTTTACATTGTCAGAATCTGTCAATCCTTGTGTATATTCACTGCAATTTTTGTTTACATCCACAAATAATTCATGAAGATATGAAAGAAAATGTGAGTGGGTGTTTTTTTCTGAACACAGTGTATTTGTATTTGAAAGTAAGAGCTAACTGGGAGACTAGGAGTAGAGTGTCTTGCTGATAGCAGTTGCTATTGGTAAACATCTGCAGGAAGGTGATTGTTTCTTACATGTAAGTGGCATCATGTCGAAAACATACGGAATGCCGCGTATGTTACAGGAAGAGACATCAGATGGTGAGTTGAGTATCAACAAATCAGCTGATCATGTGACGACGCCGGCGTCTGCTGGGAAATACGTGAGAGGAAAGACAAAGAAGCTGACACCAGAGCAGATGGTGGCGAGACGGCGACGGCTCTGGGTCATGATAATGAAGAAGGAAATTCCACGAGTAAGTACGGAAATTCCATGAGTAAGTAATTAGTGTGATAATTGAGTGAATCAGTAGTGAGCGAGATGAACTAAATCGGTAAAGTTCTGAAATGACATTTGAGTGCTCGTTCTATGACCCCTGAGCTTAGGTTTTGAGATATGATGCATTATGATAAATAAATAAATAAATAAATAAATAAATAAATAAATAAAATTGGTAACTGATGTGTTGCTTTCTCATTGCTTATGATAGTATGAGATTGAATTATGTTGAACACTAGATGCTTGCAGTTATAACTGTAATAGTTTGCTTTACTTCACATACTGTATTCTGCTGCTGTTAATACTGGTGTTTAGTGATGTATGGATGCATTTGTCCTGGTGTACGTAGTTGCGTGATATGATGTTGATAATACGCAGGCTCAGAAACAGAAGCAGGCGGCAAGAAAGGAAATGCTTGCAAGTATAAAGAAGGTCAGACATACTGTATTTTTCATGCAGCAGTAATCTTGATGCACGATTATTCTAAGGAATTCAAAAACAAAAGTTGTTGACTGCATAAAAATCATTTCACAGTATTGTCAGTGGCATGAATGCTTGTCTTAGAAATGGCAGCCATTAACTTGTAATTTGTACTGTATTGTAAAACTGCAGTTAGCCTTCGTTGTTACAATCTGATAAGAGAAATATCTTGGCCTGCAATTTATTGCAGCAGCCTTTCAGATACATCTCACTCTCAGTTGTATTGGTCTAGGTATCTAATCTGTTAGTGAAAGGTCACATATGTACTACTTCTGACCTTAACATCAGCAACTGGCCCATAACAAATATCACATGTAGACTTCCATCCTAGTGTCGACTGTGTGACACTGTGACTAGGTGGTTTTTTGGCGTGGTGGATTTAATTGTGAAGGTTTTACTTTCTGATAAAAAAGGAGTGTATGTGGACTCATTTCAATGACACTGAAGGCTTGAACAATTCTCTGATGGGTGTTCTGATGATCCTTAACTTGTGCATATTTTAGATCAGTTGTGTGTGATTGGTTTTTCGACCTCACTGACGTGAAATGAGCGATGAATGAATCAACATATCACTAGGCTTCAGATGCCGACACGTGTGACAAACTATGATGCAGGTTGCGAAAGAGTGTCAGCGCGAATGTCGACGCTCGGCGATGCTGTCGCAGAAGACGATGAAAGATGCCGTTACACGCGCTCGACGCCTTTCAAAGGAGATGCAAGCGTACTGGAAACGATTTGACAAAGTGGAGAAGGAACATCGTAGGAAGGCTGAGAAAGAGGCGATGGAGCAGCGGAAAATGGACATAGAATTTCGTGAGGTAACATGCTATGTGCACACATTAAAATATAAGTTTATGCATAACAATCCATCCATCCAGCAGCAACGGACTCTTATCCAAGTCATGTTATTGAGTATATCTTATATCATTTGAAATGTTTGAATCGTGTTACTTCTGTGCATTAATTTTTTGATAACTTTCTTACTAGTGTGATGCTATGTTTCAGTGCAGTATTGGTTGTCAAATCTGTCAGTCTGTCACTATGGTTTTGTATCAGAACGCCTTAACTTACCGTCAGAATTCTTTCACCATCTGATAGCTTCTACATTATAGCTTTACAGCATTCCGATGAGGTCACCCCTAATGGGGGCCTTAAACACGAGTGGGATATAGAGATTTGAGCATTTAATGAGCTAAACGTTTGTCTGTGTCCATCCGTCTGACCATCTTATATGACAGCTTGAGATGCCAAATACTTCTTCCACTCTCAGTATGCTATTCTGTTGTAGCAGATGGTCGCAGATTGTGCAGGTTATTAAGGCCACATAACTGGTTTTAGTGCACACTGTTAACTTTCTGAAGCCTTGCTGTCCTTAGTTAAATGCGGAAGAATCAACGCTCTTTGTCACTGATAGCTGGGCTTCTTAAATTTTGGCAAGTGCTAATCGATTGTGCTTACGTTTTCAGATTTAGTAGATATTAGCTTAAGTTACCACTGGCTTTTACACATTTTTTGCAAGCAAAACTTGTAACAGTGAGTGCTGCTATCAGGTGCCTGCAGAAACATTTTCATGTGTAATTTTAAGTTGCCATTAAATGCTGCATTGACACATTTTGAAGAAGACCGTCTGTTTGGTTTGTCGTCAGATGAAAAGGCAGCAGAGGAAGCTGAACTTCCTGATAACGCAGACAGAACTGTATGCACACTTCATGGCACGTAAGCTGACTGGTGCGACTGATGCTGAGCGTGATGCTATCCTGCACCACTTTGATGAACCGGTGTCAGTGAAGTCGCGGCCTGTCATCGGCGGTGTCGTCCACACCTTTCCAGACGATGATTATGGTTTGTTATTGCATTACTAAGAGCGGATTGCAAGAACGCCAGTCAAATCTTGAGTGGAGTTTTGAGCGGCTGATTTCACCACACGACATTTGAGTGGGCTCATCTTGACTTGAGAGTGGGTTTTGTGTTGTTGCAACAATTTTTATGCCGAGTGTACTTAAACTAGCTAGTTCAGTAGACTCAACTGTTGAGTGGCATTTTGCAATCTGCCCTAAGTGCCTTTTTCATTTCCTTAGAAGTACTGTTTGGGGTCCTGTAGACGCTTACCTGGCGTGACTTTATACTACACCAGTGTAAGCCAGTATCAAGTTATGTAGGTTAGTATTAGGAAAGACATTTGTGAAAAAATTCTCCTTTTTTGCTGAAGAAAATCTCAGCTTACAGAAGTGCGACTGCATGACATTCATAGGCAACTGGTTGTTAGAAATATTGGTTGATTGACTAAAACGTGCATCATTCTTTATACTGTAGTGTCGTTCTAAGAAGTCAAAAGCTGTGGGTCATAACAAATGGATAAAGCTAAGTCGATATAGAAAAGTTGATAATGTTGATAGAGTGATGATAAGAGCGATGATGATTTCTACCGCTCACCTTGGTTCTCCTGATAAAATGTTTCTAATCCAAGTTTGTTTTGTTGTTGTAAGAACTTTGTTTCAGTGAGTTAAAATTATAGTTTCTAGACGTGCTCACTGGAACAGAGTCATTTATGCTGACTTTTAACATTTAACATGCGCCTGTTCAGTGAATTGCATCGTTAAGTATATTTGCATAACAGACTCCAGATTGTCATATAACTCCAAAGTTCGTTTTTCACTCTAACGCACTCTTGTTATTCTCACTCCAGTTGCTAGGTTGAGAAAGGAATACGCTATAAATTTGACCTTTTTTGACCCTTTGACGCCAACAGTTACCGTATGAGTACCGATATAAAGCATCCTGTATCAGACCGAGTTAAGTCGTCATTTGTAATTTTTGACATCCGGGCACTCTGACAGTCAGCCCGCTGAGCATCAGAGTGCCCAGATGTCAAAAAATTACAAAAGACGGCTTGACCCGGTCTGGCACGGGATGCTTTATAGCTGTTCCCATATGGCAACTGTGGGCGTCAAATGGTTAATGAAACAATGGGATTTAGTAGCTGAAGTAATTCTGAGCTGATCGTATTGAATGTTGTCTGCAGACAGTGAAGAAATGAAGGCAGTGGCTGTGAGCAATGCAGAAGCTGCATTTAAATCTCACCAGCATCGAGTTAGTTGTTTTCCAGTTTAAAAGTACTATTTAATTTATTTCATATTCATTTCGTGTTATTAGTGTTTTCAGTAACCCGAGTGTTATGCAGTGTTGTATATATGACATTGTGTTGTTAATTGTTTGTCACTGGTTTTGTATGTGGATTACTTAACATTACATTTGCAGGAAAGTGTATAATTGTTTGTTATTGTGTATTTAGTGAGTGAAACTGGTAGGTATTTTGATGTGCTTCGTGATTGTATGTTGTGCGTTCTGGTAGAAAGGAGCATTTGACGAGGAAGTAAAAAGCCGCAAGATCGTGCAGGCTTCAAGTGAGTCGTAACATTTATTTCTTCATTTTTGTTATGCTGCCATGTTACATTTAACTTTCGACAGTACTAATAATTCCATTGTGAGCTTATATTTGAGGAATAAGCTCAATATATTGGCTTATAGAGCCTCTAACCCTGGCTGTGAGTTTAATGCAGAGTACAAGTTTGAGATGTCAGACCAGCTAGTATGAGACTTTCATTCATTGTCTGATAACGTCTGGCATTAACTTACATCGAAACTGAACTTCTGATAACCTTTCTTGAGAGAATTAGAATAGTGCTGTTCGTGAATGACGTCATAAATAGGTCAAATTCAGACAAACAATAGCGTAATTTTGGCCGTTTGATAAGCGTTGTCCCAAAGTTATGTTAACACACGCTGTGCTTACATTGACATAAATATGCCAAGTACTTTTCACTGTTATATGATGTTAAAATTGAAATCATGCACAGTATTGCACCCATTAATTTTCACTCGTCCATTATCATGTGGGTATGTCCGAATGTTTGTCCGATGTGCTAACTAGGTCAGACCTATTTTTAGAAACATCGCTGCAGTGGCGAACAGCACTATTACATTGGGCTTTAGAACTGTGATTATTGTGGTCTACATGAAAGTCCTCCGTGGAGTGAATATGATGGTTTACTGGCAGTTTGTACTGAATTGAGTTTGTAACATGTGTTAACTTTGTCAAGTAAATTATGTGCTTGTATAGGCAGTGGATCAGCATTTGCAAATCCTGCCATTAGTACGGCAGCTGAGAGGCCACAACCTGTCATGTTTGAAGGCAAACTCAAAGGATATCAGTTAAAGGTTAGACAATAGACATCGCTATGTTCCATACATATTCAGAGTGACAGTTTAGCTAATGTCTACACTTTACATATAAGCTACAAATTGCTGTGCATGGAAACAAATTTATGTGTCAACCCATTAAGTAAGTTTATCCAAGCAGCTATAAAGAACAATAAAATTACAAATTATGAAATAGATAAACAGCAGTGTCACATAAGTATTAACAGACAAACTTATGTTATAGAGGTGCATGCTTGGCATATATTAGAAGTCTATTTCAGTATAGCATGCTTTTCAGTGCAGTGTATATAGGCTAGAGACTAGTTGCTTACTATTTGAGTTCATGTAGTCGTTGCGGATGTTTTATTGCAGGGTATGAATTGGCTGGTAAACTTATACAATCAGGGCATCAATGGAATACTGGCCGATGAGATGGGTCTTGGAAAGACGATTCAGAGCATTGCTTTCTTGGCACACCTGGCTGAGGTGAGGAGATAATGACAGTAATTGAGACCTGAAACCTTGGCCCACATTTTCGAAACTGAGGAAAATTTTGAGGAAATTTCTTAGGAAAATATTTAGCAAAAACACTAATCTCGAATTAACTCTTTTATTTTTACGTCTTGTTGGAAGTTTTTACATGACGTTGTTAAAGCTTTAATTAATAACTAAAACGAAATTATGTCTTGTGCTTTCCCAGATATTGCCAAAGATTGTCCTGAGATGAGAAATGTTGCTAAGACTTTCATAAGAAGTTTCGAGAATGTGAACCCTGATGATTACAGTCTGTGGTGAAAACTGCAGTGATTGAGTTGATCGCAGCACTGGTGACACTTGATAGGGTTGCGTGGCAGTGATATGGTGGTGTTTTCATTGTGTTGCAGTCACAGTTTATTTGGGGTCCGTTTCTTGTCATTGCTCCTGCATCAACTCTACACAACTGGCAGCAGGAAACGTCACGATTTGTGCCGCAGTTCAAGGTTGTCGCAATTGTCCGATGAGTTACTGTTGTCTCTTGTCTGGTTTTGCCATGTTTTCTTTTGGTTTTGTTATTTTTGGTTCTTAAAAAGTCCTTTGTACTCAGGTCATTCATTGCTGTCTTTTATTCACTTCTCAGTTGAGCTGGTAATGTGTTGTATCTTCTTGTTGTGTTGATTAATTAGCACTCTGCGTGCCAACTCTGTCAGCTATGTTCGTGCATCCTAACCTGAGTCTGCTTGGTTCACAATTGGATCTGGTGTTTGCCAAGGATGGTTGTTGGGACTGGTTGTTGGATAGAATTATTGGAACGTGTGGCATAAAAGGCCCCCAAACCAGGCTTTAATTTCATTTAGTTTAGTTTGTGAATATGTTGGCTATTTTTTGTCTGGTTGTATAGTTTTTTGTGTTGTTCTTGTTTGTACAGTGTGAGTCAAAAAAATCCCCCCCCTAGGGGACCTGACATTTTTTTAATTTTTTCACAAACGGTTGAGAATTTGTAGTCGATTTTTTACACACCTATTAAACGTTCCTATCTTCACTAGATTACAAATTTTTGTTTAATTATCACCGATTTTGACGAAGTTATGCCATATTAAGCGCGACTATCCGGTACACATAATATGCGCAAAATGTCCAAAACGCGCCAAAACACAAGCGTTCAGATGTTTGCGTAAGTCGTTGATAGCTTTGTTGATCGTTGCCTGTGGCAAGTCACTATAAAATAAACACTTTTATAATGTCAACAAACATGTTGGAACAAATGACGTCAACAATGACGTCATCTGTTCAGTAAGCAAACTTAGAAATTAAAGTTCTAGTGAAATGTAAAATTTCGCTAGGTGGTCGCGCTTAGTATCGCATAACTTTGTCAAAGTTGGAGATATTTGAATGAAAATTTGTACTCTAGTGTAGAAATGATCGTATAATAGGTGTGTAAAAAATTGATGAACAATTCCCAACCGTTTGGGAAAAAATTTCAGAAAACCGTAGGGGGGGATTTTTTTTTGACTTACACTGTAGTTACATGGTAGGTGCTTGCTTGTTTTGCACCAGTCAAGAGATTGGCTGAAGATAATCTACAAAATGACCTATATGGCAGTTGTGGTGAACGTTATCTTTGTATGGTGCACTGGAGCTAAGCACAGTCTGTAGTTTGGTGTAGTTGAAAACCTTATGTCTGGATTTCAATTATTGATGGTCCTTAACCCTTTGACGTCCACTGTTGCCGTATGGGTACAACTATGAAGCATCCTGTGCCATACCGGGTTAAGTCGTCATTTGTAATTTTTGACATCCGGGCACTCTGACGCTCAGGGCTGAGTAAAAGTGCCCGGATGACAAAAATTACAAATGACGGTTTACCCTGCTCTGGCACAGGATGTTTTCTAGCTGTACCCATATGGCAACAATGGGCGTCAAAGGGTTAAACATCAGGCTTCATGTGTACGTAGGTGACATTCACACTGTCCTGGACAGTGACAGACATTTGCAGACTGTGTCTGTGAGCTAAGCTGTATGTGCATTAAGGTGGTACCATACTGGGGCAACACGCAGGATCGCAAGATCCTTCGCAAGTTCTGGAGTCAGGAGAACATGCACATGAAAGAGGCATCGTTTCACATGGTCATCACGAGCTACCAACTGATCATTCAAGACATCAAATATTTCCAGCGCATTAAATGGCATTACATGATACTCGACGAAGCGCAAGCGATCAAAAGCTCTTCCAGGTTTGCATCACTGCAACTAGACACCATTCCAAACAAGACGGTGCTGTGGTCTTACTGTAGCTGTTGAGTAATGATACTGTCATGTTGTTATCATGATCATTTGATGCATGGCTTTGGACAGTCTTTGAATTTGTATTTTCAAGGTCGTAAAAAACTCTAGAGAATATGGAAATGTCTGGTGGAAAATTTCTTGAAAGCATTCGATATTAACGAGCAGTATTTAGATACTTAATGGAGTGCTGATAAAAGTATTCTTGTCCTGGAAAATCTTCAACTATTTTGACCTTAATTTTATATAATTTTCTTATACGAGTTGTGAACTTGTGACGTATTTTATATAGTTATTACAAATACACACAGGAAACACCAGTAAAAACACATGAAAACAATGCTTACTGTTGAATGCAAAATGTAACTAAATAATTGTTAACAATGTCATTCATTGAGAAAAACGGATACAGTTTCTTGAACCAATTTATCTCATTTGCAGCTGCAGCATCATATGTAATAATTTCATTATTATTGTTCGTCAATTATATGACGTGATCTCGTTTGGATCAGTTTTTCTAAAATTAAAGTAAATTCTGTTTTCTTTTGTTTTATCGAAGTTGACATCGCCGTCATCACTTTTAGGCTATAAAATACACCAGTTGACTTGGTTCTGTTTAGTGCTCGCTGGAAAATGCTGCTGAGCTTCAACTGTCGCAATCGACTGCTGCTGACTGGCACGCCGATACAGAACTCTATGGCCGAGGTTACTGTTTCCTGTTTTGTTTAACTCTCTGGTACTGACTCTTATAGATGTCCATTTCTTATTTGTGACAGATTAACACGTGATAAATTAATTGTGCAGTAAAACGTACGAAAGCACGTGATTTTCATGCAGCATTTGTGGTAACCACGAATGTGTCAGATTTTTCATGATATCTTTGCTGTTTACATTCACTCTCCATTGCCATGTTAGGAAGAGTTTGACAGTGAAAAATATACATGCAGTAAATGGATATGGCTGGTTTGGGGTACAGAGGCTGATACTGATGTATATGTTCCTCATTGTTAATTAGTCAGTGCATTTGTTGTGGCAAAAATGCCATAAAACAGCTGTTGTACTGTTACAATTACAATTACAATTACAAAGTTTTACTCTTCAGCAAACTGTTATCAGAGGAATCATGCAGTGTTGTAGGCTTGTCGGAACAGATGAGTTTTCAGCTTGGATCGGAACTGTTGCCGTGTTGTTACATTGTAGCCTTTTCTGTCACTTACTAGACATGGAATTCTGTAGATGATGCCAGTCACAGTTGTCGAGGAAGCTGTAAATGTGACTTCAATTGTTGTAGCTGTGGGCACTTCTGCATTTCATAATGCCGACTTTGTTCGATTCACACGACGAGTTTACCGAATGGTTTTCCAAAGACATTGAGAGCCATGTTGAGAAACAGTCTGGACTTGATGAAAGTAATTGATTTCATTCTGTACATACCAGGCTATAAACATTGACATTGAGAACTACTGATGTGTGTTAATTTTGATACACAGTTACTTGTCTTCAAGGAATGAAACCTTTCAGAGTTACTGGTTCGTTTTTGTGTATACCAGATGCTGTACTTTTTACCCTGTAAAGAGCGATTGGTACAAATTGATGTAATGAATGAATGAATGAATGCTGATCAATTGATTGTGCAAGTTGCCAGTACACAGTACAGTGTAATATTTGAACAATGCAGCACATGCTAATGCTTTACATGTTAGTTTTTCAATTATAAAGGGAACTATGGTTATCTCTCTCTCTCCTTCAGGCTGTGGATCCCTCAGGTGAGGGGTCAGCCACACGGGTTCTCCTTCTCCATTCAGCTCGATTCTCGGCATCCTCCACGTTGAGCTGCAGGTCCTCCATATTGT
>Ga0056114_1001932_pt1 | contig 10042 bp, 4 predicted proteins | sample WorMetHERISLAND1_FD_77005 | JGI IMG/M metagenome (GOLD analysis project Ga0056114, IMG submission 77005) | Marine gutless worms symbiont microbial communities from Max Planck institute for Marine Microbiology, Germany - Olavius loisae HERON... ... | reverse complement strand
GAGAGTGGCGCGAAACTTGTCATGGTCGAGCGATTTCCATTTCCGGACTTGCCGCGGTACAGTGATGACCGGCTGAGCTATAACTGGCAGACGCCAGTGAATCAGGCTGTGGTCTGAAATGGCGTCGACCAGTACATCTTCAGCAGCGTCGTCAGACGCTGCTGAAGATGTACTGGTCGATCCACCAGGTACAGAAGATGTACAGAAGCAAATATTATGTGCCGGTCAGTAAAAAAGTTTTACGTATGCTCGATGTAGACATTGTTAAGTGATTGCGAACAATGTTTCGAAACTAAAACAGCATTTTTAGACGCCATGACGGAATTGATAAAGCGATATGGGATGGCGCAATGCGTATACCGGTAGCTGTGCGAGATCCCAGCGCAAACTAAAATCACCGAGAGTGACTGCTACCTGTATCATACACCATCAGCTACCTGTTCAGAATCAGAGCGCACGCGTCGTCTGTGTAGCATCTCACGGGATGGCATGGCGATATTAACAGAGCTGCGCCCATTGTTTATTGCGCCCTTATTCAAACGCGTCGATAAGTTATGACTCGAACTTGCTTTATGGAACCAAACAGGAATATTCGTTTGGGCAGAAACCGAACTGAGGAGGTATTTTAAACAAGAAGCCAAACTGTCGCTATAGGATAGCCGACCGTTCCTCACACCAGACTAATTAGTAATTAGCGATTGTTGCTAAATAGCATCGCCAGCTGTTTTCGAGACTGGGCCCTGAGCATATTGGGAGTCATGACCTTGACCTTTAAGGGTCATGTGACGTCATCGGTCACGTGACCATTCGATTCGTCACATGCCCTTCTGAGTGGTTATTTGTAACCGAGCGTCTATGTCCAGCCGTTTTGGGATCACGAGTTTGACCTTTCACTTTCAGGGTCACGTGACGTCATCAGTCACGTGACCATACAATAGCCATATACCACTCCTATTAGTGATCCTTTGGAACTAAGGCCCACATTCTCGAAAGTTCTTAGGAAAATTTCAGGAAGATTTCTTATCTTAGGACAATCTTTGATATCTGGGAAAACACTAACCAGACATTTCACTCTACTTACTACTTTACGATTTAACGTCACGTAATAACGTCCAATATGACGCAAAAATAAAAGTGTTAATTACAATTATTATTGCGTTATTGTTTCCTAATTCGAGATTAATGCTTTGCTCTATATTTTCCTATGATTTTCCTATAAAAACCAGAAATCTTCCTAAGATTTTCCTAAGAAGTTTCGAGAATGTCAGCAACATACGTATACTCACCTTTCGAGTCCACGTCAAACTCTGCTATCGTATCGTACGTCACAGACGACAGACAGACAGACTGACACAACACTGTAGCATAAGTGCGATCGACGTAGTAGGCTACTGTTGGCAAACAAAAAAGCCTAAGTGCGCGACAGCAGTGCGTGTATGAAGGCTCCTAGCACAGAAATCTACGGCAATTCAACGCAAAGAACAATGTTGAAAAGTACAACGCTGTTGCTGACAATACAGGTATATCTGCATTCGTTTAACACTGTTGTTGCCTCCCAAAATCTGCGAAATCACGAGAAATTCTCTGAAAATTTGAACTTACAGCAGTTCGAGGTCATCGATCTTGATGCCAATCGAAAGCGCATTATGCAACTTCCTATTAGTTAACTTTGGAGTATCTCCTACCGTTTTCGAAACATTGACGCATTTAGCTAGAAAATGGCTCATTTTCTCCATCTCACCCTCGATTGATTCCAAATAGCGAAGGAACGCCGTGATATCAACGTAATCTATACACCACTGAAAAGTACAATTAACGGACTGCAATTCCGTCCCTGACATTGGTTTAGCCGTTGTTGGCTCTCAAATCTGCAAAATCCCGAATTAATTCGAAGTTATAGCAAGTCAACAGCATCCAAGATAATCGATCTTGGTTTCAATCGCAATCGCTTATGCGACTTTGTATCAGTCATTAATAGTAAATTTGGATGTATCTCCTACCGTTTTCGAGATATTGCCGTTTAAGGCTAGAAAATGGCTCTTTTCCCATCCCTCCCTTGTTTGACTCCGTCGCTCGCGGGGGGTGGGGGGCGTTAGAATTTCTGGATGAAAGTTACCCTGCAAACACTAGACGGATGGGGACTACCGTATACTATATACTGTCGCGCACTAAAAATATCTGTCCAGTTAAAATTGACAAATTGTCTTGAAGTAGCCTATCATAATTCACCATTAATTTTTTGATTACATGCATATTGTCGGAAGACAAAGCCTTTGAAATGGCCCAATCGGCATACTGTCATGTATCACTCATCGACCTATACCTACAGATCAAATTTCGTTCAAATCGGAAAACTTCTTGTTATGGATGGGTGGACATTAGGTCAACTGTAAGCCCCTTATAGGACTGCCGGTCAATTGCTCGTAAGATCCAACATTCGTTTGCCAAAGCTGGAACACCCTAAGGTCATGTGACACTGAACAAGGAATAATACGAAAAATCTTTGCAGCATACCGTCCTGCATTGCCCCCTATCTACAAACCAAATCTTAAAATTAGAAAACTTTTGTGTATGGATGGACATATGTACGGATGGACGGACACTAAGACCAGCTTTATTAGGTCGACTCGGAGGAGTCAACTTAAAAATTGGGAGTTGCCATAAAATCAAGCTATTTTTGAAAAGTAAAATTAGAATTACAACACAGACAGGATGGCACTGAATTGAAACTAAACAATAAACCATACTACAGAATCAGTTTATGCACTTGTGAACCTACTGCTTATTAGACATTTAACACTGCATACAAGACACAACAGCGTTGACCACAAGTTCATCACTTTATTCATTCATTCACTCATTTCTCAGAACATTTACATGCTCCTTTCCCATTCGTTCTGTTAACTGTCTGTTTTGTCCAGTTGGATCTGAAATACCTATGCAAAAGCAACAAGAATTACTAGACGGTGATTCACTAGAACTACGTTGTACAGGACACACAGTGAGTGGGATGTTGAACCATGTTCACTTTATCTAGTGCTCAAGTGAGACATCATTGCGACTCACCACATCAGTGTTGAACTACATACTGTTGACACAAACATCTTACTTAAGTTACTTCATGTTGGCCAAAAAACCGCAGGATCTGCTGGTCAAGTAACACTACATGCACTTCAACATGGACAGACAGGTTTACAACAGAAATATTTGCAGCAACTAAGTGTCTGTACAGTACTTTTAAACAACGACAAAACCACACAGATGCGCTGTTCTGATCGACCTAAAGCTGCTGGTGTCTGTGCTGATTCGACGTCCACAACTCGTTCGGCTGTGGGTAATTCATTGTCGCAATGTTATCGTCACTGTCATCATATCGGCGGCGTTTTGCCGCTGTCTGTCCATTCTGTCTGTTGTGTATGACCTCAACAGCGTGCAGAAACAACGCTGTAAAGTCGTCAGTGTCGGTGGAAGAATGCTGTCGGGCGGCTGAGTCGACCGAAGCCGCGTCCAAACAGGCGAGGCCAGCGACGAGGTCAGTGCCCAGCTCACATAACGAGCAGACTGTACTGACAATCGTTGGTAAGCTGCGTTCACCGAAGTCACGCCGAAGTGCGTCGACTAACGCCATGTCAGCGTCACTCACCTTACTGAGCAGGTCACTACTTGCCTACAGACACACAGGCTGCTCAGTTCAACGACTACATGTCACTGCTTGCTGCGTGGAAAACCATTGCAGCAGCAGCACTAATGGCACAACACAAGCAAACAGATATTCATAATTGAATGCATTACATGTTACAGTAACGTGTGTGACAGAGAAGCTGCTAGACTGTCCACACTGTAGAAACATCTTGTATCTGTACAATGCTGTAGGATGGTTGACATGGAGACAGAAATGTTACAGCATATACTGCACTAGTACAGAATGAATCAGACAGTAGAAATGCTCGACTCCTTTGACTACTCATCAGCTGTGCATGCAATGAAATGCCTGCTACCAAATCAAGGTCTGCAACCTGTTTGTAGTAAATTATACAATTACATTACTGCATTTACAGCCGAGCCACAGTGCACTCAATCTCAGTCATGAGCCGACTGACTGTGACAATCAATGGTACTAGTACCTTGTGCCTAGAGACTTCGACGTCGGCCGCAATGCGCTCAATGACAGAATGTAAACAACTCCAGCTCGACTCAAACTGGACAACACATCACACTGACATCAGTTCTCTTAACACGTTACCAGTCATCCACCGGGCTGTCATTTGATGACACACATCATCACGCACCTCGCAAAATTCAACATACTTACTTTAAACTGATTAATTAATGATCAAGGTCAGATATATTACATTCAATGTGTTCTACATAACGCTTAGAACAGTACTACACTGTGTCCCCAAAAAACATGTGACTACATTGTCTACAATAACTTTAACAATAATTGTCCGATTACAATAATTTTTGGCATAGTTAGTAGCAAGTCTATGCGTCATCGAAAGATGGTTTCATTTCCCACCTCACCTATCTAGTGCAACTACCTTACCTTGGGAAATCACAGATCACAAAAAATGACAAATTTTGCTGTAAGCAACATATTTTTTGTGAATGAACAACGTTAAACTATTTTATTTAGACATAAGTTCTTTCAATCCAAGTATCTGTCAGACAGGCTCATAACAAGTGTTCAAAATGTGGAAGTATCGACACTCTCTTAAAGATAATCCGAAGAGCGGGTAGATACGATTGATAGGCAACCGGGCAGTAGAAGACCGCATTCTGTGTGTGTCAACGAGAAACTGAGAATGTCGAAGACCTTGTGCTCAGTCAGGAAGACAATCCAAAAACGCATCAACTGAATCGTGAGATCTCATGTGAAACTGGCATTCACTGACTGACTGTACACAAAATAATTTATCGCTCAACTGTGTCAAACGACACCACGCACAGCAGCTGTCTGGAACCAATCGTGTTGCCCGTCTGACTCGCTGCAAGCAGCTGCTGTAAGAGGTACAGTTTGACTTCATATGGTTTAGGGATGAGAAGTGTTTTCCGTCGAACCACCATTCAACTCGCAGAACGATCGGGTTTATGCACCAGTTGATAACAGGAAGCGACACATCGATCCCAGGCGTCTGCTATGCACGTCGGTTATGGTGTCCATTGCCGTGTCACAAATGGGTATAACTGAACTGATATTTGTCAACCCTGGGGTGAAGGTGAACGGCCAGTATTACTGCGATGTCCTGCTGTCTCAGCAGATGCTTCCAGCAATCAAACGTGTCGCAGAACGTTGTTTATTCACAATACAGTATGTTGCTTACGGCGAAATTGGTCATTTTTGTGTTCTGTGATTTCCCAAGGTAAGGTAGTTGCACTAGATAGGTGAGGTGGGAAATGAAACCTTCTTTCAATGATGCAGACTTACTACTAACTGTGCCAAAAATTATTGTAATCGGACACTTATTGTTAAAGTTATTGTAGAAAATGTAGTCACGTTTTTTTGGGACACAGTGCAGGTACTGCCAGCAGTATGAGATCAGCTTAGAGAGTCAAATTTAAGTCCTGGCTGAACCTTTTATTCATCTGCTTCTAGCCAGGGCTGTCTGCTTTACCGCCAGTGTTTCTAAAGGTACAATTCTACATCCACATTTTATATTCCACTGGACTGCAAGTGCCACGACTGTTCAGCTTGTGTGCTAAATGTATCATCAAATATTGCACAAATTTCACTTATTTACTACGTTTTCGTATTTTACATTTTTTGTTTTCTGCTTACAAGTGGTAGATGAAGGTAACCACCCATCGGCTATAACAGTGCACGTGAAACTACATCAAACTGACAGTAATGTATTGTGACTAAAAGACGTACTTGTGCGGAGACAGACTGTCGATGCTGTTGCTGGTGGCTTGCAGTTCCGTGCACCATTGAGTTGTTGTACTGTGGCACTGCTTGTTGACCCAATACTTCACTGTATCTGTCATATTCAGCATATATCTAGTCTTTCCTACACTGTCTACAGCTCATGCTCTTCATCAGCATACTTCCCAGAATAAACAAATACCCACACGGTAAGCCTTACAGATTTTAGTTACACCATGATAATGAAGACTCGGCAGTAAACTTATAGCTGATAATGTCTGCAAATACTGACTGATTTTGATAATTACATATCACAGTAACAAAACTTCTAAACAGACTGCTTGTAAGCACAGTGTTTGTAAGCACACTACAATGTATGGCTGCTGCTGTCAGTTCCTGCACCAATCTGTGAGACATTTCATCGACCCGAATGACACACAACAGTTGTGCGGGATACTTCAAACTGCTTGGAAACTTAATGAACAGAAAGATGTGCCTAAGGTCTGTTATGCTAACTCAGAACAAGCTCCAAGCATGATATCCACATTTTAAGCAGTGCAGATCATGCAATGGCATCAGAGTTCAATTGAGTTCATTGGTTGTATTCTGTGCAAGATATATTCCAAGCCACATCTGCTCCAGTTTTTGATTTGGCGATTCATTAATTGCCTGACCCAACATTTCTTTGATTCTCACAAGTTTTTGACTAGAGTTTTATCTTCTTTTGTTATCGTTTTGATTCTGACAGACAACAAAAGTTTACGATGACAGTAAAAAGACTATTTATTAAAATAATGAATAAACAAAGATTGTTTCGTTGCAAATTCATTTCTGGTTAACACTGCATGAAAATTATCAAAATTGGATAGGATATGAGAAAGTCATTGATCATATAAAAAGTTTACGGCTACGTTTCTACCGATCGTGGCGTATATTTGGTACTATTATTAGCATTACGATTTACGAGCCATCCTAGCTCCTCGCGCTGGCACAGCTCGTACTAGCAGTTTGTGCCCGAACGACTTTTCGCACTGGTGCTTCACAGCACGCTTGCCACCTGTGGTCTAGGGCTATCACCTACCCTGGCAATTGCTTGCTCTTCACAGGATGCTGGACAGGCTAACATCACAAATGACAGACAAGACAGATCATTAGCAGATTTTTGGGATAAATTATGTTCGGCCATGATCAATTAAAGACAGATTACACAGTGCACTGCAACAGGCAGAGCTGGCTGTGCTGCTGCTAGTAGAGAAGTGCTTACGATGTGTGACTGGCTCCAGCAGGCTGACCATGATATTGACCATGAAACTGAACAGTGCCGGGCAACGCCGCCTCACCATGTCCCACTGCACTGTCTGCATTCTGTGCTGACGTCGGGTACATGTGTTGCGTGCTGTTGTTTGTCTGTGGTAGTGGGTATGAGACCAGTGGCATGCGCGCTGCGTTAGCGAGGTGTGGAGTTGGGTACGACACAAGCTGCGGTCGTGACATCGGCGGAATGTTCAGCTCCGGCTCCTCGGCTCTCGGCAGCATGTAGAAAGGAACAGTGATGTCGGGCAGTGGCGGTGACGGCGGTGAGTCTGGTGACAACGACCGGCGTGAACTACGCTCTCTTGACCGGTCGCGAGCATGTCTCTCGGTCTGCTGTACCGATCGACCCTACACACAGATACCAAGTAAACACGGCTGTCCTCCACAAGTCCACATAGACTAAAGGGCCAGATCACAGTGAAGTTTGCATGCTGATGACTAAATGCCAGCAGACGCAGGTCACTGTGATTACTACTGTAGCTAACAACATGCTACTACTGACTACACAGCTTCCGGTAATCAAGTCATTATTACTCATCTTTTCTCAGCCATTTCACATCCTTCGAAATGGATGTTTTTTGAAGCCATATGCAGGTACGGATTTTGACTTACTGTTATTGGGATGATTCTACGCTTCACAACTTATAATTTCTAAATCGATCACAATCATCAAGCTCAAATGCTGCATTAGATATGGAAACTGCAATGCTGTAATGGGACTTTTTGCCATCTCACCATAGAAATCTGGCCTTTTTTTTAGCCAAAAAACACATTTTGACCAACTACCAGTACAGTGAAAGGTGAGAAATAAATTTAACAACCTAGTTTCTCACAGACAGCCCCAATGTGTGTTCAACAGGCCACAGCTCAAAAAGTGTGCACGAACAGGCATGCATGGCTGCCAGAGCAGACAGTTGATTCACATGAATTTCAATACTATGACAAGATCACAAACATGAAAGTTTGTGAAAACTGCTGTGCAAACTGCATGAACATGGCTTAATGGTTGAGTCTACTTAACTAGCTAATTGAGTACACTCATCGTGAAAATTGTCAGATGTACACAAAACCAACTCTCTATGCCCACTCAAATTGTTCAGTGCTGAAATCAGTCAAATCTCAACTCAGTTGAGTGCCACTCAACTGAGTGGAGATTTGAGCAGCATTCTTTCAATCCGCCGGTGAAACTGAAAGTGACGCTGTTATGTGTTTCAGTGAACAGCGAAAACAAGACAGGCCGTATGTAACCTGTGCATCTGGTTTGCGTGCGCCGACGTCAAGACGTGTGTATTGTGAAAACTGTACAAAAACAGTTCGCCAGCCGATTTTTGGCGGATGGTTCCTGTACTCGTTCACCAACTCTTCTGCATCTTTCAACTCTTGCATGTAGAGGAATGCCTACAGTAGCAGCAGCAGCAGCAGCAGTAAAAAGGTCATCGACTGCACAACAAACCCAACCATCAGTCAATACTAATGATACTTGTTTCAAAGCCTTCAAATAGCAAAGTAGAATTCTGCACTGCAGTTGAGAGTTCTCGTTTCAGAAACCCAATTCAACAGTGTTTGTTCAACTTAATATACTGGTAGGTATGTAGTACACGGTTTTCTGTATTTGCAATTTGCACTCAAATTTCCACCAAATCAGAAATCCAGGCCATGAACAGTGTAAAAAAACACTTTATTGTTTTCGAGATACAGCAATTGTCTGCTGAACACTGCAACTTGATCGATTAAGTTTTTTGAATTTTTTATCCTCCATCTACAATTTGTACTTTGGCAGTAAATGTGGTCCTGATGCTGTTTAGTTCAAAACTAAAATGATGGGCTACAAGTTGATGAAGGAATTTTGATATGTTTAGCTGTTTTTTTGCACACCACTAGTGTACAATGAGTGGATACACATATCTATTTCAACAGCATTGTTTGTACCATGCATGACCACCATGCAGTAAAATTTAGTACATAGATTATAAGTGTTTTATGGGGTTACACAGACGTTAAAACAATCAGCTGGTGAACGAATGAAAACTCCTTTCAGCAGTCAATAATCCAGTGAAATTCAACAGCGTATGTCACTAACTGTAATCGCGAGCCACAGATCAACCTTTTCCCACAAAGAATATTAGAACCTGAGTTTCTTTGATGCGCAGTGCTGATATGACAGGTCCAAACGGTCGTCCAAGCTCCATTACATCATCCATGTCAATGTCCTCCGGAAGATTACGAAGATGGACAACCCGGCTTGGTTCATAACCACGATTCACGGGTGGAATCTTCGCACGCTGGCAACATAACATCAATTAACATGGCAATCATCAACAGCCAATTTTTTAATTCTAAGAACTGATTTAAACTCCCGGTCACAGCTCGTTAGCCTGCCGGGCACTGGCGTGAGTAAGTGAGCAGTGTTTTACGTCCCCACCAAGGCACCAACACAGTATAGGTTATACGGGAGGCAGTGTATGGCCTAGTTTCCAGGGCAGTGCGTGCCACTGCAAAGACATGATTATTACTACTATTCATTTGGACTCTGACCAGCATTGGGACGATGACGACTTTACGACGCACGCTGTTGTCATGGACAACGATGTCGACGCGACAACGTCCACGTCATTATCAATGACGCCGTCGTCACTGTCCACAGCGTCATCGTCATCGTCGTGACACGTGTCATCCTCATGTAACGAAAAGGCCTTAGATATTTGCGGCCGGTGTGTAAGTAAGTAAGTAAGTAAGTATATATATATTTATAGTGCACAATGTCAGCCAATGGCCGAATCTGAGGCACTTGGGTAAGCCGCTAGGGGGAGCCGAAGGCCTGCTGGAAGTAGTGAGTCTTAAGAAGGCGACGGAAAGTGTACGTTG
>Ga0056114_1001931_pt1 | contig 10044 bp, 6 predicted proteins | sample WorMetHERISLAND1_FD_77005 | JGI IMG/M metagenome (GOLD analysis project Ga0056114, IMG submission 77005) | Marine gutless worms symbiont microbial communities from Max Planck institute for Marine Microbiology, Germany - Olavius loisae HERON... ... | reverse complement strand
GGAACCGGGAGTAGAAGCAGAGTTGAATTTTGAGTTTTTCGAGTCTTTCCATTTTATATTCTAAACAACGATATGGGCACAGAAGCACTTCGCTTACGCCCATAACATCCGCTATGTTATGCTGAAATCCTGGGTACGCCGCTGTTCTTGTGCCGTCAATTAGGTTAGAATTCTGAAGAGGGGTCAGGAAGGGGGCGATGCGCCGTCTCTGAGTCGGACTATGGTGGGATATATAGCACTATGCATAGCTTCGCATACCGACATGCGATAAAAACGATAAACCGCATGAGCAAGTGCCGAAAATAAAACAGCACAGTGCTGGTAGCTTAAACGCAGCCAAGCACTGCACTGCGGCTGCAGCCACAGTCGCCCGTAACCTCTGACCTGTGCCATTGAGCTGTGCCGTGCAACGCTCGAGTCACCGTGATGGCACAGTGCCGTTTTCTGCTCGCTGCGCTTGCAGGGTCGTTGCTACTCACATATCGAGCGATACGGCTGGTCGATGTGTCGTTTGTTTGTTTAGGATTGTGGTGTTTGTGGGCGTTGTGTTTTGTTTTATTAATGAACGACTATTACGTCACCGTTTCGCTAACTTTGTAATTGTGTAGTTGACGCTAGCCGATTGTTGTGTATGCGGAGTAGTAGCTAGCTGCAGCGGACTGGAAATCTCGATCTGCGACGCCGTTGTTTGGTCACTGGCGTTTCCGTTTCCAGTTGAGGATCGCTGATCAGCTGTATGCCAGTCTGTTGGATGTGTGGTGAATAGATATGAGACTTGAATCATTCTAGCAAAGTTAGTGGCTTAACGGCGACGGCCATCTAACAGCATCGTTGTAACTATGAGTGGTCGTCAGAGGCCGTTGTCGTACGTGGATGGTTCCAAGCCGGGGGTTCAGGCCAGCTCCGGACATACTGGATCTTCACTCGTTCACGCAAAAAGTGCTTTAAGTGAGTGGAATTTGCATTGATGTTGCATGGAGAGCAGGCACAGATATATTCAAATTAAGGGATGGTTTTAGTTCCAAGTTAACTGGAATACTCGTAGCATAAAGTGGACGGGTGATTCTAAAAAGCATAACGTATAAGTTGCGTAACATGGTCAACGTAACCTTTACACTTTTTACACACCGTCGTTTAACCATGTTACACCAGTGTGCTGTTACGGTTTGACTGTTAACCGCACCAGACAACACTGGACAGCACCGAACCCACACCGGGCCAGATATGACTGATCATTTTGCTCCGACGACTATTATGAGTAGAATTCAAAGGCATAAGGTGAGCTAATTATCCGCAATTGAGCAAAAGAATGAACTCCAGTCGACTCTTCTGATGAGTTGGCTGGGGCTTCAAAGTTGGCATGGACATATTCAATGTTTCCTGTTTATTCAGTTGAAGCCCAAGCACCAGGGTTTCAAGACAAATACTGCTACACGCGAGCTAAATACTGCAGCATATCAAAAGCATGAACCATGACTACTGCAGTCTGGTACAGGTCCAATGTCGTCCGGTGCGGTTAATAGTCATACCTTATAAATAGCATAACATGGTCATCATAATCTTTACACTATTTGCACATTGACGTTTAACCACGTTACACCAGTATGCTGTTAAGCCATTATGAAGGACCGCGCATGGCCGCGACTTCATTTCTGCCGACACAGTTCACAGTTGGCAGTTGTGGTCGATTATGATCAGCAGCAAGGTCATGGGTCCGTGTAGGCTCAGCAGATATGGTTCGGGTTAATGTTAGTTCATCAGAACACCACAAAAACTGAAAAGTGACTGATATGATAGGTTGAGACAGTTTGGACCCAAGATGCTGTTATGCCATTGCACAGTTGCACATTTACACAGGCGTTATGCACAGATGTTATGCAGAAACTGTTACACGTTTCACACGTGGCCGTTACACTGTTATACTTTTTACATACACAATGTAGATGGCAATATTTGAGCTTTCTGGAAGACGAGTGAGATTCAGGTGTGATAACTAAAAGTGCAATCTTTAGTTTATTTAATAGTTTTTTGTCATTTTAAACTGGGGAGGGCTTTGCTCCTCCACAGACCCAACCTGTTGCAAAAATTTTGCAAAATTGAACATTTGTTCATTGCTATTGTTGTGCTGTTTTCATACGATGCGATTCAGTACAAAAGTTTAACGTGGGCTAAAAAGCTGAGGCTGTTCATGGTATCAACAAATTTCTTATGCTGATGCAATCAAAATAATTAAGTTTCCAGGTCTTGTGATTTAGTATGAAATTTGCTCATAAGCTTTAGTTGCTGTAGTGATTGAGTATATCTGTGAAATGGACCTTTTCTTCATACTTTCCTTCATAGCCTGATAATTTTGCCTTACCCTCAAACCCTCATGTTTCATCTGTAAGTAACTGTTGTATGTTTACAGCAAAGGACAGCAGTAAGGTGGTGACAGTTCTGGCAACAGAGGGCCATGGACCTGACACGTCATGCCAAGTTTCCTACACAGACACTAAAGTTATTGGTAATGGATCTTTTGGAGTTGTCTACCAGGCTAAGCTCTGCGATAGTGGCGACCTGATTGCCATTAAGAAGGTTCTGCAGGACAAACGCTTCAAGGTTCCGGTTCCTTATTTTCCTTGTTTAGTAATATGAACACTGGCTGCCCATTGGACATATTGCATCAAGCTTTTCATCCAAAAATATCACACTGTACTATACCACGGATACCAAATCTAATTTGGTATCCGTGATCCAGGATGATTTTCTAATGCATGGCAAACATTATACAATTTGTCAGATTCAGATGCTTCCATTTCTATCATATAGCTGAGCTCAGAGACAGAATTACCTACCAGTTTGTATTTTGTGACATAGTGCTTGCTGCAGGCTGGTAGGAGTTTTTCACAGTTTATGAGATTATGTACATTTGGATTTGGCACAGTTGCAGATGCTACACCAATGCCAGTTATTGCAGCACTCTTACTAATTTGTTGCAAAGATGTATCAACCATTGTTAGATAAACAAGTTGGCTGCATGTTTATGACATGAGATGGCTAATGTCAGTACATTAGTGACACATAGGGTTGGGTCATTGTAGAACATAGGTGACCACTGTCCTCTGGCTGCATTGCCAATTGTGCTTTGATTGAACTTAGTTGAACTGTCCAGTGTCATCAAAAGGACTTGGTGACTAATGTTTATAGCATCACAGCATGAATGCTGAGAAGCTTAGTAATTTGTCAAATTTCTATACCCAACCTTTTATGTCTAAAGCCTCTGTTAGGGGTGACATATCAGAATTTTGTAATGACAAGTTTCAAGTTACCGGTACATCAAGAACAAAGAGATTCTGCCACCGATACCAACGTGTCTGAGAAAACATTGACGAGGCTTCCTTGCGGTGAAAGTACTTTGATGAACCCATATTGGCACAATACTGGAGTGTGATGCTACTGGTCGACAGACAAATGCATGGAATTGTTCAGACTGTGCATAGCTTTTGTCATAAAACAAATAATTACTAATGACAAGTGACAAAAGTTGAGTCCAGGGGACAGAGCCACTATGAGAAGTTGGGGAACAGATCCTAAGCAAAATTAGTGATCATATAAAGGCAATATGATGGCATAATTTGTATGGTGATATCTCAGTTATAATTTTCATTTATCATGTGCAGGTATGACATATGTTCAGGGCTAAGAATGAAGTACATTTGTATAATACACAGGGCACTTTCAGGTTTCGCCAAATATGTATGCAGTAAAATTTTGCCTAAGTAAAACTTTTATGGCATAGTTAGTAAAGGAAGGAAAATTACTAAAGATGTTTAAAAACTGTTTAATGAAAACATTTCATACTGTTATTACATATTTGTCTTTTGTTATTGTGTTTCCACCTCAAATTTTATAAAGGTGAAAAACAGAAGCTGCATGTTTCTAACTCATGCTGCTGTTTTGCAGAACCGTGAACTGCAGATTATGAGAAAGCTGGACCATGACAACATTGTGAAACTCAGATATTTCTTCTATTCAAGTGGCGACAAGGTGATTAACACATCACAGTATTCATCCCATTATTGACTTGTCTATATGACTGCTTCTACGACATCTAAGTTAATTATTCAAGTTAATTATTTCTATACGGATTCCTCGTTGTGTATTTGTCAATGATTCTGCAGTTCCCGATGGATGTTGAACATCATGAGTCACGATGTTCAGTTCAATTTGAGACATTTTTTTGTCACTAGTAATTGACAGAAACTGAAATTCTTGCATATTGATACATGATGACAATAGTCCAGTTTTCAGATGTGTAATGTATAAGTTTAACTCTTTCGTAGCAGATAAAATTTTCAAACAGCATCTCCACGATACTTTCAACAAGTGTTTTATTTCCACCAGTAGAAGTACAGTTGACAGTGATCAACTGCTGTGCTGAGGCTACCTTGTTGACTGTCGCATCAGCACAGTTGTCGACTGTAGTTGTCTACCACTGTGAGAGTTAATGCTTATAACGTTTTGTGGGTGATGTTTGTTTACCACAGAAAGATGAAGTTTACCTGAATCTTGTTCTGGAATATGTTCCTGAAACGGTTTACCGGGTTGCCAGGAATTACAGCAAGAACAAGCAGATTCTGCCGCCAATACTGATCAAGGTATGCTAGCTAACACTTGATGGAACTTATGCTGTGTTTAAATCTAGATGTCATGACTGTGTATTCATTGCATTTATTTATCAGTCAATTTGCCACGGTGTGGATGAGCAGACCCGCATTCAGTGTTGACAGCCAAAACTGTGTTTTCAGTCGATTATTATTATATTGCAGCTGTGGTGTAAATATATATTGTGCTACTTAGTCACAACGAAAACATCAGAAAGTCTTGTTTATGTTTGTTGTTGGTTGCATACTACTGATGGTGCGCAGTGCCCAGTGTGATTTTAGTCACGATCATTCGGAACAGCGATGTAACATTTTTGTGTGAGGTGTATTTAAGTGAAAATTTAATCGTAGTGAACCAATAGTAAATCCATGGTTATTTCTCAAACTTAAATCTGTTTACTAATGCTGAATGAAATAATTCTTTCTTTTGATTATGACGGAAGTGTAGATTGCACAAAGGCATCACAGTTGACATTAATTAGCTCAGTTGTGATGGCAGTGCGGTTAAAATGGCAATCTCTGCAAGGATCTCATGGTGGTGAATTGAGACACAATCAAAGTTCCATTTCCCAAGAAATTTTGTTCTGGGATCGATAAAAAAATTTTCTGTAGCCTTAACATCCCTAGTCTGATAATCCACCAGGCAAGGTTGAAGCGTCTGCATGTCAGTGAGTTGCCAGGCAAGTTCACCTGTCCCCGTGCAGCGCCCTCTCTCTCAGCCCCCACGACGACGTCAATGTGACCGCTGCTGGCGACTGGCTTGGATGTGTCAGTCACTGCTCGCTGCCAGCTGACAACTAATGACCACATGAAATGTTGCCATCAGCTCTGTCTCCCACTCGGCTGCTGTATCCAATCTTCCAAGCAAATTTGACTTTTACTAATCAAACTGCAAATTTGAAAATACACCAAATTTAACGTGTGGAGACCAAGTCTTCACACTGACCAAAATTTTATTTCTTGTTGCAAAGTCTTTAGTTAGCTGGACTGAATTTCCCAGAGACCAGAGGCCTCATGGCTGAGCATCAGTCAAAGCATTGAAGAATGAAGATCAGTCAATAGTCAGGTCATTCTGATGTTGAGACAGTGATTGCGTTGCTCGTTGTTAATTTGACAGAATGTCTCTGATGTTGGTAAGTGTCTGTGTTTGTAGCTGTATATGTACCAGCTGTTTCGTAGTCTCGCGTACATTCACTGTCTCGGAATCTGTCATCGAGATATCAAGCCGCAGAACCTTCTGCTTGACCCGGAGACGGGCGTGCTGAAACTCTGTGATTTCGGAAGGTAATACTGGATGGTGATGCTGTGTTATGCTGATGTAGTGTGTTGATTGTTGTTTAGAGTACCACTCAGACAGGCTGATTGAGAGTAAGTGAGTGAATGACAGAATATTTATAACCAGTGCATAAAAGCACAACATTATTTAAGTGCCACAGCCTCAGTTCAAACCGAACAAGTTAACTTTCAAATTCGATTGTTTTAAAAAAGATACCAAATCATTGGCAAAATGCAATTAAACAAGACAGCTTGTTGCAGACCCTCGGCCGGCAACATCGAACGACATATTACCTAGCCAAGCCATGGTCCATGGTATGACAAACAAGAGTAGTACAGCCGATGATTGAAAAAGACAAATCAGCCTCTGACACCAGTTGACAGTTGACTGACAGATACGATGGTGCATTGGAATATGTTGTGTATGAGAGCCGCTTTGAATTCAATTCGATGCTGAACTGGAAGCCACTGTGTGTGGTATTTTCAGTGATAATTTTATACCCGTTATGTTATATTCGATGTTGTTTGTTATTAGTAGTCTTACCGACCGTCTATGTCCATAACATGTTTACTTGTTGGGTGATCAGCTAAATTCTGTGTTGAGTAAATGTGACGTGGCTGTAATATAATTTTTATGTGATTTTAGTGCAAAACAGTTGATCCGCGGTGAACCAAATGTGTCCTATATTTGCTCTCGTTATTATCGTGCACCAGAACTTATCTTTGGAGCAACAGACTACACGTCACAGATCGGTAATTAAAGTTTTGGCTAACCCTGGTCTGTACCCGACGACCCATTGTAAATGTTACCCTAATCAGCAACACTTTTCATGACTAATGACATTGTACAATCGTTTGGTGATGATTGTTAATGTAGGCTAATCAAGGGGTGTGGCCACAATAGCTGACATGTTATGTAATAAGCCCAGTCACTTGGTCTGCTTTCGGTTTTTTGGCTATACTACATTAAATGCAAATGTTTGAATATCGATCGTTCAGATACTTGTAGTTATGTTTGGTTTCGGATGTTTTGCTGCAGTCATGAGATTGGTGACTTATAATTGAAGGGCTGCATGGAAGAACTGAGTAACTTCGCGTTTTGCTATTTTGTCAAAATGCGTTTAAAGTTGTGCTCATGAAACATCTATTTATATCGTTCATTTTAGTAGCTCCAATGAAAAATTTTCATCAGCAGACGCATTTTGATTTCCTGATGCCGACTATCAAGTTTTTATGTATAAATTATTCAAGTATTAACAAATATATTTAAAATACGTCATACACAGTTATTACACTGAGAAATCAAGTCTTTGGGCCATTAGTTTCAGCATAAACAGTGTAAGTACACTTACGTGATCTCATTCATTCTACAAACGAAAACTATTGGGTGGAAGAGGTGCGTAAGTCAAGTTACTCAGTTTAAACACCAATGGAAATCTTTGCGTTTCGGGTGCATAAACTGAGTATGTTGCGTTGCGCGATATGGTGAGGCTAATTTGGCGCCGGCGTTTGGGTGCAAGAACCGGGTATATTGCAATACATGCTTATTGCAGCCAAATTTACCCACTATTGCACGGAACACACGACCAGCTATCGCTGTTGTCGTGCCGTGTAAGTAAAGTTATTCAGTTCTTCCACCCAAAAATGAACGTCGTATTACTCCATTATGACAAGTAACTTCAATAACCCAGTTAATGCTCCCAAAGCACTGTTCAAATGCTTAAGGATAATAACTGAGTAATGCAATAAACTTACTTTTAAAAAAAATACACATATAAATTTTCTTTCTTCAAAACATATAATAAAAATTACAGAGACAGATCTAAACACGCAGAGCCTAAATAACGCAATTCTGGCAAAAACAAGGTAAGTGAAGTTACTCAGTTCTTCCATGCAGCCTTTCAATTTGTGGAACAGGGCATTAAACCCTGCTCAACTCGACTCATTGGTGTTTGTGGTTGAGCCTTGGATGACGGCAGTTTGTAGTCTAGTTCTACATACAGCAAGCCTCGCGGTGCTGTGTATGTGTGTGTAGATGTCTGGTCAGCTGGTTGTGTCGTCGCTGAGCTGTTGCTTGGGCAGCCGATATTCCCCGGCGACAGTGGCGTTGACCAGCTCGTTGAAATCATCAAAGTGCTTGGAACACCGTCACGTGAACAGATACGTGAAATGAACCAGAATTACCAGGAGTTCAAGTTCCCGCAGATAAAGGCTCATCCTTGGCCGAAGGTCAGTCATGTTGCAGCATTACAAAGACTGTTCTTGAATGTAACATATCGCGTGTGTTCATTTCTAACGTCTGACAAGCTGCAGCAAATTCAAGTAAAAGGTACACAAATAAAAGTTACAAAAATGCATAAAACAGTGAGTTAGTATCTCTGTAGAGAAAATGCACTATAAAGTTATTGTCATCAAACAGTCAAGATATGATTATAAGTTTGTGGTAGTGCTCTCAGGTATATAGATTGTGTATATTGTCCGTTGTAGAAGGTAAAAGGGAAGAAAGTGTGGGCTGCTAATTGTTTCTTGTTTTAATAAACATTTATTCGTGTGCATCTATGTTCTATATTTTATTAAAGAGGTATCCAGAATGTAGTCTTCAGGATAGATGAGCACTTGGTGAGTTGCAAATTGTGTATATTGTTTCTCGTAGGTCTTTCGACCACGCACATCACCAGATGCGATGGATCTTGTTGGACAGCTGCTGGAGTATACTCCGACACATCGCCTGTCACCACTTGATGCTTGTGTTCATGCTTACTTTGATGAGCTGCGACAGCCAACGGCTCGTCTACCGAACGGCAAACCTCTGCCTCCCATGTTTAACTTCTCGGCTACTGGTAATTATTGTCATGCTGTGAGGTGATGGATCGATGCTGAAAGTTGTATGTCCTGAATGTAGTAATAATTTGTTCAAAGAATAGGTTGTAAATGGGCTATAACAAGACTGCTAAGTAAAAACAATTTTAAAATGCAACAAAACGGTCGTTACACTAAATTCATGTTACAATGAGTTATGGTGATTCAGTGTATGCCAACTGATGTCACTTTTCAGTGAAAAATTGTTTCAGAAATTTGCTATTCAGTGGCATAAATGTTTTATAAATGTGTATCTTCCTACTGACGCCTGAACTGCTGCAGTTTTGCTTCTGCTTCTAGTCTGTTGTCATTTAAGTATTTCAGCTAGTCTAGGTTGAGCAGTATTTTACAGATTTTTGTTATCATAATTAACGTTATCACGTTGTTGTAGCTTCTGTATGTAATTTGCTGTGTTGCATTTGTGATGCAGAGCTGGAGATAAAACCTTCACTCAATGCAAAACTGATTCCTTCTCACGTCGTTCGATCGACCACGCCGTCATCTAGCGGCGACGGCGCCGATGACGCACCAGTAGGCAGTGGAAATCCTCCGCTAGAGCCGTCGGCCACTCCCGCCGACATGTAACCCCAGTCATTGAGATGCTGACCACTTACTACATCACACGGGTCAATGGCAGAACTTTTTAGAACACCGTTATATCAGAATTTGTTGTCACAGCGAGCGTAATCGAGTTAGGTTTCTGTTTACGTCTATAGTCGTGCCATCACTCATTGCGCTGTTTTATGCATCGTTAGCGTGTGGATATGATATGATATCGTTGTAGATGTTCTCCAGGGTTGAGTTGTCACGTTGACACAAACAAACGTAGTGTTGTATTACTGTACTTTGGGTCAGTTGTTATTGTTGCATGTTGCTGCTATGGGATTTTGTACAGAATGGCTGCTCGATGGCTCTCAGTAATGTTGTTTATGTGCTGAATTTTAGTTCACTATTGTTAGTTTGTGATGGTACTTGTAATCTGATTTTTGTTATCTGACGAGTTACACGGCTGTACAGTGTACAGTACGTAATTATTTTAACTATTTGTGCATTTATCGTCACTATATTGGGCATGTCTTGTTGCCCATAACAGCATGTGACGTTTAAAGGGAAGCAGGCATTTGATTTGTTAGTTGTCGACCATTATACGTCGTATAATGCTGTATGAATCTATGGACTGTATCTCCATGAGCAGTTTGAATATGTGCATCATTCATTGCATTAGCAAAATTATTCAGAAAATAAGTGACCATTACTGTGTTAAATG
>Ga0056114_1001930_pt1 | contig 10046 bp, 5 predicted proteins | sample WorMetHERISLAND1_FD_77005 | JGI IMG/M metagenome (GOLD analysis project Ga0056114, IMG submission 77005) | Marine gutless worms symbiont microbial communities from Max Planck institute for Marine Microbiology, Germany - Olavius loisae HERON... ... | reverse complement strand
TGTGCTTAGGTTACTTTGTGTGTGTTAGATTATTTTCTTGTATTATATCTGCATGCATGTTGTATTATTGTAACACGGTGAGGTGAGCCTGGTTAGACTGAGGCCTGTCTGGATGACTAACCATCCTCCTGCAGTGCTTTGACGCTGTTGGTTGGGTCATCAGACCTGTAAAAACCGTCGGCCGTATAACCTATATTGTGTTGGTGCAGACGTAAAAACCATGCTCTATCAATCAATCAATCGTATCGTGTCTGTAGTGGGCGTTTGTCTTTGAAGTCTATCGCAGTTCCGCCGAGAACTAAAACATTTCTACTTAGACAGTTCTATCCTTCTGTTTTGTTTTAGTTTTTCTGTAGATATAGCCCTCGTAGTTTTTGCTTAGACCACGTTAAAAAATTCTTGATACTGTAGTGTAACCGGGACTAGCCACTATGCTACTTGGTAACAGGGCATGAATCAACGACATGAGATTCATACATTGTTTGTGTCTGGATGCCCACAAGATCACTGGTCAATGTCTGAAAGATGTCATCTCTCTCCCCAGTGACCCTGATCTGTGTGAAATCTGCTCAAGAGAAACGAGTTTTGTCGAGAGAGATCGAAACTAGTGATGTCCAAATAGTGTTTTTTCATTTTGAATGGAATCAAATAGTTTTTGCTGTGCTCAATAGTCACCATTGTATACATACAAAACAACTATTATTTGGATCATCAGCATCAATTTCTATGCAGCAGCTCCATATTACACTATGCTTTTTGCACATTTGACGACTGTGATTACTGCTACTTCACAATGTTTGTTTAATTTGTTGGTTGCTATGCAGTTGCTAAGTTGAAAGGTCAGTGTCGTTTAGTTAAATAAATAAATTGGTGATGGTAGGTATTCAAAAAAATTCGAATAGTATTAGTTTCATATTGGATCGAATAGCAATTAATTATTCGATTTGATCCAAAATTTCGAATATTCATGCGGCACTAGTCAAAACTGTATGCAGTAGTTCATCTATAATGCTACAATGTAGTTTAAGTACAGTGAACGAATTTGAGAAGAAAGGTGTGTAGTTGAAGTGTTTTGGTGTCACCTTGTAGGACTCGTCGCAAGGCAATTCAGTTTACCAGGTCAACTTGATCCGGTCGCTCAAAAAGCAGTATCCATCATTGCAGGTCATTGGTGGAAACGGTAAGGACCGCGTTTTTAATCTTCGTTTAATTTATGCTCAGGGGCAGGCATTATCTGTCCGTAAAATCTGCTACTCATCTGTCATGTCTGTCAATTATTACGTCAGTCTGTCCTGCATCCAGTGGGGAACAAGCAATCGCCAGGGTAGGCCACCAGTAGGTGTTGCCTGAAGCAGCTACAGCAGCATGCAGGGATTGCAGAGCGAAGGTTGAGGCTTACACTACAGTAGGCAAGCGTGCTGCGCTGGTACAAGCCATTCTGGTGCGCAAAGCCGGGACGGTTTGTTTTTTTAAAAAATAGAGTTTTATTCGTCTGTCTGTACAGTCATTTTTGACCACTTAACACATGTGTATGCCCTGAAACTGCATTTGTGTGCCATCGTGTGTTTTTGCAGTGGTGACGGTGGCTCAAGCTCAGAATCTCATAAATGCCGGCGTCGACGGCCTACGAGTCGGAATGGGTAGTGGGTCGATATGTATCACGCAAGAGGGTACGTTCACTCTACGCACTAAGTTATCAATATATTTCCCTTCTTCTTGTGTGGCATGCACCACTAGGAGTGCATAGCGCCAAACGCGCACATCAGTCTCGAAAATGAACGATTCTGAGCCATATTTATTGGCTTATACAGAGAGAGGTTATTGGATTTTAGGTCTTGCTGGATAGTCTTCAACCCTGTAGTACAAGGGCATCCTGGTGGTCTCCTCCAGTTCTCCAAGGGGGGAGCTGTTAAGATCTTCGCATCTGTCTCGTCAGGCATTCGTGCTATGTGGCTGAGCAGGGAGAAACGCCGTGCTTGGACAATAGCCGGTAGGCGTGGTTGCCTGGTTGTCCGTCTCACCTTATCATTCCACACGTGACGGTACCATTTGATACCTAACAGCTTTCGCAAACACCATTGGTCAATATCATCATACGATACAGTGTAACTCATGTGTTGTCTGTATCAATGTTCACGTTGATCTTGGTCAGCTTCGCCCAGCTACAAGGCTGCGGTCTTCTTTATCCGATGATCTACTCGTTCCTGCTGTCAGACTGCCTACTATTGGACGTCGTGCCTTCCTTGTCGCCGGCGCTCACATATGGAACGACCTACCGGTCGACGTCACCTCAGTACCGTCTCTGCTCACCTTCAGAAAATGACTAAAACTGCGTCTGTTTCAACTTTCTTACACTGGCCTAGTTTTGTAAATTAACTGTAGTTTCTGTGTGGTCCTTGTGGTAGCAACTTGTTACTTAGGCCACCTGAAAAATTGATTGATAGATGTCGATGCCGGTGTCATTAGAACCATATCCGTTGCGTCGTTGTTTGTGTCAGTAATGGCGGTCGGTCGTCCTCAGGGTACCGCTGTCTATAAAGTAGCAGAGTACGCTCGACACTTTGGCATTCCTGTCATCGCTGACGGAGGAATTGCCAACGTCGGTCACATCATCAAGGCGCTGTCGCTTGGCGCTAACACTGGTCTGTTATGAGCAACTTGCCTTGCACTTTGTCTGTGAGTGCTGATAGATGGATATCGGAAATTTATATAGCGCAGTATCATGCGTACATCTCTGTTGCTCTGGATGCATTAATATCGTGCGAATAGTGTCGTGTTAAGAGTGCACGTAAATACATCAAAATCGACAGAAAGATCCCGAAACTCAGTCTGTATGTGAGTTCCAGACCATCGGTCCCACAAGAGAGAAATCCCAATGGTCGAATGTAATTCGCCGACAGCGCGGTACAGTCAGCTGATGCTGGTTGGTTGGTGGTTGCATTAGAGAGTGCAGACAGCTTATCAGTCGACTTATAACATAGAAAACCCAGCTTCCAGTTCTGTGCTAAAGTGTGACACATCTGAAAGTATTCTGTTGAAAGTGCCTTTCGAAAGCCATTTTCAAAAGAACTTCCAAGTCAGCCTAGTAAAAAGCCAGTCTCAGTGTCCGTCCGTCCACAGAAAGTTCTTCTAATTTTAGCAAAAGTTGGTATGTAGACAGAGAGGTCGATGAGTGATACATGACGGTATGCCATATGACCCGATCACGGTTGTTCCAAAGTTGTGAATGGTCAACTTCAAAGTCTATCTCCTCTGCCGGTATATGCATGCAGTCAAAAGACTAATGGCGAATGCGAGACAGTATCTTAATTTTAACTGGACAGATTTTTGATATTCTTCCTAGTTTGGCATCAGTTGACCTTCATACTTAGAGTGTTCCACTTTCGACGATGGAGTCGACGTCCCATACGGGGCTTACTTATTAATGTTTGTCTGGCATAGCTTTGAATTTGAATTGATTTTATAAACACACAGCTGTTGCATTTAAAAAAAAAATAAAGTTATAGTTATTGTTAATACCATTGTTATTGGTCGGAAGTTCACAGATCATGTGACTGTGGCTGACCAATGAGTAAACGTTGTTCGAGTCGAGCGTTTGTGATTGGTTGACAGTTATGCTTGGCTCGCTATTGGCCGGCACAACGGAAGCTCCCGGTGAGTACTTCTTCGCCGACGGAGTCCGGCTGAAGAAGTATCGTGGAATGGGTTCGTTGGATGCGATGGAGAAAAACAAGGCAAGCCAGCATCGCTACTTCAGGTCTGATATCGTCTTCGTCATTGTCACTGTTGCCCATGGTAATTGAGTCGAAGCACCAATAACAGTCGCCATGGCACTGGTGATGAACGTACAGATCGACACAGTTATTTCGATTACGATTGATTAGATTCAGTACGCACCTGATAAAATTTTTTTGGTCAGAAACCACGGTGCTGGTAATTACCGGAAACTACCGGAACTATTTGGTGGTTACGGAAACCACCGATCAGTTGAATGATGATAAATGATGGCAGTGTGGCTTTGCGGTAACGCGTCGGTCTCGATGAAATGAGTTATTCTTCAGCGGGTGCCGTTAGTAGATCGTGGCATTTAAACCATCTCGGTATGTAGACACCTAGGTCAACTCATCCTTCTACCCTCCGATACTTATTCTCCATCTAGGGAGATTGAACTGAACTGAACTGAACTGAATTTTATTAAACACCCTGACAGCAAAAATTCTGAATAACTAGATACAACAAATAAATACAACCAAATACTACAAATACAGAAGCAGATAGAAAGAATAACGAAATACAATAGAGCAAGGCTAAACATGGAATATAGTGTTAACACAAGCTTAATAACAACACTACAGTAACAATAATCTAGTAAACATATGATAACACAGTGAACCTAGCCTACGGAGCAAGTAACTGGGAAGGGATAAAATGTAAGGTGGAACACGGAAGTGATATGGTTAGTTATTTTTTTCTTTTCTTGTAAATTTTAAGTCGTACTGTACTAAAACTTAATGATGCTAACTACTGAAAACAGTCTGTCGGAACCATTTATAGATAAACTGTGAATACTGTGAATAGCTCTCAAGAGTGTTGTCCACGGCCGTTACTAAAACTGCCAAGTCTTCTGTGTGCAGCGAGCAGGAGAAGCTGATAGTTGCACAGGTTTGCTGCAGTACATTTGCTGCGTTTGTGTGTGCAGTGAACTGGACAAGCTGAAGGTTGCACAAGGCGTGTCGGGGTCGGTCATCGACAAAGGGTCCATCTACAAGTTCATGCCGTATTTGGTCGCCGGCATTCAACACAGTTGCCAGGACATCGGGACACGCAGTCTCGTCGGTCTCCGGTCGGTCGGCCGTTTATTCAGTTGTTAACTACAGAACTGTTTGGTACTTTTTTACTCCTGTTCGCTACGTTCCTAACGTATATGAGTATATGAGATCAATGAAATATTGACGACCGACCGACGACCCGACGACCTCTCATCTTGAAAATTTCAAATCGCGGTATCTCAGCGATGGGTCATCCAGCCAATCCGCTTCAAGTTTGGTTCTAGTTTGGTTTTTTCAGGACGGCCAATTTAACGGATTTCATTTTAATTTAACCCCGGATGACCCCTGATGCCATGGCAACGAAATTTGAGGTAAAGTGGGCTAAAACTCGGCTTGTATAAGAGATATCTCAGAGATCGTTGCGCCCGGTAGGGGGTTTTGTGGGTCGGCTATCAAATGATGTCAGTCAAATTCTACCACGATCAACCCCCGGTGCCATGGCAACGAAATTTAAGCCAAAATCGGCTATAACTCGGCTTGCATAAGAGATATCTTTGCATCTATCACGGAATGGGACATCCCAGACACTTGCATGAAATAGAGAGCAGCTTTGCAGGAATGTGGGCGAGAATAATGCACGAGGAGTAATTAGATTGGTCACAATCTAAAATATTTCTTGTCGAGTTATTTTTCGTCTTTTGGCTTGAAATATGACATGAAGACTAAAATAATGTGACGTTGCTTCATCGTCGACTGTAGATAGCTGATCCAAGCCGAGATGCGTCACTGAGAAGACAAAGATTTGCCGTCCTGTCCCGTGTTTGATAGTCATCTCACCAGTGTCTTGCTGCGTGTTTTATACAGTGAAATGATGTACGGCGGAAAGTTGAAGTTTGAGCGACGGACGCCGTCGGCACAGCTTGAAGGCGGAGTACACGGCCTCCACTCGTACGTTTATGTTTATCGTCTTGTTGTTGTCAAGTGCTTCGACACTGTCGGTTGGGTCGTCAGACCTGTAAAAAATCGTCTACTAAATGACCTAAACTGTGTCAAGTGGTACGTTAAACCTTGCTCAATCAATGTCAAGGTCATTGGTCAAGGTCAAGGTGAAGGCATCATTGTTGCATCATGTCACGATCATGGACCGAACAGTTTTGATGATCATTTTAGTTTCTAATTAGCACTCCCATTTTGTTTGATTCCTGTCTATTATGTGGTGTGTAGAATTTGTTGTAAAATTATGAAGCGTCAAAATCCTGCAACTGTTTGGTCCATGTTCGTGGACGCAACAACAACAAAGATTGGCTCATGCCCCCTGTCCACCGGCACCCAGCAGTAATTGACCGCTTGTCACACGTGACGGGCGGTCAATTACTGCTGGGTGCCGACGGTGTATTAAAGTTCACCGAGGGTTAACCGTTGACTGGCAGTGGTAAAACACGTTTTTAGTTGACTATCGGTTCATGTCGGGAGTTGATACAGCCGGCCCTTAGCCACGTTTGCATTTATGATTTCCGGGTAGTGGCGCCATCTGGCGAGTGATACCGGAAAATCTCCATAGTGTGTGAATATTGCACTGATCCCTCTATTTCCTTGAAATCTTTCATATCTCAGTCTTACAGTTCCGTCACGGCATATGATGCCGAATTTGATGACACAGATGAAATGTTACATTCTATATTATGTAGATATGTATTTGTCTGACATTATTTATGATTATTGCGTTGTGTTTTGTGCAGATACGAGAAACGGCTGTTTTAGTCGTCATTGGCACTAAACTAAAATCACATATCAGAGTGCACGCCTAAAACAACATTCTGTTGCCTCGTGTCGATACAGCAGTGTGATGGGAACTTGATGATGGCGGAAATGTTATTTTCACCGAACGAAATTGTTGGACCAGTTGAAAACTTCAGCCGACTTCGGCGTAGGTAGCCAGATTTTAGTGGAAATGGAATCTCCGATGAAGTTGCCAAAGTTGCGGCCAAAATTCCGCTGTATGTCATGCAGTCGTTAATTTATGTACGCAGCAATGAAATGTGATACCAAACGAACGCAGCTTCAAAAACATTGCACATGTATCGTCGACCAGGGAACATTTTGTCCCATTTGTACTAATTTAATGTCTCGAAATTCTAGTTTCGGGTAGCGTTTGGCCCAAAAGTGTTTATGGGTGATTGATTGTGCAGATGGTGGTGTCGACGACAAATAATTCGTCAGTGTTTGACAGATATTATCACAGTCTTATCACGTCAGTATTGGTTTTGTAGTCCCTGCATGAAACGTACGTTTTCTAATGAATTGCTTTATATAAGTATTTTGATGTTCTTCGCCAATGTATAAAATTCTCACATGGTGCATAATCAAACATATTCGGTGGTGGTCCGTTTTCATTCGTTCATTCATTTTTGGCATGCAACACTAGGAGTGCATAGCACCAAATGTAGACATCAGTCTCCAGAGTGGACGATTCTGAGCCACGTCAGTTGCTTCCTTTATACTTCTATTTTGGCTATTTATAAATGTTCTCGGAAGACAGCAGCTGGCAGTAGTAGTGGCATAGATTTATTTTGGAGCAACTTGATAAATAATCTATGTAAATTGCAGTGGTTATAATTTATACAATACGTTTATACTTACAGCATGTCATCATTTTTATTTTTTCAGTAAAAATTTCTACTGCACAGGTAACATAACGGTGCTAAAATTGGCCCATTTCTACGCTGACCATAGAGCGACATCTCATTTTCCATGCCGTGGTGTGTGAATGTAGTTTGCCACGGCTGTGCTGAATTATCCCCAGTTGTATTGTCAGTGTTGTCGTTTATAGCACACAGGTTTCATTCGTTTTTTTTCACAGTTGCGTTAAATGCTTGTTGCCGTTCTTTGTCCGGTGTTGTTGCTAGTATGAATTTATTGTGTTTTTCATTATTGCTGTAAGCATGTAAGTAAGTAACTAACTTAGCCAGGATTCCCACGCCTCCTGGAAGGTCCTGGAAAAGCACTTTGGTCCTGGAAAGTCCTGGAAAAATATCCTTGAAAATTACGCATTTTTATTGGTTCTAATGGAAAACAACGAGAAATAGTAAATGTCCCAGTTTATGTTGACTTTTACTTTACTTATTTCTGAAAACAACTACAGTCTACATTTTAGTTCATGCATGCACAGTTTCTGCAATGGACTATACTCCGAATGTTATGAGTAAAAGGTCTTTTTCTTTATATTTAAGCATTCCTGGGCTCCGAAAAGGTCCTGGAAAATATATCATGGAGGGTCCTGTAAATTCGTGGAAAAGTCCTGGATTTTTTTCCAATGAAAGAGTGGGAACCCTGCTGAGCAGCTCTCAAACAAAAACAGTTCCCAAAGCTGTGCAGAGTAGAGTGTACCTGGTGCTTGCCCACCTTTATCGGAATACAGATTTACTTAAGAGCACACGAGGAACCTAAATCTTTAACTCTATATGCCTTTCATCGGCTCCAAATATGTGACAGTTACTTTTGAGGGGGGTTTTGGGAGCTTAACTGTGTTCCCTAGATGCCTTGGCTGGATTTCAGGGGGTAGTTTCACGACACGGAAGGGAGAAAGAAGGGAAATATGTGGGAAATTTTTGCCCTCCCTAGGTCTGCGACTGCAGTATAGTGAAGAGACTAACACTTTTCGAATTGACATCATAAATAGGTCAAATTTGGACAAACAATAGCGTAATTTTGGCCGTTAGATAAACGTTGTCCTAATGTTACGCTAACGCGCTGTGCTTATGTTTACACAAATTTTCCAAGTACTTTTTCGATATTAATTGGTGTTAAAATTAAAATCCCGTACAGTATTGCGCCCGTTAACCTTCACTTGTCCATTAACATCATTGGTGTGTCATGGTGTGCGGATGTTTGTCCGATTTTGACCGACCTAGATAGCTAGGTCAACCTATTTTTAGAAACATCGCTACAATGGCGAACACTGCTATTGTTTGGTGTCTTGACCGTGAAATATACTCGTCAGAGAGTATTGAGACTAATACGAGGACACTTGAGAAGACCGTGTGTTGTTTATTGACTGACAGTGGCGACGCCTAGGGAATGCATCTTGTACTAACTCAGTGTACGATATATCAACCGTGTTGTTGTTAAGGCCGCAACCCACTAGGCAAACTAGTTGGACACTAGTTGGAAACCATGTTGCCAACCCGGGTTGACGACTAGTTTCCAACTGGTTCGCCTGGTGGGTTGCGGCCTTTACTGTGGTTCATTTAGCTGTGTGCTTGTTTGCATTGACTCTGTCTGTAGTCTTATGTTTTTTTTTACTGCGCGATGCTACACAGAGCGCAGTATTGCTACGGCAGTCATGTGTCTGTCCGTCCGTAACGTTGAGGTATTGTGATCACATAGGTTGGAATTCTTCGACAATAATTTCACCGTTAGTTAGCTTGGGGTGTTCGCTCTCCGCAGACCCAAGCATCACGGATCTACTCCAATGGGAAACCCCAATAATTTCGGCCGGAATAGGGATGGGGTATGCAAAAAGTGGCATACAACAGAACCTCTAATATCTCTGAAATGTGACAAGAGAGCACTAAGGTTACTATTGCAGACCAATAGGAAATCTCATATGCTCTTTCGATTGGTGCCAAAATCAACGACCTTGGATGACCTTGAAGGGTCATTATGCACACTGTTTCAAAACACGTGCACAATGGCGTTGTTTATTTTTAGTTTCACATTCAGTCTGCTTTTAGTCAATAAGTGACTGCCGATGCATCTTTCTGAACCTGAAGCAAATAACTATCAAAGAGTGCTGCTGCATTGTGCGGTTTCCTTGTCACAACATGTCTCTTGTTCCGTTTCCCATGACAGGTATTATACTGAGAACAAACGGTGCCAATTGTGGTCGCTATTATACTGTTGTTGAAGCGTATAGTGTAAGTGAAATGCAGTTTGTTGCTGCCACTGATGACGCAGAGTTTTTACCATGCGATGCACTTTAGTGCAGAGTGCAGTCTCGCGATCGCATGTCGTCTGTCTGTGACGTTAGTGGATTGTGATCACATAGGTTGGAATTCTTCGAAAATAATTTCACGGTTAGTTAGCGTGGGGCGTTCGCTCTCTGCAGACCCAAACATCATGGATCTATTCCAAGGGGAGCAACCGGAAATTTGGACCCAAAGTGACCCACCCCCTGTTGATTTGAGCGTTGGAGACATTCGATCGCAAATTGCGGCCGAATGGTTACAGATAGCGCAACGGTCACAATGGAGAGCCTATAGGAAACCACCATCGCTC
>Ga0056114_1001929_pt1 | contig 10049 bp, 7 predicted proteins | sample WorMetHERISLAND1_FD_77005 | JGI IMG/M metagenome (GOLD analysis project Ga0056114, IMG submission 77005) | Marine gutless worms symbiont microbial communities from Max Planck institute for Marine Microbiology, Germany - Olavius loisae HERON... ... | reverse complement strand
TTCCGAGATATTCAACGTCAAATGTAACGCAATGGTTGACGTGACCTTGATACGACCTCTAAACAAAGGTCAAGGTCATTCATTTTGGTACCAATCGATTTCTCATATACGACTTCCTATAGGATGTTAATTGTAACTTTTGCTCTAGGACGCGTCGTTTAGCCACAATACATAACGTCACAGACGACGACGGACGACGACAGACGCAACACTGTACCAATACGGTCGGCTAAAAAGCAAACCTACATAAAAACTGAAACATGCAAACTCTATTCTATAGAGCTTTTTGAATATTTCTGCCAGATATCATCAAAATCTATCCTTATAATTTTGAGCTATATGCTACCGTTTCAAAGTTGGTGCTTTTTGAGACACGGTGCACATAAATGAGATCAGCTGCCAACCAGCAGTGATGACCGCGTGCATTAGGCCTACCCAGTGAGCCGCTGACAAGAGTTTTATGGACTGCAGGATGTACGGTTCGTACGAAAGTCTAAAGGGCGGATCGAGCTGCGAAGCGATGGAAGATTTCACTGGCGGGATAACAGAGGTGTTCGATCTAACTCAAGAACTGCCTGCTAATCTCTTTGACATTGTGGTCAAGTCGGTCGAGCGAGAGTCCATGATGGGGTGCGCAATCGATGTTGACAATGTAAGTCATTCAGTTTTCTGTAGTCGATTTGGTAACGAATAGATCGTTGATCAAACTGTAATCTCTGATGTAATCTCTGATTGATGGCGATATGAAAGTGTGGAATGCACTGTAACTGTCAGTGTATGTGTGTATATGTCTTCAATGTAGTTCGATGGTATGGCGATAGAAGACAGTTTGTCAAATGGACTCATTGTTGGTCATGCCTACAGTGTCACCGACGCCAAGGCTGTACGTCTTTAGCTTCTATAAAATTAGAAACTTAGTTATAATTGCCGAGTTAGCGGAACTTTAGGTTAGCTCTTCGTATCTGCTGGATAAATCACAATGGTCACTTTATTGATATGTTCGCATAATATTATTACGTCTCGTATGCGGCTCTCCCCGATATTATTGATTACAGTTTATCACCAAAACGAAGCATTCCGCCGGAAAAATGTATTCGACGGTATATGTAGAATGGGCAGTGGATTATTTTGGTCTTGGATTGACATAAATCGATCCACTTTTGAAGAAGATATGCGCCAAAAATGATGTTTACATTTCGTTCTAAGCGATCTTGAACTTGGAACCTTCAGACCTCATCATCATCATGTTGCAGTCAAGGTTGAATTAGGCCATTGTTGGCCTTTCAACTGATCACGTCACTTCAAAGTCAGATCATCAGCAGACACAATCAGAAAACAGAATATCGTTAACTCCTCCAATCACGATTAGATCAATTATTCCCTTGAAGCTGTTCAGTGTTGGAGATAGTATAACGTCTTCCGGAAGGCCATTCCACATATTAACAGCACGAAAGCCGAAGAAATTTGCTCTCAGTTGTGTCCTACAATATATTTTCTGGTTCTTTAAACAATGCCCTCTTGTCTCAAACGTCTTAAGTCCAGCTAGTGGCAGAATATTTGATGAGTCAACTCTGTAGTAGATGCCTTTCAGATACGTCTCAATTGCATCCCCCTCAATGCCCTTCAATGGCATCCCCTTCGGTAAGCTAGAGAGGGTAAGTCCATAGCATCAAGCCTTTCTTCGTAGCTTAAGTTCCCCAAGCCTGGAACAATACGAGTAGCTCTTCTCTGAACTCTTATCAGTAGGTCAATATCTGTCTTGTACAATGTACATAGGATTCCGTACAGCATTGCCATATTCCAAGCGTGGTCTCTCAAGACAAGTAAAGTGTGAGTCAAAAAATCCCCCTGAGGTTTTCTGACATTTTCACAAACGGTTGAGAATTTTTAATCAATTTTTACACACCTATTATACGTTCCTATCTGCGCTAGATTACTAATTTTTATTCAATTAACACAAACTTTGACGAAGTTATGCCATATTAAGCGCGACTACCTAGTGCTCAAAATGTCCACCATCGGCCGAAACGCACGCGTTCAGGCATTTGCGAAAGTCGTTGATTGCTTTGTTGATCGTTGTCTGTGGCAAGTCGTCCCAGATCTGCTGCAGTGTACTTCTTAGCTCTGGGACGGTCTTTGGCTTTGACTGAAGTTTGTGAAATGCTTGGAGCATCGCACCCCACACAAGGTACGATACGATACGATACGATACGATAGGAGAGTTTAACGTGGACTCGAAACTCGAAAGCTGAGTATTCAGCTTTATCTAGCACACGTAGCCAGAAAAAAAGAGAAACTAAAACAAACAAACGCCAGGGTAGTCGAGTGGGTTGAGGTCTGGTGAGTTTGATGGACTGGCCACTAGTCCTTTGCGATGAAGTCGATGCAATTCACCTTCAACCATTCCTGCGTGTGACAGGCCGCGTTAGCACACTATAAAATAAACACTTTTATAATGTCAACAAATATGTCGGATGTGACATGACGTCAACAGTGGCGTATTTCGCTCAATAGGCAAACTTGTCAGTTAAAGTTCTAGTGAAATGTAAAAAATTCGCTGGGTGGTCGCGCTTACAGTATGGCCATAACTGCGTCAACAACGGAGCATTTCCGCTGGTGATAAAATCTATTCGACGATTGTGTAGAATGGGCCGCCGATCATTATGGTTTTGGTTTGACTTAAACAGATCCACTTTTGACGAAAATATGCGCGAAAAATGATTTTCACATTTTCGTTCCCAGTGGTCACCTTGACCTTTAGACTTCTAATTTGTTCCCCTAGTTATCTCTTCAACGCTGTTTCCACTAAATTAGAAGTTTATCAGATACTTGTCGATACCGTATTGTTTATGTTACTCTTAATCATATTGGAACTGTTACCAATTACCATATAATGGTGGAATAAAGCTTTCGGAATCCTCCAAATTACGCCCATTATCATAACCTTCACATATTAGCTAGTAACTCAGAGAATTTCTGTACGATTTTTGGTGTCAAAATACAAGAGATGACAAAGTGTCGGAGTACAGAGACGGCGTTGTTTTGTGTCCGTTTGTACGAATGCTGTGCGGCATAGTTTCCAACCAAATATGATTTTGGCGAAATTCTAGATCGGCTCAAGTCAGGGCAAGAGCAAGATACAATTGGTACGAGTTCGCAATCCGTGGGGCAACGATTGTGAATGGAAAGGAGCTTGGAGCGACAGGTCTTGACTCTTTCTGCTACTTGATTGGGTTCAGAATTCAGGCAATATATGACGTGTCGTTCACTCGTTAGTAAGTATGTAAATGGTAATCATTTCGCAATGTACTTACCGTGTGTGCGCCGAAGCTGTACGCACATCACCATATTTCTGTATTACGCTAAAACGTATATAAGCTTGTTTTTCCGTCATTAATGTTTCCCACAAAGAGCTGAAATATAAAACGGCTGCTATAAAATATGGAATATGTTTACCAGCTAGACATGTCTCGACCAGCTTTACCTGCGATGGTGCAGGGGCGATTCCAGGACAGTTATGTTTCTGTTTTGTAGCATATTTATGGACATAATCAGAAATGCGGATTGACTCATTTTACATAAATTTTCAACGTAGACGGAGCAGGTAGCCATAATGAACAGACGAACAAGGGTGCAACACTTATTGCGGCCCTCTAGGGCAGCTGATAATGGAACTGTATACATCAGGGGTCCTTGTGAACAAGTGGGAGCACGTTACTAGATATACCACCACACCTTAACTGCGCCGCTACACTACCTTGTGAAATGCAAATTTTCAAAAATCACTGTAATCACAATAAATACGTATCGTCACGCCCATTTTTTTCAGACAGCGGTCTGCACGCTGCAACGTCTCAAGCTACTAAATTTTTTAACACCTTTATTCGCAACCAGTGCAGAAAATAGAGAAAAAAAGTAGTAAAAGACTAAGCTAAAAACACAAACAGATAGAGCACACAAAAAAAGAAAATCTAGTATGAACACAAACACAATAAAAATGGTTACATACAACTACAATGTTAAAAAACACAAGCTTTGAATGAACGATTAAAACCAAAACGATTAAAAATTTGGGTTGATGACTGAGCAAACAACAGCAACCTAAGGGGTGAGCATTCTATAGCTCACTTTTTGCAGTACCCCTATTTTCGCTCACAAACCGTTTGACCTTGACCTTAAAAATTTGTCAGAATGGTCTGTCAGGGCCAGACCATGAATACGTGTGGCTCACCCAACCCCCATTCAAAGAAGACGGATCCCTGAATCTAAAATTATTTTTCGCACGCGCAATCCATGCTCCCAGCCGATCGACCCATAGTTTTTACCGCGCGATGTTACGCAGAGCGCGTATTGCTACGGCAAGTCGTCTGTCTGTCAGTCCGTCGGTAAACGTTGAGGTACCGTGATCACATAGGTTGGAAATCTTCAAAAATAATATCACGATTAGTTAGCCTGGGTTGTTCTTTCTGTGCAACATCAGCCAGATTGTGCATGTCATGTTCTAAGCCTTGCTACCATAAGAAGCAATTAAAATTTTAATTTTATTCTGAACAGAACTAGATCAGGCCGAGAACTTTTTGAGCGCCCCTCGTAATGTGGTTGTCACTTGCAGAATTACCTGGAGAGCGGTCCATCGACAAAATGTACCAATTCATGATTATACGATCCTAGCCACGTTTTATGCTTGCATGCATGTGATCCGGGGTTACTTTACGGATGACGCAGAACGTAGAATATTTGTCTTCGACATGAGAGATGACAACATTCTTGTTGTTGACAGATCGAAAGAATGGTCCATGGTTTCTGACCGTGAACGCCAGAGGCTTGGACTGGTTATATCAGACGACGGAGAATTCTGGTGAATAGTTGACGTACTTTTCCGTAATTCGGATAACAAATTTCGCAGTTTATTTACACAGTTGTTTATCGTAACAAAAATAACAACAGCACGACTTCAGTTAGTTAGTATTCTACGGACACAATACAGCGTGACGTTGTAGGATGTCGTTCCAAGACTTTGTCAAGAACTTTTCCAAGCTGGAGATATGTAACCTGGGTCCAGACTCAGTGACAGAAGATAAGTCGAAATTGAGATATCAGATGACGTCGCATCAAGGATGCTGGAAGAGAGGGTTGAACGCTGGAGGATGCCAGAACAATCGCAGTCAGTAAAATCATCGTTATTACAATCAGTATCTGCATCAGCAGCTTTTGACCATTAGCTCCTATCATTTCATCATCATCTCGTTTATCAGCATTATGACCATTATCATATCCGTCGACGAATTTCCACTTTCAAGCACAAACAGTGCACGATATCATTAGGTAATAAAATTTGTGCCGTGTCCACAAAAATGTGAATACGCATAACGAATACTAAATTTTGGCATATTCTACTGCTGAAATACATTTTGACGTAAATTTAAAAGTGCCAAATTTCAGATCAATGCTTTTTATAGTTATTTCAAGTCATGTTGAAATGTTGAATTTTCAATACGACGATAATTGCTTTTGGTATATAGCCTAGGCCTACACTGAACAGTTGTTAGCCCTAATTAAGCTGGCACGCGTGTTTTAGGATTGTAAACATTTTACTTTTTTGGCAGTTTTAAGGCTATGACTTACAGAAAGCAGCTTTACCCGGTATATGACGCCGCGGGGCTACATTAGTATAGAGGGACCAAACAGGGCCGTGATGCCAACTTTGGGTGAAATTACGACTAGTTCCGGTTACCGTCCTACTGTACTCAGATGAAGTTGTTCCAGACATAAGCATCAATTGCACTCCGGTTGCTGTCCAAATTCCACGATGACTAATCGATCGTCAACGACTGACAACTAAAGAAAGTAACGGTCGTAAGCGCGTTTACTTGGTGGATGTCTGTGAGCTCTCTCGCGTGCCCCGTATGGGAAGCCGTTTTACTATTTAATCCAGAATTATGGATATGTACATTATCCAAAATTCGAATTTAAAAATGTTGAAATCAATTTCAGATATCTGAAATTGTATTCGAGATATCTTTAATTCGAATTTTGGATATGTATATATCCATAATTCTGGATTAAACAATAAAACGGTTTCCCATAGGCCCGCCAGATAATAATAAGTCCCTCCCCCCGTCTAGCGGAGGACCGAGTCCAATTTTGCAGAACATTACAAAGTTCTCACGTCACACTAACGTGTTGTAACAATCCGCAACAAATCGATATCAAAAACTACACAAATATGACCTGAATTAGTCAAATTCTATGCCCAAATAATAGACTAATATAACCATTTCGAATGCTTGTCTAAAGACCCAACAAAACAATTACACTCAGTAAGCCCTATGCTTTCAGTCTTGCCTAGACCGTTTCCCGGAAGCTATCGGCTGGCTATTGATGACGGATCTACAAAAGCAAGTCGCAGCCCAATATATGTGTAATAACTAAAACTTCGAGTGGATAAAGTAGAGAAAATTTTAGGTTTGTGTAGTAGAAACCTCGTTTGAAGCACTATCCCTCACAGGTGTGTTCATAATGTTCTGATCTGCCTACGTATATTTGCTGATTAAACATTTTCTTTTCAGTAATTATACAGTGTTCACACAAGCGGTCTATATGCCATTAAGTCTGGCGGACATCCGATCGTATGTCCAACTGTCCGCAGCCCTACATCATCCGCTGACAAGTCTGTAGGGCTGTAGTCATGGATGTGGACGTGCACTTTAGTTGGACTTGTCGGCAAAGGACTTTACTCTGTAGGACTTGACTTGGACTCGCATTAATTAGAACGCCAATGACCTTGGTTCAGTAGGTTTGACCTTGGCTGACTGTGTGTACTGCTGCAGTCGGCTGTCGACGATGAGACGTGCGCGAAAATGAAAAGATTGTTCCGTCAGGTTGCTGGCTCCGATGTTGAGATTGATGCTTACAAGCTGCAGAGCGTTCTCAACGATATGTTCAAACAAGGTACGGTCGTCGCTGGACATTTCTCACTGCAGAGATTGAAAACTATAGTTCCATGTATAGCCTATGTTTCTCATTTAATACAAGCAAAAACATCATTAGTGCTCGACAACATATAGCATAGCTTAGCGCTCGTACGCTGTCACCCGTCCGTCCGCCCGTCTGTCCGTCAAAAACAGTTGAAGTTGGGATTACGAAATTTTCACCGCACGGTAGCTCCATCCCTCTAGTTTTTGCGGGATAGGTTGACCTTTCTTACTAGTCACGTGACGTCGTGGGCCACGTGACTATTTGATCCAGAAGAAGACATTTCCTCTAGGTGCTCCATGCAACCAAGTCTGTATCTCCAGCCGGTTGTACAGATAATGGGCACTAAACATTTTGTAGACCTTGATCTTTCAGGGTTATGTGACGTCATCGATCACGTGACCATTCATTTCCTATTTGATACTGCAGACAGATTATCGGTAAAATACGCGCCGTTTAGCCACAATACATAAGTCACAGACGACAGACATTGTGCGATAAGCGCGACCGTTAGTACGGTCGGCTAAAAATCCAGTTTGTTGCCCATCACTCCTGTAGATTGTAGACGACAAGGCTGTTTAGGCGATAAAACATAGGCCTACGATGCGGCGTTGGATGGCGGCGGTACTATAACATCTAGGGACCAAAGTGACCCAACAAAAGACCGAAGTGTTTGAGTCACTTCGGTCCTTAGGACCGAAATGACCAAGGGCTGAAGTGGATGTAGAGCATTTTGACACATTACCAGACTGTGACGACCACAAGAAAAGACAGACAGAGAGACGGAATTGCCAGACCAGTGTTGCGCTGTGCATACAAACGCACTCAAGTTATCATCTGCTTCTTTGCACGTGTGTGATACAGCACTGGCACTAACAGGCAGACAGCCATTGATAATCTGATTGCGGTCACGTGCGGTGATAGGCCTATACTAATATGCTGATAGGCTAATTGGGTGATGCTATTGTTATCTTTATCTGACGTTTTGTTGTAGAGTTTCCATTCGACGGTTTCTCCGACCACACTTGTAAAAGTCTGGTAGCCATGTTAGATGTATCCTTTACAACATACTTCGCAGTTCGCAACATACCGACAGACTGCGCGCAGCATGAAAATGTCGTGGCATTTTCTATAGGTTTTCGCCATGAAAGGCTGCGCCGATCCGATCGCGGCAATGTCAGGATGTGGCGTCGCCGTCGAATGTCAGATTTTAGTGACCGCTTTTTGTGGTATTTGGCGCAGATATCTGCCATTTTTAAAATGGGAATTTTGTGCAATGTAATGCGATGCTATGGTTGCGATAATGAACATTTTGCAGGATGCAGCATGCCTGCAGATTTTGCATCATCTATGAGGTGATGATATCTCAATACACAGATAAGTTAAGGGATCTAACGACTAGAGGATGCAACAACAGAACACCACAGTTCTAGTTTACTACTAAACTAAAGCAATCTGGCAAACCTAGTAGGCCTACAGTACTGAATCATACTGTAGGCCTAGTTAATTTACAAATCTGTCAAGGTAAGAAGTTTGCATAATAATTATGAATTCATGAAGCGTGGGCGTAGGCCTAATGCGTTTTGTTTTCACGTAACTCTTTCTGGAGTGCATTCATTGTTGACTTAACGTTATAACAGCGTGACCATTCGGGCAAACTCAGCTATCAAGAGTGTAGGAAACTGTGGTATGACATGCGCCTCTGGGAAGTTCGTTTATTTCACTGTATTCTCACTAGATGTGATATAAAATGTGTGTAATATCTCCTAGCCTTTATACCGCGTGGGCCAAAAAGTAAGCCGCAAGTTTTTCTCCGTATCTTCGCCAAGTCTGACCAATTTTCACATTTTTTTCACCGGCACATTCTGTGGAAACATCGTAATAAGGCGGTTACTATATATGTCACCACATCTTAACAGCGTCGCTACACTACTTTGTGGAATGTAAATTTTCAAAAATAACTAATCACGCTAAATTTGCTAAATACATATGTAACAAATTATCTTATAAAACAATTGTTACTAAATAATCTTATTTAAGTTACATTAATTTTTTAGTTTTAGATATACTTTCGATGTTTGTAAACATAAGAAGACGACACTGTCATACAGGATAAGCCAGAAATTAAGCTCCAAATTAAGCTCTTGTTTATGATGGATTTTACAGATTCTTTCACTGTTGGACGCAGCAAATAATTTGCAATAAAGATTTATGGCATATTTCACGACACCTAAAACGAGTGGCTACACTACCTTGCAAAGTAATGGTTTTCAAAAATTGCGTCGACGAAGCACAGCAGACCAGGCGTGTGCAGTGAAGAGAATGTAAACACATTATTTGAAACTAAGACATACAGTCATTAGTCATTTAAATAGATGTTCGGTGTCTGCTCCAGTGTTCTGCACATCTGTCTGAAGACGTTTACTCATCGATGCTTAGTAGCACAAAATCGTTTTAGAAGTTTTTGCATACGTATTTGCGGTTTACTTTTTTGGCCCTTTGCTGTAGATCACATTTCTCTCTGTCTGTCCGCCTGCCTCTGATTTAATTTTCTTTAACTCTGGTACGTTACCAAATATTTTACATTACATTACATTATCTGCAGTTGAGCTCGCTGCCAAAAAAGGTTTTGGTTTATTTAGTTGTGAGGTCAAAATTTCATAATTGGAAATCGCAAGTTGTTTTATATACGATACGATACGATAGACGAGTTTAACGTGGACTCAAAAGCTGAGTGTGATAAGCTTAATCGAGCACACGAAACTGAAACAAAAACGTCAGTGCCCAGTTAGTTCAGTTCAGGTTAAAGATCCTGTGAAGGCCGTCCGGAAAGAATAAGAAGACTGGAGGGAAGGATTTGTAAAAGAGATGAGTTTTAAGTCTGCAGTGAAAGACCGAGGCACCGATAAATGATGAGAGCGAAGGTGGTGACTGTGATGAGGTGATAGGCGCAGGATGAGGTGAACCAGGAGGACAGTGAACAGAATGAGGTTGACGGAATGAAGAAGGGAGCTGATTCCACAGGTGAGGTGATGCATATGTGAAAGAGCGGTTGGTGATTTGTAATGAGGAAG
>Ga0056114_1001928_pt1 | contig 10050 bp, 6 predicted proteins | sample WorMetHERISLAND1_FD_77005 | JGI IMG/M metagenome (GOLD analysis project Ga0056114, IMG submission 77005) | Marine gutless worms symbiont microbial communities from Max Planck institute for Marine Microbiology, Germany - Olavius loisae HERON... ... | reverse complement strand
TGACCTTGACCTTTGTTTAGAGGTCGTATCAAGGTCACGTCAACCACTGCGCTACATTTGACGTTGAATATCTCGGAAACCGTTAGAGATAGAGGCTTGGTTCTAAAGGACCACCAATAGGAAATGACATATGGGCTATCAGATGGTCACGTGGCTGATGACGTCACGTGACCTTGAAAGGTCAAACTCGTGACCCCAATACACTTAGAGTGCAATATCTCGAAAACGGCTGGATTTAGAGACTCCGTTCCAAAGGACCACCAATAGGAAATGCATTGTGGACTATCAAATGGTCACGTGACGTGACCGATGACGTCACATGACCCCGAAGGTGCTGTGAGGAAGTACGGTCGGCTATCTTAGTGACAGATTGGCTTCTTGTTTTAGTAATTGAGTTGGTGGATGAGAAATGAAGAAATAGAAGTCAGCGACTCAACCCCCTCGGCCCTCTCCCACCCTCCCCTCAACTTGTATGTGACGAATGCGAACTGTATCGTTGGGGAAACTGCTCACTACTGTTCGTGGAGTGATCGAATTTACCTCTACAGTTACGTACTCTGTCGCTTGCTCAACATTGTCTGCATCGCCCGCCTGGTCATCTCCACAGTCTAGCCTTGACTTACTACGGTATAAATAAGCTTACGACTGATGTCAAATACGTCTCAGTTCAGGTAGGCTACAATAACTTGTACATTGTTAGACTGTGTATATGTGTATTTAGTTGTTTTCGTTGTTTTCTTTCTCTTTTGTAGCATCATCAGTACTTTGATACTGTTGGTTGGGTCTTTTGACCTGTAAAAACCGTCTCCCATATAACCTATACTGTGTTGGCAGAGACGTAAAACACTGCTTATTCACTCACTTAAACCACGCATTACGCTCTTGTATGAGGTTTGAAGGCGAGTGGTAAGTTTTGGTCTGATCCTTGGTAAGGGCCGTGGCACCCTGTTGGTGCTCGTTTGTGTGACAGCGTTGTAGGATTTGTGTTACTGCTAATGAGTAATGTAGATGCTAACCCATGCTGCTGTAGTGTAGACACACACACCGACTGATCACTATACTCGCGGGAGTTTGCGGTAAATATCAGCAACTGGAATGTTGGATCTCAACAGTTATTAGTTATTATTTAGCGTGCGGAAGTATATATGATTAGCGTGCTATAGCCTTGCTAGCACACGGGTGGATCAGTAAAAAACGGTTGAAGTTAGGATTATGAAATTTTCACCATGCAGTAGCTCCATCCCTCTAGTTTTTGCGGTTTAAGTTTCATCCAGTAATTTTAACGGGTCCCGAAGCGGGTGCGTCAAACAAACACGGGAAGGGTGGGAAAATAGCCGTTTTCTAGCTTTAAACGTAAATATGCGCTTTCGATTGACATCATGACCTTGGATGACCTTGAACTGCTATAAGTTCGAATTCTCTCGGAATTTCGCGTGATTTTGCATATTTGGGAGACAACGGCTAAACGAATGACGACGGAATTGTCGCCCATTAATGTACTTTTCAGTGGTGTATACTATAGATTACGTTGATAATGATACCTCAAGGCTTTGCTCTGATAGGAGGCGTCAAACAAGAGTGGGGCGGGGAAAACAAGCTATTTTCATAACAAAATGTGTCAATGTCTCGAAAACGGTATGAGATACGTCCAACTCCAAAGTAACTACAAATGACTAATAGGAAGTTGCATATACGCTTTCGATTGGCACCCAAAGGTCGATGACCTTGAACTGCTATAAGTTCGATTTCTCTCGGAATTTCGCTGATTTGGTACGCCACAACAGCTAAACGAATGAAGATAGACCAGTATTATCAGCGCCAGCGTTGTAACCCACTGAAATGTACTTGTTAACATTGTTCCTAGCATTGATTTGCCGTAGATTTCTTCGCTATAGGGGCCTTTATAGGCCTACACGCACTGCTGTCGCGCGCTTACCTTAGCGTTAGCTTGGCTTTCTTGTTAGCGTTATTAGGCCTATAGAATAACTAGGAGTTGTTAAGACGACGTGTAGGCTATGCAGCGGGTTTACGACAGGTAGGCCTATTGCTCGTCAACAATATTGTTAAAGATGCAACGTCGCTGCTGTCATAGCAACAATTTTTGCAACTCCGGCGTCGTTTATGGCTTGTCATCGTAATGTAATCAGTTTGTTTAGTGTAAAAGTCAATAGTTGGGCCTGAATCAATTAGCCAAAATGTCGAAAGAAGATGTTGAGGTAGACTAATTTTTACAACTGTATAAAGTGATATTATTAGGCTATTATTACATTTCTCATTGAATGTAATATCTGTTCGTTCAATGTAGTTGTCCGTGACGACGTAATGCAAGCCAGTCGATAAACTCAGATTATTTCGATGTTGATCAAAATCGACGTTCTGTGAGTTTTGATATGTTTCAATGATGGCATTTGATGGCCGGCTACAGAGCTAATTTTATTAATTGCATTCAGTACCCTACCCTGTTAATTATTCAGCCGTAACTATAGGCTAGTAGCGTATCATGCACGCGTTTGTGCTGTAACAGTACAGTTTGCAAACGAGAAGATTTTGGTTCTACGCGTTGTTTAGCCTTCTTACTAAAAATATCATGTCTCTACATTATGCTTTGTCTAGCCTACTTTGCACCTTTTTCAGATTAAGCAACTTGTTGACGGAAGTTGTACTTCAGTGCAGTAAGAAATTATCTTGTATCGTATAGCTGACGTGCTATCCGTATAATGCACAGCCTTTAAGGTTTAGTTAACTTTTCATGATACTTGATTTAGAAAAGTTTAAACTAGTTCTATTGATATATAGGCCCCTAAACTAAATAAATGACGAATCGCTGCACTATTATACTTTTCTATCTTCTCTTGTATCTTGTCGCGTTTCTGAGATAGTTAAAAGTGCTTATAAATTAGAAGCTTGTACGACCGCAAACGCTATAAACGTCGTTGTTTCGAATATAAATTTTGGCCCACATATAGGTACATCGACACAGTTTTGGGAGGCATGTATATTTCGAGACATTGACCATCGAGAGGTTACCTGTATAACTGAGGTGACGTTCTTCAGCCGCTTACAGTATGGTCTTAACTCTTAAGACAGTGTTTACTGTTCGAGAGACCATTGGCCTATGTCTGTCTCTTCGTGCACTATAGCATGAAACTGGCTATTTTTATCGTTTCCGATATCGAAATGTTGGTTAAAGTCAGTCTGTCAGCAGCCCAGCACCTGTGTTCAATGCTCCGTTGGGCGTTGTGAGGCGAACTTCGTCGCGCCGTGTTGTTTGAAGACAAGAAGCCAAGCTGTCGCTAGTAGCCGACCGTACTGCCTCACAGCAGACTAGTAATTAGCGACTGTTGCTAAATAGCGTCTACTGTTTTCGAGACATTGCGCTCTAAGCGTATTGGGGTCACGAGTTTGACCTTCCGGGTCACGTGACGTCATCGGTCACGTGAGGCCATTTCCTATTGGTGGTCTTTTGGAACCAAACCTCTATCTCTAACGGTTTCCGAGATATTCAACGTCGAATGTAGCGCAATGGTTGACATGACCTTGATACGACCTCTAAACAAAGGTCAAGGTTATTCATTCTGGTACCAATCGATTTCTCATATACGATTTCCTTTCTTATAGGCTGTCAATAGTAACTTTTGCTCTAGGACGCACCGTTTAGCCACAGTACATTCCGTACAGACGACAGCGACCAGACGACAGACGCAACACTGTAGCATAAGGGCGACTAAGTACGAACGTACGATCGGCTAAAAAGTGTAATATGTGGCTACCTGGCTGTGCAAAAACTTTGATGATGTGTTTAGGCCTGAACATTGCTGTACAATGGAGTTTATTCATTTACCTGTGTTCTATTGGTGTGTTATGTGTACACTGTGTACAGTGCTTATTGACAGTGTTTTATAGATAAAGAAACTTACTTGTTTACTTAAATTCAATGAATGAATGAATGAATGAACAGATGGATGAATTAATGAATGAATGGATGAGTTAGTTAGTTAGCTAATTGACTAATTAATTACTTAATTACTTTTTTAAAATAGCCTATATACTGTCACTCTTGTGACACGGAGCGTGAATGTAGCGATGTGTGATCGTTTTCAGGGCCATGAAAGTAAGGATAGTGACACCTATCTTGTCTCTGAAGAAGTCCAGTTTGCCAACCTCGAAAAGAGCTTCCGAGAGGTCGGTTTGTATATATAAACCTTTATTCACCGAAGGACACGGTAGCAACACAGACTGAATGACAGATATGTGCAATAGAAAGAAAGAAAGAAAGCGACATACAATAATTGTATGCAAATCAGACATGTAAACGTAAACGAACGGTTCTATATCTAAAACTAATTGTCTCTCTGCAAGTAATAAGAATTCCTACAGTCTTGAAAATATGATGTGTATTTTTACCGCTCAATGCTCTGCGAAACGCGGTTATAATATGGTAAGTAGTCCGTCCGTTTGTCTGTCCGTCCGTCTGTCTATATGTCTGTGACTGTGACATTGATGTCCCCTGAACATAATGGTTTAGAATTTTTTTTAAATAATTACATCAACGTTAGCATAGGGGTCTTCGGCCTATTGTCGACGGATCGGGAAAGTCGTAAGCTGCTGCAGTTACAGACACAACTTAGACAAAACACCGATGTGTGAGATTGGCCGGCGTTATGCAGCCTTCATAGTATACTTGACATGACAGCACCGAGTTCGAGGGAACAATTAACAGCTGACGGATAGCGAAAAGATAGCACGTGGCATCGCGCGCTTTCCTTGCGACAGCACGGCTTTCTTGTTTCTTTTATTGCAGTCGCAAACAGGCTTAAAATCAGCAGCATAAACTACACAATTATCTGCAGTAAAGATTGAACATTTGCTAGTGTATTTTCAATTATTTTTGTGCTGGGCTATAACATGGGGATGGGAAACTGCATACTGCAGAACGTTTTCTCAGTTTTACTCCGTAAGACGAAAGCATAATTATGCGTTCGTTGCTTTTCTTTCTTGCAAATTTCGTTTAATAGATATTTCGCCTCTGATACCCTCTGACGCGTTATACATCCATTTAATTTGCTCGTCTGTTTAGCTCGCCTGTTTCGACTTCCTGCATTTCTGTTTTTATTTTGTCCTTATATGCGTTATATGCGTTGGTCACATTAATAAAGATAAAATTTACTTACTTACTTATTTACTTACCTGCCATACACCTCTTGAGAAGATTTTGGTTTTTCGACATTGTGCGCGTGTAAACGCAGACGCTGGCAGAGTTGGCCGGTGAGCTGGGACTGGAGAGGTTTCGCGCCGAGTTCGAAAAGTTGTTCTACACGCTGAAGCAAGTTCACGAGAACGAACGGCGACTGACGCAGAAATGTCGACAGCTGAACGAGGAGATCTCGTCCAACATGGCAAGAGTCAGTGCCGTTCTCGGCTTGACGCAGGATGAACAACTGGCCAACGTCGTGATCCGCCAGGTAAACTTCGACAAGTTGACCGCAACGCTGCAGTCTCAGTGATCCGACTCCGATAGCCGTGTGCTATATCGTTGACAAATTAACCCTTCGACGCCCGGTGTTGCCATATGGGTACAGCTATAAAGCATCTTGTGCCAGACCGGGTTAAGCCGTCATTTGTAATTTTTGACATCCGGGCACTCTGACGCTCAGTCCTGAGCGTCAGAGTGCCCGGATGTCAAAAATAACAAATGACGGCTTAACCCGGTCTGGCGCAGGATGCTTTATTATAACTGTACCCATATGGCATGGCGTCGGAGGGTTAAATCGTTAAATATTCGTAGTTCTATTTGTAAGCTGTCGGTTTTATTCACTATACGTCGTCAGTTAGTCAACATTGCCCGTGCCGCGAGTGACGCCGTCGCAGGGAAGTTTGAGGCTTTGTTCCATTGGTGTGACTCTTCCCAAGATCCAACTGTACCGGCTTGAATAGACAAGCTGTAAACTGGCATTGAACACTATGCACTGCGGCAGGCCTCGGTGACAGTGTTTGATCTCAGGCGCTATAGAGATGTTCTTGCTTGCTTACTTACTTAATCGAAACCCAGATTAATGTTAAGCAGAGATGTCGTACGCGTTCAACGTCTATCACCGACGATTATAAGCATATGTGTGGTTAAGATGTTCAAATAATCTATAGGCCTACTACAGTACTATACAAACAGTGTGACTGCTACGTGTCTTGAATGATTCGTATGTTTTTTTTGTGATAGAGTTAAAAGTTAACTCGAAGATGCATGGAATGTTTAAAGTTGGCGACTTACGTCTAATCTTGATAAATCTATGTATTTTATCCGTGCAGGATTTGATGACCAAATACATGTACGTGGAAACGACGTGAAAATCTGCGGCGTACTCATAAAAGTGATGACAGATTGCAGTTTACTTGTTGATAGGAGTTGGGAACGGCCTTGAGCCAGATCGACCACTTGGCAACGCAGGACCAAGAAGTGATAGTCCTTAGCAAAAGCATGAAGACCGAGCTCGGTGGCTTCCACAAGAAAGTGGGTGAAAGTTCGTATCTCACCGCCGAGGATCATCGCAGGTGTTGTACGGCCGCCTTTCAGCCTTTTACATGAAATTTCTGCTGCCAGGTTAACTAGACGGTCATAAATCACCTGTTATAATTCACTGCAGTTAATGGCTAACAGAAACAATCTCACAATAATTATCCTCAACATCTACCGACAAGATGACTAGCCCCTTCTGCGTGTATAGTGCTGTTAGGCCTATGTGTTTATGTCTGAACTGGCACATACCTTTCTTTAGTAGTTTCTCGGTGTGGATCTGTTTTTGTAGGTCACTAAGTAAGTAAGTAAGTAAGTAAAATACTGATTTATATGGCTCGGCATCGCCCAACGACTTTCAACGCGCTGAATGTGCTCGTATCCTGAGAACAGAATGTGTTAACGTGATTCTGAAAACAGGATAGTGACAGAGCAGTGTATGGCATTCTGTTCCGCGCATCAACAGCACAAACGAACGAACGTCACTAATTTTAATTCTTTATCGTTTAATTAGCTCGATGCTTTGAGCTGCTGCCGGTACTGCTACTCGGGGGCACCGAGATAATGACTTGTGTTCTTACGTACCGTTTTGCTGACCATTATTGTAAACACAGAATTTACCCTCAGCCGATGTTTCAATATGTCCGTAAAATAAACGTACGTGTAAGTTCGTGTTCCCCAAAATATGGACTTTGCCGGTTTTCGGCTTTTTTTCGTAGTGCCACCGACTTTCGTTGGTGAGTCGGTGGCACTACTGGTAGCGCGTCGGACCAACAATCAACCAACAATCGGAAGGTTGCGGGTTCGAGGCCTACTAAAGTAGTGTGTATCACAGTGTTGACAGGTAACCGCATGGGGTGAACTGCCCACTGTGGCCGGCCGCCACTCCTTCTTCCGAGCTGTAAGAAGTTGGAGTTTAGACTGTCAGCGTTGATGGACTCGGATCTGGCATAAGTAAATGGTAAGAGCGGTAGACAAAGCTGACGCTATGCTGGCGCTTTCCAGCGCTCTATTTACCATTTTACCGAAGTATAGGCGTTGTCAGCCGCTGCGACCATTACAATGAGTGACTAACACTAAAAAGTCCGACATGGTTTATAGCACGTGACAGATACCATAGCAGAAACAGTGTTTTATACACGATATCTTACGTGGTATAGACTTAAGACAAGTTTTAAAATGATACGGGGCATCGCACGGTCTTCCTGCGACAGCGTAGCTTCTTGTAAGTTCATTTATAACCGGTGCATTAAAGTCATATCGTCACAATCAATTTCCTGTGCTGGTATCAACGCTTTGGCGCTGACGCTGACTGGGTGCGGTGGCTCGGATGCGTCACAGTTTGCTCGAGCTGAAGCGGCAGAACTTGGAACTGACGAAACAGAACGAAGAAAAAGATCAAGAACTCGATCGTCTGAGGAAGGCTCTGGAGCAAGTACACTCTCCCACCAAGCTCGACTTGGCATATCAGAAGATACGTGCTCTGGAACAACGCAATTTAGATGTACGTATAGTCAGACTTACTTAAACTTATGAAATGAAAAACGATACTGTACGTCAGGCCTATACGAAAATTTTAACGTTATGCGATCAAAAACTGATGGATATCCGAACCGGACAGAAAGTTATATCTAACTTATCAACACTTTCATCGGGGATATAAACTGTACCACTAGGATACTTGTCATTGCTAAACAGAAACGTATGCGGTCGCGTACACTTGAACGCTATTCGTACCGGTAAGCAGTTATAAGCGGAAGTAGAAGACTATGATAGGCCGGGTCGGAGCTATAGACAGGCCTGGTTTAAAACACTACCGTACCGTACTACTACTACTGTATGTGTTGAACTATTAAATTTTCAGCGTCTTTTCACTCTTACTGCCCTATCTGTGCACTTTCTGCATTTTCATCTCTCCGATTTCAAAATTGCACTTATCTATTATATCTTTTGTGAAGCGGCTTGAGATTTCATATACTGTATTTTTGGTTGATAGGCCTGTCCTGCGTTTGTAGTAGTGTTGTATCTTCAAGTGTATTCGTGCAAATTTGCAAATAAACTACAACAACAACTACTACTACTACTGCTCCCACTAGGCCTACTACTACTACGAATGACAATGTCTATGGTGCTGTCGTCAAGTATAGACCATTGTTAGAGTTCATTCGGTTCATGCGATGAATGCAGACTTAGCGCCAAGCGGCAGCCGACCCTCAGAGGCTCAGACCAAGCCAACCGACTTGGGCTGTGAGTCCGCCTATCGGTAATTGCTATCATCTACACCCACCGTCGCCATTTATTAGTATTACTCACTCTGAAGGCTGATAGGTCTAATCATTTGACCATTATAATGTATTATGTATTTGACCACTATCCAGTATTATTATTATTATTATTATTATTATTATTGTTCGCACTCTATGGAAGCAGCCTGTTCAAATCAGTGTGCGTGGTGTTGCAGGTGGAATGTAACATCGTCACGCAAGAGAACGACGTCAATCGTCAGAAGAACATACTGTCGAACATGATGAGCGATATGAAGGAGGAACAGCAGCACACCGTGCAGCTGCAGGTCTACATGGGCCACCTGAAGGATACCATCGATTCACTGAACCAACAAATCAAAAACCTTCAAGACGTCATCAGCGAGCAGAAGGCATGCACTTACTTTACAGAACATTAATCGTCGACATCGCAAGCCCGATAGAATTGGTCCAATCGTATTCCTGGTCGGAAGGCGTAAAAGGCCCCTAAACCAGGCTTTAGGTGTATTTAGTTCAGTTTATGCACATGCTAGTAGTTTCTTGCATGGTAGCAGGGATGAAGTCTCGGTCTCGACGTCTCGGTCTCGAGACGGTCTCGAGACCTGATTTTGATTGTCTCGGTCTCGTCTCGGTCTCCAGCTCTAAGGTCTCGTTCACAAGCTAATGTTTAGCAGAATCTTTGCTACTTACAAAATTACAACTAGTCGCCACTCGCCATTTGATTATTTGCATCCAGATCTTATTTCCACGCTTTTTGCGTTGCTTACTTATTATTTTCATGACTGACGTAATGCATAATTTGTAGCAGTTTGAAGCCAAAAGCTTAACAGGCTGTACCGTTTGCGACATCTCGAAAAACGTCTCGGTCTGGGTCTCGAAACGTCTCGGTCTCGTTTCGGGTCTCGGGAAAATCTGGGAAGGTCTCATCTCGGTCTCGAAAGAAAAGGTCTCGTTTACATCCTTCCATGGTTGTTTAGGTCTTTGTGTTATTCTTGATTGTAGTTACAGTTTTGTTAATATCGGCCAAGTGATTGTTGAGAAGGCTGGGTCGTGACGGTGTTTTGCACCAGTCAAGAGATTGCCTGGAAAGATCGTCTCCGAAATGACCTGTAATGCGTTAAACACTAGTTAGCCGACCGTACTAACGGTCGCGCTTATGCTACAGTGTTGCGTCGGTCTGTCGTCATCTGTCGTCGTCGTCTGTAACGTTATGTATTGTGGCTAAACGGTGCGTCCTAGAGCAAAAGTTACTATTGAGAGCCTATAGGAAGTCGTATA
>Ga0056114_1001927_pt1 | contig 10051 bp, 7 predicted proteins | sample WorMetHERISLAND1_FD_77005 | JGI IMG/M metagenome (GOLD analysis project Ga0056114, IMG submission 77005) | Marine gutless worms symbiont microbial communities from Max Planck institute for Marine Microbiology, Germany - Olavius loisae HERON... ... | reverse complement strand
TGTGCTAGATAAAGCTGAATACTCAGCTTTCCAGTCCACGTTAAACTCTCCTATCGTATCGTATCGTATCGTATCGTATCCTCTATATTTTTGATCTCCCTCAGCTACGGTCGAGATTCGGCGACGTTCCTTTTCGCACGCTTGGCCCTCGGCGTGGGACGCTTTGCCTTCAGACATTCGTGCTGTCGGGGACACGAAAGCGTTCAGACAAGCCGTCAAACTCACTATTTTAGTCTGGCGTTTAGTGTATTTTAATGGTTTTATCACTTATGTGTATTTTATTTACGTGACTATTGGAACGCACCTGTGTTCAATCAGTAATAGGCGCACTACAAATGTACATTGTGATATGATTATAATATGATAAGACTGACGATTATGTAATATAGAACAGTTTAAGCTAATCAAAGTTAGGCGGTTACTCTTAGGCTGCTTGGCTGTTCGTAATAAATTGGTTCTCAAATGGCGATGTCGACAATATTACGCTGCAGATCAGCCCCAGGCACCGGACACGGCTTTATGCTCGGCCTGCCATTCGGTCAAGTCGACACTCGACAGCTAATTAGATGTAGTTTTTTTCTGCTGTCAAAGGGACAAGACGAAATCCACGTGCATTACTGTCAGTGTTACTTATTGTGTTGCAGTGCGGAGTGAAGTTCGATCCGGAGTCGGCTCAGATCCTGCGTCTTGAGTTTGCTCGGAGTAACACTAAGATGACACGACCAAGACAGTTGTTTACCTCGTCACTCGCCGCCGCTGCCTCTGCCCCTATCCACCAGGTCCTCTCACCGGCCACACCGGCTTACATCCATCCGTTTGCGACCCGTAAGTATTCCGACAGTGAGCGTGATTTGATTGTTATCTTCATTCATTCATTCATTCATTGTATTCTTTAATGAAAAGCTGTCAAACGCAACTTATGACAAAAAGAGTAAATAGCAGTGAGTAAAAAAATAAAGTTAAGACACAGTTCACTGACATGTACAATAGTCAATCAATAAATGTCTATATAGAGCATGCGTGTGACAAATTCCCGATCATTAAGATATGTAGTTTTGTCAAGCAGAAGTTTGTCATGGTTGCGAGGTCTGAGGTCATGAGAAGACGGTCGGCGGTCCGGAATCAATGGCTGAATTCATTTTGTGTGACGTTCTGTCAGTATCATTGTTCTCTACAGTGTAGCCTATAGGGTTTTCATGTATTGTTGTAATCCAGCCTATTGCCTGCAACACCATTAAACTTTCATTCATTCATTCATTCATTCATTTTAGCCTCATTGCCTGTTCACTGTTGAACATTTGTGCTAAATTTGAATTCCGTTTTTACCTGCGCCATGCTACGCACAAGCGCGATATTTGCTGTCGAAAGGTGTCTGTCCGTCCGTATGTCACGACGGACATTGTCGCAGAAATCTTTCACCTCATGATAGATCCAATATCTGAGACTAATCGGCGTTACGAAATTCCAACAGGATCACCCCTAACGAGTCCTTAAATAGAGGTTGGGTATAGAAGATTGATCATTTACTGAACAATTCTCGTGTTATAAGATGTGATACATAGCGTGTACTACGTTCTGTTGATATCGCAAAGTCGTTACGTGCATCCAGGGCGATGGACCGTGCACATGTGATACACGTTTGTTCTGCGGCCATCTAGTGGATGACCGCATTAAGTCCGTCCGTCCGTCCGTCCGACACGACAACTTCAGAATGTAGATCTCACATATATCTTTCCTTTTTCAGTTCGCTAGTCTGTTATAGCGGACGGTTGTAGGTCATGCCGGTCATCTGAGTCGGATTATGTAATGATGATACGTTATTTCTTACGCGGATGCCTATATAAACTCATATCAATCGCTAACAAAGTCTGTACTCCATTTCCACCTTATCGGAAAAATGATATTTCCTCCTGACTATTACAGAGAACGCCGTTGCAGTCTGCCGAGAGTATAAAAAAAACCAAGATGTAACACGAGAAGACCAACGTCGGTACATAGTAGTCGTGACGGTCATACTGAAACGAAAACGGCCACTGTCTCCCGAACGCGTCGCCAGTTGTACACTAAATTTAGTCGAACACAAACAGGGATTCGGCGAGTAATGTTTTAGTTTATAACATTTGCCAGTCAAGCGTGACGAGAACATCGAAACTCTCAGAAACGAAGAAATTTTACGTAATATCTAGCAGGCACTGAAGAAACTGCTAGAAGTTGGAAGGCGGACACCGGGGGCCGATACGCCCTCTTTTTAGCTGAAACGAACTAATTACGTGAATCACGCAGATTTGGGTAGAACCGGTTAGAGTTACTAGTCGGGGCGCTGCCGAGCGTTGATGTCTGTGGCGATGACGGTCTTACACAACACATGTGCAGCCAGACTAGTATAACTTTTAGTATTTTCTGTTGATTTATTTGACTTTGAGCAGAAGTTTGGGCGTTGAGTCCACAGCAGATGGTACCGGGACATTTCACAGAGATCGCCGCAGCACCAGCCGGACACCACCCGTCGGCAGCACTCTATCACCCTTCGTTGACCACACAACAGTTCTCCGTACGGTCAACTATACTTACTATGTTACTGTATTCTGCCAGTTGTACATCTACTAGTAGTTTTCTTGATTAGTTATTAGTTTTTTGTTGTTCTTTTCGACCTATTTGTGTGCGAGCTCTGTTCTGTCTCCCGACTGACGCATTCGCGCCCTTTTATAGTTTTCAGGTCATTCAGCCGTTAATTGTAATTTAATGAACACATTAAAACTAATTGAAACTTTGAGCGATATAACTATTTTCTTAGAAAATAAAAAAAAACGTCTGCCGCATCAGCATGAAACCGACTACTCAGTGCAGTAAACGAAAGTAGGCCTATGCATTTAATAGCAGATTAGATCAAGATTGGATGAAGCAACAGGTTATCTTTGAAGGAATTGGTCGGAATATGTTGTTGACAGAGGTTATTAGTAAAAGTATGTGTTGTTGTTGTTGTTACATAGTTATAACATAAGAACAATAAGCCAGAGACAAAATGGTCGGGCTTCTGTTCTGCCGCTGACCGGGCGCGGCTGAACGCAGTCCTGAGGCGCTGTCGACGTCTCGGGTACCTGGATGACACTGACGGCGTCTGTGTTGACGAACTATTCCAGTCTGCTGACGACAAACTGTTTGCGAAAATTTTACTCAACTCCGCTCATGTTCTCCAGCCCTTGATTACGGACCGCCCACCGTCTTCTTATGACCTCAGACCTCACACACGTGACAAACTTCTGCTTGACAAAACTACGTATCTTAATGATCGGGAATTTGTCGTACGAATGCTCTATAAAGACAGTTATTGATTGACTATTGTATGGACTGTGTCTTTTTTCTTTTTTTTACTCTCTGCTGTTTACTCTTTATATTTGTCGTATTAGTTGCGTATGTCAGCTTTTTTAAAGAATAAAAATGAATGAATGAATGTCTGCTATACCATGTACTAGATTTATTGATTGATATAGTATACCACTGTAATTAATTTCTGTAATTCTCCTTTTTAATTGATTGTTAATATTAATCAACTATTCTTGTAATCGATTAATCGCGATCAATCGATTAGTGAAATTGCGGACGATTAAAAGTCCGAAAATATACAGGCCTACCAGTAGAACGTCGCCAACATACTTTCGCTCGCAAAGTCAATGAGTATTAGTTAAACCAATGTTTAATTGTGTCAAAACGAGTCGTGTTTATCGATGTAGTTTCACCCGGCGCTGTTGCCTGGACACCACCAGTTGACGTCGACGACGACGCAGTTTGCGACGCCTCCTGCCGCTGTACCGGTGACACTCGGTCAGCCGTCGATGACCGCCAGTCCACTGATAGCTAGTCCACCCGGCTCGATGAAGCCCATGTCGCCTGAGTCTGAGCCGGTCGCCGGCAGTGGTGACGTACAGCCAGCCAACTGCACGCTGTTCGTCGCCAACATTGGCCAGTCGTGCACCGAGCAGGACTTGCGAGAAGTATTCGGCACGTAAGTATATATATATGTATCTACATAATAATAGTATCTTCCTTTAATATCCACGTCCACGTATTTTGTGTTTGCGTACTATACTTTTTGTTTGTTTGCTTTTTGTGAAACACGGTTCGTGAACACTTTAGCGTCGTAAAATGACGTTGAAGATAGCTAATAATTTCAGCTCAGCTCGATTGTGAACAATCTCTTTCTAGGCGCGGGCGCTTATCGTTTCGACGCATTGGGGCGATACACTTGTTTAATGTATTGCATGTGTCTGGTGAGTATAGAGTTCCGGGACTCAGTCGAGTGAGGCTCCACTACAAGACCGGGGTTCCCATTGCATTCATTGAATTTGTAGTAAGTTGTTACCTTTTACAACGTCTTTGTGTGTTATTCATTAGTCCGACGCATCGACATAATTATTGCGGTTACTTGGGGATCTATCGGGACATGGTTCTTACGTATCACGGCAATTTATGACCGATTGAAACCAAATTTGGTGGAAAAATATTATGTTCTTACGGGAAGAGTACACGCAGTTCCTGACATATCGTGGTTGCGTTGGCGACATAAAGCAGCGACTTTTTTGTTTTTAGCGAACATGTGAGCTGCCACTCTTTTTCAGCATAAAAACGTTTTCCCGCTAAATAAGAATGCATAACGTTTTAAAATCATTAATTTTCATCTTTCGGAAGTACTAAACTGGGAACCTGAAATTTTGTCCTAGGTGTGCCTTTGAGGAATGTGACCGCTTAGGGAATTCCGCCAGTGTTGGGGAGCATGACACATAGTTTTCTAAAAAATATTTTGTCGACCGCATCCAATGCAGAAAAACGATGCGTTGAATTCAGTAATGCAATGACTTCCTTACAATTCCCAATTAACAGAAATTAGTTTTCCAAATTTACCAACAGTAAGCGTCAACGGCATTTAACTGCAGTCATTTAACTGCACGGTTAAATGCAATCTTCTAGTTAGCCGACCGTACTAACACTACTCAGTCGCGCTTATGCTACAGTGTTGCTTCCGTGTTCCGTCGTCTGTCGTCGTCTGTGACGTTATGTATTGCGGCCCTATACGCGGACTCTTCGCACACACGTGACACTGGGCAAAGTTGGTAAACAAACATTCATTCGATCCGTGATTCGAACATCGCAGTGTGTTAAGTGTTAAAAGTGCACAGTTGTTAACGCAGCATATTTAAAAAAAATTGTAAATTGCATTTGCTGGCCTGAAGGCAAAATCTGAAGAAATGAAATAAATAAACTATTAGCGTGATAGTGGTGCGATATGGCAGTCATTAGGAACATGTCGATGTGACTGCATGGACTTTCATGGGTGCGCAATATGCTGTTCAGCAACAATCGCTAATTACTAGAGTCTGCTTGTGGCAGTACGGTCGGCTATCCTAGCGACAGCTTGGCTTCTTTTTTATTGCGTGACGCTCTGTTATGTTGTTATCTGCCTATGATGTATGTTCCTTGGTCATAGTTTGAATTTTCGAAAACAGCTGTCAGTATAGATATCATGGAATTAAAACAACAGGAAACAGTTCAACAAACTGTTCAATAGCGCAAACTGACAGTTGCATCATCTCTAGTTTTTTCAGCCCAATAAAACAGTTCTGTCGCCATTACTTCCTCTCTTTGTTTTTAGTACAAATTTTGCTGTCGTCACTTCTCAATTCGTTATCTATGTTATCTTTGGTTGGCTTGGCTAGCTTAACGTATCGGTTGTTAGACTACAGTATGTCGTGCAGTATTAGCGCTGTATCGCGGATGATATGTACGGTTTCTGTTGTTTGTGCAGGACAGTCGAAGTGCAACTGAAGCTAAGATGAGGCTGCAGGGTACACATATATCGCCCGATTGTAGCGGTGGCGGGATCAGAATCGAATATGCTCGCAACAAATTCGGAGAATCGGTAAACGACGCTGAGCTTTACTGTTGGGTGTACATAGCTTTTCAGTTAGTTAGTTAGTGCATTTGTTAGGCGCCAGTTAAATATCACAGGCGCTGCGGTAGTCAAACAAACAAGTATGATTTCAGCAGTTTTGCGAATGTTAAGAATGACAGACAGTTGTCAGTATTTAACGTGAATTCATAGTGTCGTGACATGTACAGTACAACAGATATTTAATATTCAATATCCTGAAAGAGAACATCCAAAAATAAAGCTTCAAAATAAAATCGACAAGAAAAATGAAAATGAGATTGAAATTTTAAATACTCATCTATTTCATCTATTTTGCACTTTCATAAATTGCACTGTATTTCATTTATTTCATTTGCCGAACATTTGTTAGCCGTAGCCCAAAACAGTGAGAATGAACAAGTGTCCTTTAATTATAATGTGAGTCCAAAATTTTATCTCCAATGAAGTTTCCTGAAAATTTTTTAAAGATATTAACCCACTCGATGTTCGTTACCTATGCCAGACTGCGAAATTTAAAAAAATTCTCAACTCAATAAAGAAAAGTTATACTTGGGAAGCGCGAACACCACTGGATTGCATTTTACTGGACTTTCACTGTTTAACGTTGAAGAATTTTGTACAGTTTCTGAAACAGAAGAATAAACTATAAAGTCAATATTGCCTTTGGAAAGTGTATATTATATGTTGAAACCGTCCACCACCAGCCGAAACGCATGCATTTGGACTTCTTTCTTTTTTTGCGAAAGACTTATTTTTGTTGACCATTGTCTGCGGAATTTATTCCAGATCTGGTGTAATGCACCTGTTAGCTCCGGAACTTTGTGGGCTTTGCATGAAGTTGTAAAATTTAGTTAACCCTTTGACGCCCACTGCTGCCACATGGGTACAGCTATAAAGCATCCTGTGCCAGACCGGGTTAAACCGTCATTTGTAATTTTTGACATCAGGACATTCTGACGCTCACGGCTGAGTGTCAGAGTGCCCGGATGTCAAAAATTACAAACAACGGCTTAACCCGCTCTGGCACAGGATGCTTTATAGCTGTATACGGTGTATACCCATATGGCAGCAGTGGGCGTCAAAGGGTTAAGTGGTTGAAATCTTGTGAATTTGGTCGTCCCATTTATCTATATTTAATGCTAGATATGTGAATTCATTGTTGTTGGCGCGTATTGTAGCATAATCTTGTCCATTGTAAAAATAAGTGAATAAAATTTCGTACTCTTGCGCATAATATGAGCGCACAATAGGTTTTACAAGTTTGCTTTTAATTTTCAGCCACTGTGAAAAAATATTGGGAAACGCGGATAAAATTTCTTGACTTATAGCGTATGGTAGAACTACAAACGCAATTACTTATGTGGCCTCTCGCAACGACATCGTATTTGTGTCATAGACGTGATTGACCTCCTGTGTTACTGTTGCAGACTCACAAAGAGTTCGTACGTTATTCGCCTGCAAAATCGAGTCAGAGCTTCTTACAGTGAAACGATACGCAACGCGATGGAAAAACTCGTTTGTTATATTAAAGAATAAGTTATTTTCAATTTGTTGTATTGCGTTCTGAATTATGCATAATTAAACCTTAGTTTGTTTCGTTAACTAATTTTTTGATTTCGTTCACGAATCTCGTTACTTTTGATACTAGTATTTTTCTTTCCTGTTAAAATAGTTTCCGATACTTTCGGCATTTACTTAGCAAGTTATTTAGTTATTATTAATTATTATTCATCGTAATCAACTGTCAGTAAAATTTTATCATACATTTTATATCGAATGTAACTTAGGTAAATTGTCCGAACTTAGGCATTTAATGCTCTTTAGTATTTTATCTTTTCATGCCTTATATTCTTACGATGTAGTTGCCGTACGAAAAATGTGATATCTTCAATCAATTGTTGTTCGTTTTTGTGCATTTCCGAGTCAGTGTTGTATTAATGTGACAGCTATTTCTGTGTATTTCCGCTTAATGTTCGTGCGGTAATTATTTATAGGCTAAAGTTGTTACTCACTGTTCAGTGCATTTATAGTCAAGTGTGTGTATTCGTGTGCGTGTGCGCGCGGTGCCTTTTCCCGCGTCTACATCCGACGTTATTGTTAACAGAAAATATTGCATTATGCGTTATATATTTTCGATGATAGTTGTTTACTGTAGAATCTGCCAACTCATCGATGTCCTCCCATTTCGCCGAATCGCACATCAGCGAATCACGAGGAGCTGTTTCGTGGAAGAACATCCATACTCCCTATCTCCAATTACATTTTTATCCAGAAATTCTCAACCTTCTCAGCATTCTTAGTATGCGTAATTTTTCTGTGATCCTGATGCATTTTGGGCTATTTTGTGACTCCGCACAATGAAATTCGGTGATTTGGATTTGGCGAAATGGGACTGAACCAGTTCACCTGCCACACCCTGTCGCATATCACTGATGACAGTAATTAGAAGAGACTTGTGACTGTATTTCGCCTGCAGTGAATGTAAATAAAACAAATTATTGTTGTTGATAATCTTTTTACTCGTATAGGTAAACTGTAACCGTAAGCGCACGCCAGCGGTGTTTGATTTTATACAGGTGCAAACGGCATTACTGTTTCGCTGTAACTAGGTTTGTTAGTAACACGTGTAAATTATTTGAAGTTACGTTTGATCTGCCGCTAGTTTGTGTATGTGTTGTAGTAGTCAACTGATGGTAATGACCAGATATACGATGAGTGATATTGATTTTACTAGTAACATCTGTACATTTGAAGTTATTGTGACGTAAGTACAAAGCAAACAAAAGACCTGTAGATTATGTGTATGTATTGATCTTCGTAGTATTCCGTAAACAAATGGCAAAAGTATCCAGCTGTGCACTCCCACAAAATGCATAAATATTTCATTAGAACTCTTTCCAGTTCAGCCCTCTGTGATATTGGATTCGTTATGTATACTCGGCAACAGGCTTTGAGACGCGGTATCTGAAAATAATAAAAATAATTGCATACGTTCTGTAGAATTAAGATCGGTTTATCGCTGTCATTTTGTGTGCCGTTTGTGGTTTCGTACGAATTCTGTTCGTTTGCTGATAGACTGAATTGAATTAATTGAATTACAAAATTAAGGTCTGCAGTCAGTTCGTTTGTAGCGTGATAATTGCGATTCTTGAAGTACATCAACAGAGACTCAGAAGGCGGATGGGACTTAGCAGACAGTGTGCCCCTAAGTTTCAATAAAGTGCAATACCGTCCCCAAATTTTACTGCAGTTCTGGACAAAATTGGCACATACTAATTTCTGGAAATCTGGTTTAAAAACTTTCGATCGCTAAAATTTTCGAAATGTTTACTGCCATGCAGCGGTTTCCTAACAGATTAATTAAAGTACACTAAATTCATGTTGTCGGGACTGGCCAGGACCTACCCCCGTGGGCCAGCTCACGACTCAGGACCGTGCCCCGGCTTAATGTAGATAACCCATACAGAAAAACCTACGAAGCACATTTCTACAAGTAATCAGAAATAGGTAAATAGAACGAACTGAGTAATCAGTAATCACAAACTGATCGCCCGTCCGGGTGCTGTGGTAGTGTGATTGAAAGTTTAAATTTTGCATAGGTGACACCGCGACTGCCTCTTGAGATACAGTCGTCGTCTGCGTGGTTGTGACAAGAGTCGATCTGTAACAGAAGACGATCACGTTCATCGCCTTGAGAGCTACTGCTTGCCCTGTGTCGTCCATCTCCGAAGACTTGTATAGTAACTCGATCGGTCATTGTAACTGCTGCTCACAAGTAGGCTCTGCTCTGAAACCATATGCCTGTTTAGTTCAGCGCCCTCAGTAGTATTTGGATGAAATTTATGAAAACTGAAAGCATACCTGTTTATCCCAAATCGAACAGCTGGAAACACCACAGGAGCGCACCATTAGTATTAGCTTTCATTCTTTCACCCGAGATATACCGTATGCTATGCTATCGGTTGAAAATCTCAGTAAAGTAAAGTAAAGTAAAGTAAAGTTGGCCATTTATATCGCGGCTCTTTGCGATCAGATCGCTGCAGAGCCGCTCTACAATACTCCCCTTGTTCATTGGACCCTATGCCTGCTGCCACATTACGGCGCATTAGCACGAAAGCCCTCGCA
>Ga0056114_1001926_pt1 | contig 10052 bp, 7 predicted proteins | sample WorMetHERISLAND1_FD_77005 | JGI IMG/M metagenome (GOLD analysis project Ga0056114, IMG submission 77005) | Marine gutless worms symbiont microbial communities from Max Planck institute for Marine Microbiology, Germany - Olavius loisae HERON... ... | reverse complement strand
GGCATAACTTTGTCAAAGTTGGAGATAATTGAATAAAAATTTGTAATCTAGTGTAGAAATGATCACATAATAAGTGTGTAAAAAATTGATTAAAAATTCACAACCGTTTGGGAAAAAATTTCAGAAAACAATAGGGGGGGATTTTTTTGACTCACACTGTACACACATATTTTCACGCAGGGCACTTTGCTACTGATGCATGTAGTGAAATATGTCCAAGTAAAACTTTCTGTGGTGTAATTAGTAAAATTGAAAAAAAATTACTAAAATCGTTTTTGAAAAACTAACCTCAGCATCCTGGCAGACGACACACTCGGAGTGGAGACCGCGGGCCGTGACATCGCGTGGTACGGAGGTTGACACAGTGACTTCGTCATCATCATCAGTCAATGATGGAGCTGTTGCCACCTTTGACTCACCCGACTGCTTCCACAGCGGCACCTTGGTCGCCTGTCAGAAACAGTTCATATCAGAGCTGTCAAATTAACACGTTAACTTAACGTATTAATGTGTTAAAGAATTAATCGTTATTAAAACAAGAAGCCAAGCTGTCGCCAGGACTTGACTGACCAGCGAATTACAAAAACAACAAATATACTGGCTGAGTTTATCTAGTGTGGCGTTATCTGGGGAATGAATTTGCAACAAATCTGCCAGCTCGGCCGATTTGAATGCAGTCTCTACTAACGTCACATGGGATCTGCCCCCATTAATTTTTGGACACCATCAAACCGGTTACTTCATTTGAAAGCTCATCACACAAAATCTAGTAGCTTGAAGTCAGTCAGAGATGTACACACAGAATAAGACAGTTAATCACAACAATGGAACTGCATTAGATCTCATGACACAGCTGACCTCATAACTTGAGTCCATTTTCATTGTAGCAATAAAGTTTTCAACTTCGTGCAGAATTGCTCGCCGAATGCCGAGCTCATGGACTCCAATCTGTCAACCAACCAGCCACTGTCAGTCTGTACATACCTAATAGCAGGCGGAAATGTATTTATTTACAATGAGCTTGAGTGACCTACCAGAGGAAGGTTTCTAGGGGTCAAACCCACCCTGCAACCCAAGGGGTAAGTGCCTCAGCACCCAATTTTTTTATTCCCATGATGTCCACGCTCCAACAGCCCTTTGTATAGTGCATAATCGCCAGCAGTTGACGTGGCTCAGAATCGTCTACTCTGGAGACTGATGTCCAAGTTTGGCACTACACACTCCTAGTGGTGCTTGTCCGAAAAGAAGAAGATCACACTGTCTTAGAGTAGGGTGTTAGGGGGGCCTTTGTCGAGATGTGCCGTCTATTAAGGCTCTGTCTAATTCAGACTGCTATTACTGAGCAGATGACAAGCTCACCCTGGTTAGGTCATCGTCTGACATCTGAATCAGAGTCTCAATCGAGATGTGATGGCGAGCAAAGTTTGGAATGTAGTCCGATGCACCGGCATTGTTCAATATCATGATGATGTCGTACTCCATGTGATTCTCCTGTGACACATAAGGTAACACAGGTGTATTGGTACAATTGCCAGTTCAATGGTGTGTCAGTGTTATCGTGAACCTGGTTCTATTGCCGTAGTGTGCGACGAACCAGCATTCACCAATCTTCCAACAGTGACTCAACCCTTTGACGCCCACTGTTGCCACATGGATACAGCTATAAAGCTTTCTGTGCCAGACCGGGTTAAGCCATCATTTGTAATTTTGGACATCCGGGCACTCTGACGCTCAGCCCTGAGCATCAGAGTGCCCGGATGTCCAAAATTGCAAATGATTGCTTAACCCGGTCTGGCACAAAAAAAATTTATAGCTGTACCCATATGGGCGTCAAATGGTTGAGACATTCTAACCCAGGGTTCCCACACTTTCACTGGAAAAAATCCAGGACTAACGCCTCTAACGATACTCGGCCAGGAAACAAGACGGTCTTATTCTACAACACCCCTGAGCCCACACAGGGCAGGACAGCGGCATTAACATACAGATATTCACAGACACACACACAGACATTTCAGTCGCAAAGTGGAAACTGCCCCATTTTAGCTGCTTCTCAAAGTTATATTCTACGGCCACACCACAGAGAGTTACCTGATAACTCTTCACACCTTTGTCAATGTAATTTTATAAACAGAATGCTGTATAAGAACTCCTATGGATATTATTCCGTATTTTTATTAAAACATTTGTATATGCCAGATGGATGCTAAGACGAAACAAATTCCAAGAAAATCTTAACAGCCCTTTGGAAAACTGGATGATGCCACAAAAGAAGAAGAAGAAGTTATTTTACTGCATTTGTAGTATACGAGGGGTGATCAAAAAGTTCTCGGCCTGACCTAGTTCTGTTCAGAAGAAAATCAAATTAGTATTTGCTTCTTATAGTAGCAAGGCTTAGAACACGACATGCACAATATGACTTCTGGGCTGTAAATATTTTGTGCATGTTAGCGTATGAACAAAGTGTCTGTCAGATGATGTCGAGAATGCTAACACCAAACTGTGCACAAGTTTCTGAAGAACTTCTCAAACGATACCGACGTGACCCAGCAAAAATTTATTTCATAACTCGTTACTGAGGATGAAATGAACGTGCATTCACAACTTCGATTCTGAGTCAGAACAACAAAGCATGCAATGTTACGAACGAATTGGTCAAAATTATCATTTCATAACACTGCGTAACTCCCTTTTACCATGTAGAATGCAAACAACCGACGACCGATAAAATGTACAAAATATTAATGTATATTCATATTTGTGTGTGTGCTCTGAATTCTGTCAGCGGCATTTCAATAAATGAGCACTGCATGAAGACAATGCCTGTCAGAGTGATCACATGGTGTGTGAGTAAGACCTGATCAATGAGAGACTGAGGCTTGGAGTCGAGTAGTCGCTGGTACTGAGCCAGCCAGTAGTCAGTCTGTGTCTCCAGCTTCTGCATCTCCATCTCCAGCTGTCAATCATGCATGTCAATCGATCAATCGATCAATCGATCGATCATCGATCGATCGATCGATCAATCGATCGATCGATCGATCAATCAATCAATCAATCACACAGTTCCATGTTAAATGACAAGCCATCTAACAGATGACGATTTCATCAGTTTGTCAATAGAGTGTCAAATAAGCCGGCTATACTTCAGCTGACGTGGAACCGCTGGCATTTTTGCGTGCGGCTAAATGTTATGTTGTTTCACACAATTTTTACTTACTTCTAGTGGTTTTTACAATCAAAACATGACTCGGCTTCAGTGCATATTTTGCAAACAAAACTGTCTTCTTGGTATTGGTGTTTGAAAAACAGTGCAAAAGTCACAGTTCTCATGCGTATTGTGAAAAACAGCGTAGTTTTACGACAGTACAGGCTTACAAGCAGAAAAAAATTATCATCCGAAGAGTAAAATCTTATACATGCCTTAAAGTCGGAGGTATATGCGCCATTTGTGAAAAAACTTTGCTTTTTGCCAAATACCACACAAAAATGCCGTTTTTGTTGACTTCATTGCATTTCTTTGACCATAACCTTACATAGTAATGAAAATTTTACACCTGAATAAATATCCTGAATTACAATGACAAAAGTATGCATCACACTGCCTGTCAACAGAAGAAACATGCAGGCATTGTTTTTGGTATGCAGTTTGAGAGATGATAACGTGATAACAAGCAAACCTACATGAAAACTGAAACATGCAAACTCTATTCTAGAGTCTCTTGAATATTTTTGCCAAATAGCATCAAAATCGATCCTTATAATTTTGAGCTATACCGTTTCAAAGTTGGTGCATTTTTCAGTGTAGTGTATCAGTGACAGCTACAGAAAAAAAGATTAACGAAGCCAAATTGCTTCACAAAGGACTTCAGTTTTCACAAGAACTAAACGATAACTGGTCACAGACGCCGACTTATCGTACAATGAATTCCGGAGGTCGTTAAAGACATTTCTGTTTGAACATTGGGGCCACCGCGCTGTGTAAACTTTTATTAACTGCGCCGACTAGAAATATTCGTACTTAGTTACGATGATGAAACGATCGTAGTGCAGAGACTGACAGAACAAACACAAAAAAGCAGTGTGTTGCAGTAGTCAATACTGACCAGACGCTGGCGCAGTTCGGCCTCGCGCTGGTCGCGTTCGTTGAGCAGTTGAACCAGGAGATCAGTCAACATCCTCCGTCTCTCAGACAAGATGTTCTGCTCCGCCGAGAGCAACAACAACAGTATCAACCAATCAACGAGTTTCATGGGGGTACCGCGGCGATAGCCCCACCGCCATTCAGGCCTAGCGACCCTGCCCAGTGTGGGAGCTGTCCCCTAGTCACCACATATTAGTGTAGACAAGGGGACTTGCTGTGCTTTATATGTGTATCCTTTTAATGTGTATTATTGTCTACGTATATGTGTATTTTGTTGTGTGCGTTTTCTGGTTTTTCCTTTGTAGCATTTCCTTCAGTACTTTGATACTGTTGGTTGGCTCTTTTGACCTGTAAAATTCGTCTCCCATATAACCTATATTGTGTTGGCGGGGACATAAAACACTACGCAACCAACGAGTTTCATTTTAACAGTACAGGGCACGCCAAAATAAATTAATCCCGTAGGAAAAATTCTATATCTCTGGAATCGTATCAGATTATTTCACCAAATTTACCGCATTTATAGATGCGGATTCAGTCCACATATCCTGCCAATTTTATTAGAATAACAGATGTGGCTCAACGGATGCAACAGTTTAAACTGTAGAGTTCACTTTTTCAAGTGAACATCCAACTCGCATCCTGAATATTCAGTAATAACGAATCAAACTTTGGACAACTTTTTCGTCAACACTTCAAACGTAAACATCATCCTTATCAGTTGCTGAAGCCGGTGTACATACCAGCTGTGTGTCCAGCCTCATATCTCGCTGCTCAATCTCAAGCATCGTCAGTTCGGCAAGTTCTCGTTCGATGAGCGATATCTGCGACGTTATGCGTTTATGCCGAGCGTCTTTCTGACACTGCAGCGCCTCAAACGCCTCCTTCTGTAGCTCCTCCTACACAGCAAGCCGCTAGGTCACTTCAGCCAGCCGATACGCTCTAGTTCAGCTTGTAATAAACAAATTAGTTCATATTCTTAATTTACCCAAGTTTTCATACTCACAAGGGCATTATGAAATGTTTAACATAACTGAACAAGCTATAGTAAAGATGCAAGAGGTAGTGATTAACTGAAGGAAACGAAACCTGGACGATGACAAAAAAGAAGTTTTTATTGCTGTACGTTCCAAACTTAGTCTCGTAATTCGTTCACAGAACCACTGAATGTAGAACGTTCCTGATTCACTGGACTATGGCTGGACTCCTTCGCCACTGACACAGTTCTTAGAAGAAGTCAAACCATAGCGGTCAACATGAGAGTCTAATGTCTTTACTAGTCAGCCTTGGCTGTTCAACAGTGGATAAATAAAAGGAAATGGTAGATCTAGTTGTTACAGCGGAACAATAAACATGGATTGCAACAGTCCACAGATTTAACACCAGACAGGCTTCTAGTCAGCCAAGTATGATATAAGTACGTCAGTAAGTTGTGATACATCTAATGCGCTGTATGTACTGATACTCAAAATAAAACAACCGAGTTGAGTTTTAATCAGATGTCAAAAACTGTCAGTGCTGAGCGTCGGATCATGCAGATCATCACTCAGTGAGTTCCAGGCAGTTGGGCCGGCAACAGCAAATGCCCGACGCCCATACTAGCTGAGACTGTGTCGAGGCACAACGAGGTAATGACACCCGGCAGAACAGCGATGTCGTTGATTGGCCACATCAGAGATAGGAATGCAGTAGTCCGTCAAGTAGCGGACAGATTCCCAGTACCATGGCTCTTCACAGCATTTTACCTCATCAACAGAGGAACTTTTAGCATCACGACACAACAGACTTATAGCATCATCATGACTGGGACAACAGACCTCCTTCATCATCTGCTGCAGCAGCTGCTGTTTCTGGCTGTGCTTCATGTTCAATACGTTCTCCATGTCGCTGTCCGACTCCGAGAACCTTCAACCACAGCGACAACATGCAACTTGTAAATAACTAAGTAAGTAGAAGTGCATTAATTTTTTGATGGCGTTAATTTTTTAATTGCACTTAATTAAACGCGATGAGTTTTGACAGCTCTGGAACTAACTCTTCACAAAGACAATCTTACACTAGCAGTAAGTAAGTAAATAAGATGATTTATGTTCGCCCGTTCTTATAGTTAGGCTATCACGAACCTGCTAAAGTGAGCTGACGCCATAAGCCGTGGCAAATAATTCAGTCTTGACACGGCTGTGGAAACAAGATGGCGATGAAGACAGGTCGCGAGTGGCTGCTGGTAGAGAGTTCCAAGCTGTAGGACCACAGACAGCGAAACTGTGTGTGGTTCAGACAGCATGGCATGAAGTGATGTGTAGGACAAGATGATTTCACAGGTATGTCGGACAGGTACGGCAGACCGTGATTGGTGAGATGAGGACAGCACAGGCTGAGCACTGTGGAAACAACAGGTAAGCAGTGACTGATGAGAATCAGCTCCACAGAGATCAAGTTACACTGAGTGATCAAAAGATATCCTGAAACAAGTTGGTTGTATTCAACAGTAGGGACGTGACGAAATTCAAATTCGATGACGTTTTAACAACAACGATTTTTTGACTGTTCGATATTCGTCGAATAGTTTTAAGTTTTCTTGTCGAATCCACATATTTGTAAAAATGCAGTTTTCTCATAGCAGTTGCTTGTCGTTTTTGCCAAATACCACACAAAAATGCCGTTTTTTGCTGACTTCATTGAAACCACATTTTAAATATGTCACAAATTGTAAATAACCTGATCATTTCTGGCGATCATGTGCACAGCTGGTTCTCAATTATTTCAAATGCAGTCAAACTAGTGCAATACGCTGTCAGTCCTGATCCGTAAATGTCTATTCGTATTCACTATTTGATGAATAATAAATCTGCCTTCACAGAATCCGAATATTTTTCATCTTCGTCAATTCCCAGTTGCATGGAACAGTCTACCAGCAGCAGTTCGTGAAGCTGACAGCTTGTATTCATTTAAGTGCAAGCTCAAAACACATCTGTTTACAGTATGTTTTAATGACTGATTAACTGTTTTAGACTTTTGTAATGCATTGCCGGTCCGGTGTCGAGTAGGGAGGGCATAACAACCTCCACTTACTTACTTACTGACTATTTGGCAGAATATCACATCCGTACTTTCCCACTAGAACAGTGGCAAAGTGAAAGTGAAACTGACAGAGTTCTGGTCTTCTGTGTGACTTCGGTCTGGTTGTCGAGGTATCTCTGAATGATGCTGTCCAGAGCCTCGTTCTCTTGAAGTATTCGCTCCATCGACGCTACACACAAACCCGACACTTTATGACCCATACCGTGCACTCAACTGTTCACATTAGTACTTAATTGGAACAAACTTTTGACATAGAACAACCCTTTGACACCCACTGTTGCCACATGGGTACAGCTACAAAGCATCCCATGCCACACTGGGTTAAGCCGTCACTTGTAATTTTTGACATCCAGGCACTATGACGCCCACGGCTTAGCGCCAGAGTTCCCAGATGTCAAAAATTACCAATGATGGCTTAACCCGGTCTGGCAAGGGATGCTTTGTAGCTGTATGGCAACAATGGGTGTCAAAGGGTTAACTTTAATCGATCATTCTGCCACAGTGATGGTACCAGATTCAACTAGCTCAAAGGAACTATTCTGTCTCCTGTAATGTGTGTGTCAGTGAACGATGCTGTTTCCTTGTGATTAATAATTCCAGTATGTTGTCATTCCATGAGAACATGGTTAAGTTGTGCAAAATCGCAAACTGAAAAAAACCAGCATCTAAACGCAACAAATGTTTTCTGTCCTATACTGTGTTATTGTCTTAGGAGCTCATATTCAGAGAGATAGCATGAAGAAGGCATTGCGTACATGTAAACAGCTGGCGGAAATGTAAACAAAAGTCACTTGAAGACATTTTTTGTCATCTGACAATTCTGATCCTCTCATGAACTCAGGGAACGACCTCGGAAGTTACAATCTACGTCAGGACATATGTTTGCGTATTATCATTATTATTAAGAATGCTTTCTGCATTCCGCTACTTGTTCACACATTACTACAATGTCACTATGCGTCATACTATGATCTATCTTGCCTTCATTAATTAGATTTAACATAAATTGCACTTACAAATGTGCCAAGCAGTATCCACAGCATTCCAGATGTTCCAGGGTGATCGTTCTAACAAGACAGTTGTGACAGACAGACAGACAACCTCAAAACTATAGATTTCACACGGCCAAGCTGTTGTTTACCGAGAATGTCTTTACGTCGAATCATGTCGAGTTCTTCCTGTCTAACTAGACACCACTGTTCAGCCTCCATCCTTCACACAGCGACCAATCAGCTGTCGTTACTAATAATAGCACCACATCAAAATTCACTAGTGATTCCACTCTCACAGCATCACTCGTAGTGTTCATATAATAACAGTCACACTGCTACAAACTGCAGCATTAAATCTAATAACTGTTACTCGTTTAGTCAACGATCATCTGTCAGCTTTTTTCGTAATTTTGCAGCAAACTACACTTTAAAGGACTAACTTTTTTGCTCTTTTTCATCGTCTGGCATACAGTGCACCGTAACAGCAATGAAATGATGATATAATTTTTTAAAAAATAACACAATATGATAACAGAGTGCATGCATGCTCTCCTGACCATCAGAGACAATAGTTTGCATGCAGACAGATATCTCACTAGTAACTTTACAGAAGGTGAGTCAATCACGCCAGCATGATACCAATAATCCACTTAGGCAATGCATCAACCACAAGTCATGTCACATCACGCCGATGCTACAGGAACTGCACTGGTTTCCGGTTCGACGTTGGGTGGATTTCATGATGGCCACCCTCGTCTACCTGTCACTGTCCAGCATATCTGGCCGCCGACTGCCAGTTGGTCTCCGACGAAGGTCGTCGTCAGCTGCGTTCTGCCACATCAAGGACATGTGCTGTGGGACGAACCTACAGCAACTATGGAGACAGGTGTTTTGCAGCTGCAGGTCTGCAGCTGTGGAACAGCCTTCCAGCTGATCTGCGACAAGCTGACATTAGCTTTCAATGATTTAAATGACTTTCAATGATTTGAATGATTTAAATACTAACGACGTTTTTGTTCGGGTGCTGAGATCACAGCGCATTGCGAATAACTGTTGAAGCTGTGCCTTATAAGTTTACTTACTTACTTAAATTGTCAAAACAACCGTGCTCACCGTTCACGTTCCATCTGTTCCAACAGTTCCTCCGTCTTGCGCGCCTTCTCACTCATCTCCAACAGTCGAGTCACCAGCTCCGACGCATTTCTCTCCGCTGACAACAAGGCAGCCGGAAGAATGTCAACTCAAAGTTAATTAGAACTAAATCATTTGTCAATTCACCTCTTAGGGCAGACTACAAGAATGATACTTACCGATTGAGTCTACTAAACTAGCTAGTTTAAGTACACTCAGCGTGAAAATCGTTGCAAGAACACAAAAACCCACTCTCAAGCCAAGATGAGTCTGTTCAAATGATGAATGGTGAAATCAGCCACTCAAGTCTCCACTTAGTTGACTAGTGGCACTCAACTAAGTGGAGATTTTGAGCGGTGTTCTCACAACCTGCCCCTAGTTTCAGTCACAAACTGAATAAATAATATAAATAAACTCATATGTCTGGACCAAACCGGCTTTTCAGGATGGAAATATGACAGCAATTGATGGGTGTCTAATGGAGACTAGTGGTAGCGATTGGTGCTGTGCAAATATTTAAAATGTAAAAAATTATTTGCACAGCACTACCGGTGATGGCAATGGAGGGATGACTGTCTTAGAGGACAAGAAAGCCCAGCTATCGCTGACAAACCCGCGCGACGCGAAAGTCTACCAAAAATTGCTCCAATTCGACGTGCTTACAACGTTGTCGCTGACGATACTGGCCTATCTTCATTCGTTTAGCT
>Ga0056114_1001925_pt1 | contig 10055 bp, 8 predicted proteins | sample WorMetHERISLAND1_FD_77005 | JGI IMG/M metagenome (GOLD analysis project Ga0056114, IMG submission 77005) | Marine gutless worms symbiont microbial communities from Max Planck institute for Marine Microbiology, Germany - Olavius loisae HERON... ... | reverse complement strand
TGCGATGTTGATGGATGTAATGTGTGGAAATGCGCGGAGCCTTTGCTGAGTACCAAACAGAACAGCATCCGATTTCGTAGGATTCAGACAGAGGCCGTTGTGTGAAAGCCAACAGTAAAGACCCGTGTTGGCAAATAACTCGTACAAGTAAAAAAACGCAAACGTGCCATAAGCTTGTCGCGGTCATTTTTTCACAAATAGATCACAACAAACAATGTTCTGTAGCCGTCAATCAATTTTCCCAATTTCTATACTCTACCTGTATTTAAACGTCAGGTCGGAATTTCGGAACGCTGTTCGGTTCTAAAAGATCTGGCGTAACGTACAAGAATTTTGACGACATATGTAGTCTTTTTTGCACAATTCAGCCTTCGGGCGTGAGACCGACAGACGGACGGACAGATTTGCTATAACAGTGTCCCGCTTTTCATATCTTCACACGCAGACGCAAGACAAAATGAAGTTTAAGTTTAAAGTACACAACAACTGCAAGTTAATAAAAAGTGGCGAAGAGTGCATGACACAAGGTAGGCGCAGCATTATAGTTTGTTACATCGATACGAAATCGAACACAAATACTCGAGATTGAATACAGCCCAGCTCTAGTGGCGCCGCATCCTGGCAATCGTGATTGCGCGGAGGCGTCTCGGCTCATCCCCCGGGCTAAGGCCGAATCTCGCCAGTCTGTGACGTCACGCCGTGAGAAACAGGTACCCTATAAATGACGACCGCGTCGTGATCGGATGTGAAGAGGTCGTGCGTCGAGCTGGGCGATCGGAGCTGTTTAATGACTTGTGTGTTATTAGTTATTAGTACTCGAGTGAATGCGCGGTCGAGTTTAATTTGCTATTAAACGCCGCGCTTTGTGCCTGTAATTATTTATTTACGTATTTATTTCTTGACAGTTCGACATTTATTGCAGTAGTATTCTTACATTCACATCACTCATCGGTAAAGAAGAAATCTAGTGGCAGCTACGAAATAGACAGGTACGGTATTACGTTTCTTCTTAGTTTTGTTATTAGCAGACAATAACAGCAAAAATATCTGGAAGTATATCAAACAAGGGCCAAAATAATTTGGCGAAAGTCGACATTGCTCGTAAGCAAAAGAAATCTTGTCGATATCTTGTAATATCTTATATTCGTATTCGCTTCGCGAAATTGGTCTGGCGCTCAAATCAACACAGGTGGGTCACTTTGCGGTAAAATTTGGGGAAAAGGGGGTGGACAGATGTAAGCCAAATTTTAACACAATCTGGAAGAGACATGGGGCTGTCATAGGCAAAGGAAATCGCCTAGATATCTTCTGCCGTTTGAGCACAATGAACGAACGTGACAGACAGACAGACCACGGACCGGTAACAGCGATCGCAATAGGCGAAATCGTTATATATCTCGCCTAAAATATATATTACTGTGGAGACAACAAACGAAGAAAATAACACATGCGATAACCAAACATTTTGACATTGTGTTGCAGATTGCAGCAATGTTTTAACAGTTCTATACCGGTATATTAGCTTATACGGTATTACAGTTATGAAAAACATAAGCATTTGGAAGATTTCCTTCTCAATTGCTGTGGACTTCTTTCTTCGGGCGCATGTGGATTATATAATACTACAGTAATATATACATTTATTTACGACGTGCACTAGTACGCACATCACAAACTGTTGTTTATCGCCGTTACAGCGTATTTTGCGGCTATTGGCACGCCGATCATACATCGCCCGCAGTTGTTATTACATCCATTAAGGTATGCAATGCAGCGTCGTGTTGTACAGGTGCGGTTCTGCCGACAGTTGCGATGCGCTCATCCGTGACCGTCGCTTCATCGATTTATCATCGATAGATGTTTTTGACGTAACTAGCTGCCATAGCCAGACACAGTTGTTATTACGGATACATTTCACTGCCTCTAACGCTTAGTGTAAGTAAGTAAGTAAACAAGTATGTGCAACAGCGGCCTTCTCGGATAATTACTGATTACAGATTATCTCAAAAAAGAAACATTTCCGCTGATGAAAATGTGCTCGATGATATGTGTAGAATTGGCAGTTGATTATTTTGGTCTTAGTCTGACGTAAATCGATCCACATTTGAAGAAGATATGCGCGAAAAATTTGGTTTCCAGTGACCTTGACCTGTGACCTTTAGACCTCATATATGCTCCCCTAGTTACTCTTGTCCAGTGCTATGTTTCCAGAAAATCCGAAGTTTCTACGGCTTAACTATTTCGAGAAATCGAAAGCACGGGATGGACGGAAAGACGGATGGACGGACGGACGGGGAGCAACACTTAAAGCGGCCCCCTATAAGGACGGCCGCATTAATATATAAATTTTGTCTAGCGCCAGAGTCAGAACGGACTCAGATCGCACAGTATTTCACAACGTTGCAACAATCAGATTAGCAGTTGTCATCGGTTTGATGACAACACACTATACACCACAGTCAATCTATCGCTGACAAGTCGCGCGATGCTTGCAACAGCTTTTAGTTGTTATCCGCAGATTTGTACTTGTCTTAGCTTATCTTCATACCACAATAGAAGTGCGTACGTAGCTTTATCGCCGGCAATACAGAAGATACTGGATGTGTCGGTTGGAACATGGGTTGGGTTCACCCATGAATTAAGTTGGGTTGGGTCAAGCGCGAACAGTTTCAAACAAATTTGCGAGCTGGAATGATGTAGTTTTGGTGTGCTATGTTAGTCACCTAAGTCAATTCACTGACATTCACATTTACTGTCAAATTTCACTATTTTGGGCATGACAGTCAGTAACTGTAGCTAGTGGTATTTTATGACTGAACTGTACTTAAACGGAACGAATGTAGGCCTACACAATAGTCAACTGAACCTGAGTACGGTGGGTTGGGTTGAGTTGAGAAAAATGGACTGCATGATAGGACAAAGTCGTCGTCTCTGAAAGCAGATAGAGGACCTGCGCCAGTGCATGGCTGACATACGTCGATTAGTCGATTAATATCGCTGGTTGCGTTGTTCAGTTCAGTTCAGTTCAATATACATTTGTATAGCGCATCCACTAATGTCTGTAATGCGCTACCGTAGTACTAGTGTCAGTATCTACAAAATAAAAATATTTAAGCTGGTGTTTAAAAACATCGAACGAAAGATCTGACGACTTTAAATAATCCGGTAAGGCATTCCAGCGGACTGGACCAGCGACACTGAACGCACGGGTGCTGTAGGTTGACAGTCTGCAGCGTGGTACGACCAAGTTGCTGGTTGTGACGGACCGAAGACCGCCACGACGACTTGCTGACGCAGTGACAGGCGTACACAGTCCAGTCAAGTACGCTGGAGCCATGCCATGCAGACACTGATAAACTGTTGCAGCCACTCGGAACTGAATCCGTCCAGTAATATCCAGCCAGTGAAGGTCATGATGCAGTATCCGTGATAACCCGCTTTCATACTTCTTGGTGTTAGTTATAACACGGGCAGCTGCATTGATTTGAGGACGCGCTTGAAGCTTGTCTGTGACTGTCCGTTGTATGCGTAGTTTTTGTCTGTAACAACAGCCTGACTTTCATTGTCTGCTAGTGATGATGTGTTTGATATGTTGTAGAGATTATGTACTGGCCGACGTGGTTGTGCGGCCTGTTGGTGGTCGTTGTGCTGCCTCCAGCATTACCACAGGGGGTTGGTAACAGACAGAGTAAGTGCCGTCATATTTTCATTTTGTGACAACTGACTTAATAAACCGTATTCTGATGTAAGTAAGTAAATATCATCGTAGAAGTCCTGTTGTTTTTACATATATTTGTATAGTAGCAATGCTTACAGTACCAATACAGTGAAAACAAAAGGACACTCATCATGAAGATAGTTTCGAAACAGCAAAACCGTCTGGAGTCTGGACTCAACTAATCCCTTTTTATGTGACGTCAACTTTTCTCTCATGTTACACTAGAATACATCTGGATAAATTTTGTATGGTCGAAATAATGCAAATTATTTTGCTTTGAAAATATACCGTAAATATTCAAAAATGGAACCTGCATATGTATATACAAGAACATCTGTATATATTGTAACGAAAAGTATGGTTAGCTGGTTTGAACACTCTCGCATGTTAAAAAAAGTTTTAGTGCGAAAGTGCAACAAAAAGAAATTATCTTATGTAATTGTTCAATTTTATTTTTAGTTTGTTCAAAAGAAATCGTTTTAATTGGGGCGATTTTGTTATAATTGCACGAAAGTTTTTGTTTATTTTTGAATGTGAATATTCTGATTATTTTATTTTTATTTCAATTTCCTGATTGAATTTTTTTTTATTTTTCGTTACAATTTTTATTAGCTTATTGTTTACAATAATTACATTGACATTCTGTGTGCTGCTAAACTGTTATTATCTCAACTTTCAAGCATTCATATTTTATAGCGAAATAATAGTTTAATTCAGTTATCACTGTACAGCTTCCTTTAAATTTATTCTCTAGATGTTTTCAAGTTTAAAGGTATGGTGCTTTCGGCGAAGTCGTTTCGCCTACATCTTGTTGTCAACATTAACATGGACCACGCCCAATGTAGTCACGCTCGGATGACTGCTGCGAGTATATATCAATGTCGTCTGTTGCTGTGGGCATGATGCTATAAATTTGGTACTTGGAACACACCACAACTTCAAAGCGCTGCTCCTAGTTCCTGCAGCATCTGAGATGCTTTTTGTTGACTAAGACAATAAATAACTTCTCAGATTGCCTTTAACTATACTGTTTCTGCGTTTAATATAATGACATTTTAGTAAGTAAGCAGTGTAAGTATTAGCTGTAATTACATTACTATTACTTTGACGAATAAACGTGTTCATTATACTTGAGCAAAGTGAGTACTGTTTTACAAGACAGTCATAATACATAAAACCAAAATTTCGCGGAAAAAAACATGAACATAGGGAACGATAAACAGAAAACTGCAAACATTAAATTAATATATAACATAAACATTAATTTTTATTGAATAATGTACGAACTACGCAATAATATCTTCGGTGTGTTTTATTAGACTGTGTAGTGTGTAGCACTGAACGGTTACTGGACGTTTCACGGGGCCCTTTGACGTATCGCCCCTGAGCGTCTGCGACCGCAGTTCAACACAATAAATAAATATTAAGTTATGAAATTTTCTGACTAGGCCCTATATATCCGAGGAAATGCTGATTACATGTTCAAAAAAACTTAAGAGACTGTCCCCAATTTTATAGCCCGAATATATAAATGTCCTCGTTGTTGTGCAATGCCTGTTTAGCAAACGGAAAAAAGAACCTATTCTACATGTTTAGAGTCATTTATTTCTCATATTTCTTGAATTTATTTAGCCTTCAGAACTTCACACTGGGTCCAGTACTCTAATCCCCGATTTAAAAAATTCAAAACCGCATTGTACACTGCCGTAGTTGTGAGATTTGAAATGCAAACGGGACAAATACGAAATATAGTAACTGTTAATGTTGGTGTCGGTGGCAGCTTGTGTTGTTGATCTGGCGTTCGTGATTGACAACTCGGGAAGTATACGTGACAATGATCCCCCTGGCGGCAACAACTGGCAACTGATACTCGACTTTGTCAAATCAATCATTCGAGAGCTCATCATCGCGCCTTACGCCACCAGAGTCGCTGTTGTCGACTTCGGTAGGTTCAGCGCACAGCATATTCGTCATGAACAAAGTTGACAGAGCACAACTAAGTGCTTAACAGAATGACATGGAAAATACAAATAATATACAATCCAATCCAATTGATAACAGTCTTTAAGCAACATTCTAGTGATAATAAATAACCCTGTTTAAAAGCCTATTGTGATTTCTTTTTCTAATGTTGTACGCGAGTTCTTTTGGTGTGGGAAAAGATGTAGAACACGGCGCGGGTTAGTCAAAATCCACAGTCACATAATCAGGAGATCAGCTTTGGAGTAAAAGTAGGGTTAATTGGGGTTAGTCGATAGCCTTTTCCACACAAACCTAAGCGTTGGTGTGTATCTACAGAAAGCGTTTTTGATGAAGCGTTGACAACTGCTGTGGTATTCAGGAAACCAAGCCCGAGTCGACATTAACTTCAATAACTTCTCGAGAAAAGCGGATCTGTTGGCGGCCGTGGACAGAATCAGATATCGTCGAGAGAACACAAACACGACGGGCGGTCTGAAGGTAACACGGCTGGAAGTGTTCGGAAGAGACTACCAGCAGCGCCAGAACGTTGAACGTCTAATCATCCTCATAACTGATGGCGTGCCGACCTATGATTCTGATAAACTGGATGGTGAGGTCGCTGCAATCAAAAGGATGGGTATCCGCATAGTTGGACTCGGCGTCACTAACAAGGTTTTCCCTCGATATTTTCTCGTTTGTAATTCGCAGTTTTAGAATGAAGTTCGTGCCCACGCAGCATAACAGATAGGGCAGCAGTTAGTGCTTTATTTAGGCCCAACTTTGTTATCCTGTTCATTATGCTCCGTGAAGCTGCACGTTGTAGTGGCTGTACTATTGTTTCAGCAAATAAAGAAGGAAGGAAAATACCCGTTCCTTACTCGTAATTAATTGACAGTTAAGTAGTGTAATTCAGAAACTGATATATGCTACTGTGAAAAAACTTTATACCTTGCACTGCGAGTATTTTTGCAGAACAATATTCATTAACTTATCAGTTTGTCTGCAAAAATTGCTATCTTTTACTGTTTAATTTTACATCATTTGCCTTTTCTCCGCAATTTCTGTTTACGTCTTCCAATGATATCTTATATGTCACAGGCATACAAACAGACACTGCGATCGTATTGTACAATCCCTTTTGCACTGAGTGCTAACACTCACAGCCACACCGGTGATATAGCCTAGAGTCATCATGGCCTTACTAACTAAGAACTTTTGTCTTGTTAAGTTGTCTTAATTATATCACCTCACCTGTGCAGGTAAACGAAACGATAATGCGATCAATAGTTACTCAGCCGCCGGAGCACAACTATGTCTACGCAGTCAACTTCAGCAGTCTCGACCTGGTGAAAAATACTCTCGTCAATCGAACCTGTACAGTACCGACCACGACGACGACCCCAGTGTCAACCTACCCGCCAGCACCCGTCAACGGTTGGTTTTGCCTGTTGCATTGCAAGTACATGTATACACGCGAGACAACGTATTCCACACACCGTGCAAACATTGATGATTAAGTCTAGCAAGAACACCAGCTGTCGCAAATGCATTTTGCGTCCAAGAGTGCAGTCGCTTATGCTAAATTCGGTTGCTCTTGTGTAACAACAGCCATAAAAACAGATTTTCGATCGCAGATTTTGCCCTCCTCCTTGGAGACCCCTTGTAGGTTTGAATGGGCGCCCATGGCAACTCTGCTCGACGGTGTGTTTCGGTGCATCGAGGTGGACGTCCATAATAGATGGACAAGAACACCAGCTGTCGCAAACGCATCCTGCATTTGCTGGGTGCAATTCATTTTATGAACAACTGTACTCGGGGTAAGTAGTGAGTAAAATTTGATATGCATATTTTTACACTGTAAGGATGTGCCGACCGTTGTCTGTGATAAACAAAGTCGGTCGCGTATTTATGACACGAGATGGTTGAACACGATTGCCGATTACTATCCTTCCTTCGTTGTTTTTACTATTGTGCAGTAAACGAACAGCTGCTCGAGTCATCAACAGCACTCAACCAAGCGTTGTTGATAACACTGCCCAGTCATGCTGGACAACAAGGAATAAAGCCCCATTTATATGCCCCACGTCTCTTTAGGGTCCAAATTAGAGATGATCCGGTCGGAATTTCGTACCGTAACTGCTTTTAGTTGTGAAAAACTAGAATTACGAGACTATACGAGGCCTGAAAGAAAGAATTTCAGTGAAGTGTCTAGCCGTTTCAACACTATATCGGAGTGTTTTATGCAGAGAGACAGACAGACAGACAGACAGAATTGTTACACTATTACCACGGCTATGCAATGTTTCGCTTGCGGACGCGCAATAATATCCTCCTTAATCGTCACAAAACTTTCCTGCTATATCTTTCCATTCGGCCAGTCTGATCGATATATCTTTGCAATGAAATAAATACATGCATTTCAAATTTTTACCACCGAAAACGTAACCTATAAAATTCAATGCGCGAGCAATCCGTTTCTATAGTTGGCGTTCATGTAGGAGCTTATGTTTCAGTGACGTATACGGTTGATTAGACATGCGCGTAAGGCGTATTGTAACATAGCGATCACTCTGCTATTAGCACATCTGTTATTATACTCAGTGTCATGTTATGCTGTTCGCTTGCAGCATGCGTTGCTGACATTGCCTTCGTGATTGACAACTCGGGAAGTATACGCGACAATGATCCACCTGGCGGCAACAACTGGAAGCTGATACTCGACTTCGTCAAATCAATCATTGATGTCTTCGACGTGGCGCACGACGCCACGAGATTCGCCGCCATTGACTTCGGTACAAACATTTAAAACAAATAAAAAAATTCTTATCGAATAAAAGATTAATTTAGGATCTACACTGTTGCCAGTTTATAATAAATTTCTAGGATAGATATAGTACGTAGTTACATGTACTTGTAAAACATAGTCTTTATAGCAGACATCCCAACTACCGCACAAAAAGGCAAAGTTCATAAGATAAACTTGCTTATAAACGTTTTTCTTGTTAGACAGATGTTTATAGAGAATATAAAAAGCTGTGAGTTATCAGCGGAGATAAGTTAAAAGACGCAATAACATTTTTGTTATGATTTTGAGACCAAAGACTCACAAGTGCTGTATTTCAAGATCTTGACCTTGACAAACGTGCTCTAGTGTATTTGAGTCCTTGGACTATATATAACAAATTATTGCTCTTATCGATTGATTAACATTAATCAATTTACGACAAGGCAGATGTGTTAGCAATAGGCCTACTTGCTAACTTAGTTAGGCTACTTTAGTCACCTAATAAATGGCTGCTGAATAACGGGAAACTGCAGACTACTGACTGTATAATCGCAAATATTTGCAGGCAACAGAGCTCGGCTGAATTTCAATCTCAAAGACTACTATAACAAACGCGAGGTCCAAGCGGCAGTAGACAGGATCAACTACTTGGGTCGAAACACAAACACGACGGGCGGTCTGAAGCTAGCACGGCTCAAAGTGTTTGATCCGAATTACGAACAACGACCGAACGTTGATCGTATCATCGTGCTCATCACTGACGGTGTACCGACATATGATTCTGATAAACTGGACGAAGAAGTTGCAGCAATCAAGAGGATGGGTATCCGCATTCTTGGACTCGGCGTCACCAATAAGGTAACTTGGGCTTTTATTCGACGCCGTAAGTCCGTCACATTTTCATGATTTTCTGAATTCATGCTAGAAATAAGCGTGATAGACATGCTAATGTTTGGTTGGTACATGTAAATTATTTGGTTGAAAATGTGTGGAATCGCTTAGTTGGTTTTCTCTTTGTTCATCAGTGCCGGCGCTAGAGAGTTGGATTCCCCAATACAACGGTGAGGCCCCGTGTTTAATATTCAAGAGAAAATAACAGTATACGGTTTCATACGCAGTAATATATGCACTATGCACACTCGAAGTGTTTGCACTTTTGATAAATTTCCACAAATATTTCACTAGTTTTTTGTGCTCAATTTTTTAATTGTATTATACCTATAATATGAAAATATTTTCACATTAATTTTTGGCACATGCTCAGCACGAGGCCCCTTAAATCTGTGAGCCCCTGGGCCTTCCGCCAGCTTTGTAGTTCATGTTACATGAGGTTTCGATCTATTCCTGGAGTACGGCGCTACGGAAGTGAGAAACAAATTCCAGCCGCGAGTAAAAAAAGGTAGAACACTTGATATAGCGCCCCAAGTAGACATAGTCACCACAAAGGCGCTCAGGTACATGGCGCGCACCAAGCAGCCTGCCTTATACCTTCCCAGCTATAGCCGGTACTCATTTACCGACCCCGAGAGGATGGAGGGTTGAGTAAGCCCAGGCCCAGGGTGCAAAGAGCAACTGGCCCACGGTTGCTGC
>Ga0056114_1001924_pt1 | contig 10057 bp, 5 predicted proteins | sample WorMetHERISLAND1_FD_77005 | JGI IMG/M metagenome (GOLD analysis project Ga0056114, IMG submission 77005) | Marine gutless worms symbiont microbial communities from Max Planck institute for Marine Microbiology, Germany - Olavius loisae HERON... ... | reverse complement strand
GCCTATAGGAAGTCGTATATGAGAAATCGATTGGTACCAAAATTAATGACCTTGACCTTTGTTTAGAGGTCGTATCAAGGTCACGTCAACCATTGCGTTACATTTGACGTTGAATATCTCGGACCGTTAGAGATAGAGGTTTGGTTCCAAAGGACTACCAATAGGAAATGGCATATGGGCTATCGAATGGTCACGTGACTGATGACGTCACGTGACCCTGAAAGGTCAAACTCGTGACCCCATTTCGCTTAGAGCGCAATATCTCGAAAACTACTTGTGCTAGAGACTTCAAATTTGGTATGCGGATTTCTATCTGGAATGCCTAGCGGGCGCACAAATAATTTTCCCTGAAAGTGGGCGTGGCCTAGGTCACGTGACCCCTACATTTTTTTTGCATACGATCGAAGATATCTTTAAAACTACTTGAGCTAGAGACTTCAAATTTGGTACACGGCTTTGTATGGGCGATGCCGAGCAGGCGCAAGAATAAATTTCCCTGAAAGTTGGCGTGGCCTAGGTCACGTGACCCCTACAATTTTTGGCAGTACGGTCGGCTATCTTAGCGACAGCTTGGCTTTTTGTCTTAATTTATTTTCTTACTTGTTTAAGATAAAGTTATTACATTTCCGAGTTTCGAAAACGAAGTTTCGCTTTTCATTCATCATCAACAAACCCACTTCGGGAGAAAACCTCGACAGGTGCCGAGCTAGCCGGTTAGCATACAGCAAGCGCTCAAAGTCAAACAGTCTACCTAATGTGGAAAGTGGCAGTCAGGCAGTGTATACTGTCTGTCGGAAAAGACGATGAGTTTATGCACTCTGTGTAGTTCTGCAGCCGCTGCTGTTGCTGTTTGTCAACTTCAATTCCAGCTGAGTCATTAGAGGCTTTTTTGCTCCCAGAAATGTGACTTCTGAGGGGGCCTCGAGGGGGCCTCAGGAAAAAATTTTCTAGGCTCGCTATCGCTCGCCATATTTTACGGCCCCCTCATAAACAATTTTATAATTCGACCACTGATGGGGAATGCCAAGCGGGCGCACAAATAGTTTACCCTGAAAGTGGGCGTGGCCTAGGTCACGTGACCCCTACAATTTTTGGCATTTGATGGAACATATCTCCAAAACTACTTGAACTAGAGACTTCAAATTTGGTACGCGGCTTTGTATAAGGAATGCCGAGCAGGCGCACAAATAATTTTCACTGAAAGTGAGCGTCTGCTGTGAGGCAGTACGGTCGGCTATCCTAGCGACAGCTTGGCTTCTTGTACTCACCGTAGTAGAAGATCGTAGCCATTGGTGAACTGATCTGTTAACAGTTTCTCTGTGAAGCATGTTTCAACGCGTGCTGACATTAACACTGCAGACACATACATAATGCAAAAGTACTTTTGCAAAGATTACAAGCTGCGAACTACAACATCATTCTCGTCTGTTACATGCGTGTCGACATTTTCGTCTCGTCGGCGAAAATGTCGATTTTCTCGTCGTTGTAGTCACTAGATATCACTTTCAATTTAATTTTGTCAAACACAGCTCTCGTTTTGACGTTGTCGACGAAAAATCACTGCATATCAGGTGGCTGAGGGGCTACCACATGTCATAGGCGTCGAACTCGAACCATGTCAACATCCAGACTCAGTAAAAGTTATTCTCACTAAATAATACCATTTTTTGCGACAATGTGAATTGTGAATTGTGCTAGCAATCGTCCGCGGTGCCGGAGATTCATTTACTGTTATTTCGTTTACGGTGTCGAATTGTGCATGTTCGAAAATATCGTCTAGGTCACGTGATAAGTCTCTATCGTCCAGTGATGCTCACGCCACTGAATCGGCCACGTTCATCTCAAATTCCAAGTTATCATACGCTCCGTTGGTCGGCCTGTCAACATGCTCCAGCGACTGGTAAGTGGGCGGCGCACTGTCGCTTGAGTTGCTGGCGGGTACGTAGGCGTTCTCTGCGTCCGCTGGTACAGGTGCCGCCTGTGATGACGATGATGATGATGACACAGGTAAGCCGTTGGCATGCCCTTGGCTCATGGGCTCGTAAAAACTTGCGTTGGCTGCTGCAGCTGGCGTGGTTGGTTCATCCGGTGATGTGGACGAACTTCGTGGTACGTCGTAGATGTAGTAGAGAGGCTGCATGAAAGCTTTTGTCGGCGAAGTATCAGATGTGGTCGGATTTTCGTCGATCGTCTCGTAAATGTTGTTACAGTTCCTGTCATCGTTGGCACTGAGGGCGTTGAGTGCCGCCAGGTCGACGCTGTCGCTGGCGACCGAATAAATGGCAGTTGAAGTCGATGAGTCCGGCGACGACGGTGTCAGTGGCGGTAGAGGCGATACAGTTGAACTCTCACGTGAGATCAGCTCTTGACTCATCGGAGGTTTCGTCGCTTTACTGTATGAACAAATATCACGTAAAGGTATAATGTATAATAAACAGCATCATTACGCTAACGATCACCTAGGCTATTATTGCCATAATAAATAAATGTTTAATAGGAAAAAATGGGTTATCCCAAGACTCAGTGCTATCGATCTCTTTCATCTCGCAACAGGACACCATGGCGAAACACTATATGTGGAGAGTGATATTATTGTAACAGTTTCGTTTCTCCGTCCGTCCGTCCGTCTGTCTGTCCGTCACATGTCTGTATAGCGTCAAACCGATAAACATATCAACAAAATTCTTTCAGTGCCTGGTGAACCACACAGTGGTGTGTTATTTTGGCCACATATGAAAGCGAATTGCACAAATATGTAAATATGACTTGTTCGCGAAAAAAATCGCTGTCAACAAAATGGCACAAACGCCGACCACGTCGGATTTGCAACCGAGATTGAGTAAACTTATAACAAATTTCTATAATAAACTTTGGTAAAATTTCAGCAACAAACCCCAAGTTTTTAAGTACGATCAATATATGCCAAGCAAAATTTAAAATTGGTGCTCATATTGAGCTACTTGCAAAAAACGGTTTTCAAAAACAGTCTACAGATATTGCAAAAATTACGCGTTTCCGCAAGTGAAACGTACTAGAAGATATGTGCAGAATGGACCAGATCAATCCAGTCGATCCAATTTTCACGAAGATAATGCGCGAAAAAAACAATTTCATATTTTCGTTCCAGTGACGTTGACATTTAACCTTTTGATCTCAAAACTACGTTACCATCCACTCGTGAAAGGAGTAACCTCTCCATAAAATATGAACTTTCTATGCACGGCGTTTAAATTCTGATTGAGCGAAAGGTAAGTGAGAGGCGTGACAGACAGACAAGACGGACAAATATTGCAAAAATGACGCATTTCCGCTCGTGAAATATATTCGAAAACGACATGTGTAGAACGTGTCGATGATCATTTTGTTCTTCGTTTGATGCAAAAATCGATCGCTTTACATGAAACTTTTCATTAAGACATTGGTGAAAAAACGATTTTTACATTATCGTTTCCAGCTATTAAAAAAGCAGAAACATCACAATAGAAGGATACAAAATGTGCACGATGTCACTAAAAATGGTTTCTGGTTGAATATTTTCCCTTTTTTATAATAAAAACGATATATCTAATCGTTGTGTTTATTGATATATATACACTGTGTCCCAATAAAAAACATGTGACGACATTTTATACAATAACTTTAACAATAAGTGACCGATTACAATAATCTTTGGCATAGTCAGTAGTCAGTCTATGCGTCATCGAAAGATGGTTTCGTTTCCCACCTCACCTATCTAGTGCAACTACCTTACCTTGGGAAATCACAGAACACACAAAAATGACCAATTTCGCCGTAAGCAACATGTTGTTTTGTGAATAAAGAACTTTAAACAATATTTTATTTACACATAAGTTCTTTCAATCCGAGTATCTGCCAGACAGGCTCATAAAAAGTGCTCAAAATGTGGAAGATCTGAAGAGCGGGTACGATTGATCGGCAACCGGGCACGGCGGGCAGTGGCAGACCGCGTTCTGTGCGTGTCAACGAGAACACTGAGAATGTCGAAGACCATGTGCTCAGTCAGAAAGACAATCCAAAAACGCACCGATTGAATTTTGAGATCTCGTGTGAAACTGGCATTCACTGACTGAATGTACACAAAATAATTTATCGCGATCTCCAGCTCAACTGTGTCAAAACGACGTCGTGCACAGCAGCTGTCTGAAACCAATCGCGTTTCGGCGTTTCCCGTCTGACTCGTTGCAAGCAGCTGCTGTAAGAGGTACAGTTTGACTTCATATGGTTTAGGGATGAAAAGTGTTTACCGTCGAACCACCATTAAACTCGCAGAACGATCGAGTTTATGCACCAGTTGATAACAAGAAGCGATACATCGATCCCAGCCGTGTGCTACGCATGTCGGTTATTGTGTCCGTTGCCGTGTCACAAGTGGGTATGACTGAACTGATATTTGTCAACCCTGGGGTGAAGGTGAACGGCCAGTATTACTGCGATGTTTTGCTGTCTCAGCAGATGCTTTCAGCAATCAAACGTGTTGCAGAATGTTGTTTATTCACAAAACAATATGTTGCATGCGGCAAAATTGGTCATTTTTTGTGTTCTGTGATTTCCCAAGGTATGGTAGTTGCACTAGATAGGTGAGGTGGGAAATGAAACCATCTTTTGATGACGCATAGACTTACCACTAACTATGCCAAAAATTATTGTAATCGGACACTTATTGTTAAAGTTATTGTAGAAAAGGTAGTCACATGTTTTTTTATTGGGACACAGTGTATAACGTTCAGATTATGTATTCACCAGTGTTCTGTAACTGCGGAGTTTGCGTTGTTGGCAAATTGCCAATAAACATGTTGTGTTATAGGTGTACTTTGTGAAGCATGAGGCTCGAGTTTCACAGAACGAACTTGAAGATTGATGAAATTATTTTCACAGCATCATCGTGTATAAATTAAACATTCATGACTACAGTAACCGATGCGAATGCTACGGGTCAGGTCGGGTCTGGTCGGGTCAGTTAAAAGTGACCAATGTCCAACGCTGGTGTAGAACAGTGAAATAAAATTACCGTCTTTTGTTGCAGAAGAAGATAATAAGAGCCACGACAGCGAGCAGTACAGCTATGCAGATAAGGCAGATCACAACGTACAGCCACGTGGGAGATGAAGCTACCTGCAGCAGCATCATTATTACTATTGATTAAACTACAGGGTAACTAACACCATACGGCACTGCCTACACCAGATCACATAAATATTTGCCTGGGTGTGGTCATCCTATGAGCCGATTCAGGCTACTGGCTATCAAACTAAAGTGTGCTGAAACCGATTTATATAATTGTTTTATATGTAAATACATTCATTTCTCAGTCTGCGTTTAATATTTAGATAGATTTTCTTTTAACGTGTTAGTCCATTTGTGAATAGATACAGTAGTAATCAATAAAAATATCAATAATATTCACATGGTGGTTTACAGTCTTTTAAAGTTATAATAAACAAAAAGCGAAAGAATTGCGAGCCAATATGCAGAAAAACAATGCAAATGTAAGTCAGAGAGTTTATTCACAGATACAGAAAACAGAACGCTACGTTCCAGGCTACGTTCTTCCACACCTCTGCCTCGCCCTATCTCACCAACCAAAAAGTTTGAGTCATTTCTAAATTTTACTCTCAATAGATACCAGTTACCTCTATAACAGTGTAATTCGAGTTTTGTTATTATCCATTGTGCTATTGTTATTGTTGTCATTGCCTTTATTTGCACTTGAGAAATATATCTTTATTGAGAGAAATATTTCTTTCTTTTAATACAAATATCATAGAATTAACTGTATGATTGCATTTATTCTACGTGGCTTTCAGTGACAACTTACTGTGCCTGGAAGTGCTGTTGACATAGCGATTTCGCTGGGAGTTCGCAAAGCGTCAGAACACAAATCACCTATAAATGAATAATCACTGAGTTAGCGAAACGACAGGTTTCATGACGTCCACATAAACATTTACAGAACATATGATGCAACAGCCATACTCCACTGAGACGTAAACTTAGTCTGCAGCATGCAGAGTATGCAGCAGGCCAGCAGAATTGTGAGAGTTAAGTAAGTTAGTTGGGTGTCTTGGTGGCTCAGCGGTTAGGGCGTCGGACTTTCGATCCTAATCGATCAAGCGGTCGTGGGTTCGATTCCCGGCCGGTGCGTAATAACGACACCTATGTCAACTCAGCCTTCCATCCCTCCGGGTAAATCGAGCACACTTTCTGGCTGGGGTTTAGGCGGGGTGTGCTCGCTTATGTTGGGCTGCAAGTAAAATTGTGTGACACCGGATCTGGTGACACCCCGTAGTTCTGAGATGGCTTGCCACGAAGAACTTATCTGGTTTTTAACTTTTTTTAAATATTGACATTTCTACAGCGCACTATAATTAAAAAGGCACTATATCTCGATCGGTGAAACAAAACGTTTTTAACGCTGGACGGAATTGGAGTAGAGTAAGATCAGCTCGGCGGAGATCGAACGGAAGAGAGTTCTACAGACGTGGTCCAGATCTAGACAGAAAACGCCGATCACCGAGACAAGTAGCTATGAGAAATGACAAACGTGGTTACAGAGAACGCGAAGCACGGTCTTATTGAAGGGATTTTCGCCATGTCTGACGATTAATTATTTTCGAAGATAAATAGCAACAGTCTGCACATTCTACAACAATTTATGCCTGATCGTCCAAGTTTAAATTACTTCCTCCGAGCGAGACCTCATAATAAGACATTAATAGCCAAAACAACCCAACTTAATGCATCATTAAGTTGAATCATAGAAGTATCTATAAAGACTTATATTGACTGCACTTTAGGCCTATGTATATTGATTGCTCCATCTGTCTTACTATTGTACACATGGTTGCGTTTGTCAACTTGATATTAAAGAAAATGATGAATGAATGAATGAATGAATGAATGCATGATGAGCAACAATGTCTGACGATCACAGTCGGCGACGGCCGGCCGAAATTATTCGTTAATTAACACTAATTGTAAACTAACTCTCTATGGACCCACGAATGATCAAATTAATATGATTGGGTCAATCGGACACTATGTCAGATGGACCCCCGGTCGATCTGACACAGGTGTCAAAATATTAACATATTACACCAGATTCAGTAACATGCAACAAGTTGACAGTCATCGACCAGGTTCTGTGGCGCTAAGCTGTGTTGTGCTGTAAATGTGACTGCTGTGGCAATTTTGGCCATTTGTGCAACTGTTCCATGCGAGCTGCATAGTAGGCCTACCCGTGTACTCAATATTTATTTTCTGCAATAAATCCTAAGTCGAAAATGCACCTGTAAATCCAGGCGAACAGAGACAGGTAAATCCATTTACAAGATCAGTACATGTTCCTCCATATTGGCACGGATTACTAGCACACTCGTTGACTTCCCTCTCACATCTAGCACCTGCACAAAAAAAACAGAAGAATATTGGAGAAAGCATTAAATGCAACGCGCAACAAAACACTGTCGTCATTTCAAACGAAGTCAGCATAAGTCGATCGCAATTAATTGGGAACGTGCATATCTGTGCAATGTTGCAATAATTCGGACATAGACCTACCTGTGTATCCAGGAGAACAGTTACAGGTAAAGGCATTTATGAGATCAGTACACGTTCCGTTGTGTTCACACGGATCACAAGCGCATTCGTTGACGTCTGTCTCGCATCTAGCACCTACACAGAAAACAGAAGGATCGTGGGAAATGAATTACGTGCAAAATACGACAAAATACTGCAGTACTTTCGAGTTTACATCCTTATTGCAACTAATTTTCATTCACAACTTATTCTCAAGTACAGGAAATATGAATATAAGTTATCCCTGTTGAGAATGTGCATTGTAATTACTAGCAGGAGTCTCAATTGGCGGTGCAAGCCATCCCAATAAACATTGCTGTTTTCTCCGCAAGCCATTTGAATGAAATATTGCAGATCACTTTGTCATTCACATCTATATCCAAATCCAATTATCAAGTCAATTTCTAGCGCACTGGGCGCAGTAGAGATACGCAACGATAATGCGCTATCAAAATTATGCTTGCTTACATACCTACTTACTTAAGTTACTTGCTTTTTGGGAATGTGCATATTTGTGCAAATTAAATTGACTATAGAAGTTACCTGTGTATCCAGGTGAACAGTTACAGGTAAAGGCATTTAGGAGATCAATACACGTTCCGTTATGTTCACACGGATCACCAGCGCATTCGTTGACCTCTGCTTCGCACCTAGCACCTGCACATGAAAGGGAATAATCGGAAAAAAGAATTACATCCAAAATACGACAAACCGATACATTCGAGTTTAAATCCTTATTTCAACTAATTTTAATTCATAACTTATTGTCAACTACAGACAAGATGCATGTAACGATAATGCGCTATCAAAATTCATGCTTGCTTGTTTACTGACTTACTTGCACAATTAATTGGGAATGTGCATATTTGTGCAAATTAAGTTGAACATAGAAGTTACCTGTGTATCCAGGAGAACAGTTACAGGTAAAGGCATTTATGAGATCAGTACACGTTCCGTTATGTTCACACGGATCATCAGCGCATTCGTTGACGTCTGTATCGCATCTAGCACCTGCACAGAAAAGAGAAGGATCAGAATTGAATTTCATGCAAAATACGACAAAATGCTACAGTAGGCCTACATTTGGGTTTAAATCCTTTCAACTAATTTTCATTACAGCTTATTTTCAACTATAGGTAATATGCATACAACTTATCTCTGTTGGGAACGTGAATTGTTATTATTAGCAGTTATGGTTAGCTATTAACATTAATTTAACATGACCCGTAAAATATCTTGTATTGGTAATCCCAAAATGTTTAATGACACTTTGTTGTCTCAATTGGCAGTACAATGTAGCAATTGCTGTTTTCACAGCAACCAATTGGAATTTCTACAAAACATGTTGCAGACCTGATTGTCATTTACATTTACATGAAATTGCCAAGCAGATTACTGGGCAACGAGCGCATTGGAGGTTATGCAACGATAAGAAAATTTTCTTTCTGTGATAGAATCACCAATCTATGGAATAGTCTCAGATTTAATTAACAAGCAGAGATCACTGGAAGTGCTTAGCACGCTATATGCTATCGCCCGTTCGTCCATCCGTCTGTCTGTCCGTAGAAGTTAGGATTATGAATTTATGAAATTTTCAACATATGGTAACCCCATCCTTCTAGTTTTGCAGAGTAAGTTTCAGCCAGAGACTAACGGGTCCCCCCGAGCTGGGTCGCCAAACAAGGGAGGGTGAAGAAAACAAGCCATTTTCTGCCTTTAAACGTCAATATCTGTAAAACGGTAGGATACTCCCAAAGTCACTATTAATGACTAATAGGAAATCGCGCATGCGCTTTCGACTGACATCAAGATCGATGATCTGGAATCACTTTGACCTGCTAAAATATGAAATTCGCACGGAATTTCACGGCATTTCGCAGATTTGCCGTCCTCGAAGCTGCACAAGATAGAGCGACCAGCAGGTTCGGAACTGACAAGTTCATTGCCAACATTCTAGTTGAAGAATTATTGGCGGCCTTCTTTAGCGTGGTCATTTCCTAGTTCTCTCATGACTGCATTTCACTGAAATGAACTCAAACTGGACTTAATGCTCATCGGCTTTTTGTGTTTTAGCGTTTTCTTTCTATTTTTATTTTCTGGTCACCATGTGATTGACTGTATACGCTATGATAAAGTTTATTCGCCAAACAAAGGAGAGAAGTGATAAAGATTAATAAAAAAAGTGTAAAATGAAAATATCATATCTACACTGTGAGTCAAAAAAAACTGGGCCACTTTTATTTTTACTGTAACTTTGGTAAATGTTGGTCGATTTTTTAAAACTCTTTCAATGTCGGAATCAGAAAGAAATGGCTCATAAGAAGAATGAAAAATTTCCCACCATAGCTTAACTTTGTTGCTACATTACCTTGTAAAACTAACACTAGTGTGAATGTGAACCATTACAACAATGCTGTTTTACTCAGCGATGCAAAATTCAAGCAAGACATGACAAAGAAGG
>Ga0056114_1001923_pt1 | contig 10057 bp, 12 predicted proteins | sample WorMetHERISLAND1_FD_77005 | JGI IMG/M metagenome (GOLD analysis project Ga0056114, IMG submission 77005) | Marine gutless worms symbiont microbial communities from Max Planck institute for Marine Microbiology, Germany - Olavius loisae HERON... ... | reverse complement strand
TGTGTAGTTTGTGTCAGTGCTGTCAGAACATAGATTCCACCCATGATAATCTATCACAGGAAAAGAATGAAGCTTGAGTTAACTAACAATGGGACACCTGAGCTATATACGGTACGCTTGTCAAGAGAAGGGCTGATGTCACACGCAGGATTCTTCACAATTAGGCTATGCAGCGCCATTCAGGTTAGATGTTCTGAAGAAAATACATAATTAACATATATATTATAACAAAAATAACATTAAATAAACAAATGAGTAAAAGAAAACTGTTGTGTATAGTGTGTGAAAACGACAAAGTGATAGTCCTAGTGGTACTGGTTAGGTTGCAGCTACATCGTCATCATAATCTTCTACTGTGATTGTCTGCATACTGAAGAAGAGCGGTGCCGATAGGTGACAGCCGCTCGTCATAACTGCACAGATAACGCCGAGTTTGGCCCTCGAAAGTGTCGGTTGTGTCACTATCCGACTACAGTATTGTTGGGAATATATAATTAGTTCATTATTATAATAACAATAATAGCAATAATTAATAATGATAAATTTGTATAAATTTAATAATAATATTGCAGCATCACTATGCTGAAAACTGAAACAGCTTTAATTAGCATTCTGCATAAATTATCTAGCAGCCAATCATTGATGAGTATACTATCACGTGGTGTCTTCCTTTTTTGTGTGGGTAACAAAATGGCGATGTTGATTAAACGTTTGCGTTGGTAATAAAAATGGCGAGCCTGCCAGGAGCAGGAGAAAAAGTGAGCCTAGGAGATAGTATTTGTTACGACCGATCGTTGCGAGGTGCCAGCGTTCGGCGACGTGGAGTTACGGTCACCAACGCTGCCGCCGTATGTCATTGGAGGACATTCATCGTGACATTGATGACCTTGAAAAACAAGTAAATGATTTCTCATCGATTAAACATTCTGGCAGTCTACAGTCTAGCCGGAAAGGTATGCCGACTATCAAACTCAGTGGCTTTGATGGCTCCATGCCGTTACAGAGCCATTTGGCTAAATTCGAGAACTGTAGTTTTTATTATGGATGGATCAGAAGGAGAGACTGTTATCACAAGAACTCGTTAGCTCAAGCTACCCACGTGTTATGGCAGCTACCCGCTACAGCTGGTGAGGCGGATGTAATAAAATTACTCCGAAACCGTCAGGGGAACGGAATCGTAAGCAGAATGATTTAGAGCAAAATTATCTATTCACCGACGCAGACCTGGTGAAACTGTTCAAGAAGTGTATTATGATGTAAGACGCCTGTTAGCGTTTAGTTTTCCAGGTGAATCCGGATCGTTACTTGAAGTTATTGGACATGATTCATTTCTTGCTGCGTTGAAGGATCCAGCATTGAGAATTAGAGTACTTGACCAGAAAGCAACTACTCTAGATAAAGCACTACATGCTGTGGTTCGAATGTCAGCTTATTGCCGAATAAACGTTAATGACACTGCTTCTGATAGTTCAGATCGTCGTAACATCTGTGTGGTAAAAGCTGACAACGCTGTTGCTGTTAACCGTCAAGTTCTTGATGTGAACGTGGAGAGACGATTGAAATAACTCGAGCAAGATCTGGCGTCACATCAACGCAAGATCCGCCAACTGTCATCTGATGCAGATCCCTGGAGATGTAGAGCTATTGCTGCCAAACAGATGTCCAGTCCACCTCAGAGCTATCAGCAGACTATGGTCAACTACCATGGAGCGGATGTCTCCAACAACCATCGATGCTGCCATAACAGGTTGCATACCAATATCAGCGGGGACCAGAAATGTTTCTGAATGCTCCGATGTCCTTCCAGACATCACACATGCCATTGCCGTCTTCGTCGACTACATATCAACAACCATCGGCTACGTACCAAAACCGTCTGATGCAGTAGTGTTCCAGGCAACTTCGACACTATCGCCATCTCGTGGTTCTAATCGTCGCTGGGGCAGCCATAGAGGTCATCGTCGTGCAGACACTGCTGATCGTGATATCTGTCGTCTTTGTGGTCAAGCAGACCACTGGGCTCGTTCTTGTCCAAGCTGTGCCGCTGTGGCACCAGATGGTTGTTATGCTAGAAAGTCACCTAAAAGTCCTAGATGCACAAGAGAAAGTTGCATTAAATCAAAAAATCTTTCCGACGAAATCAAAGCTGTAGAAAGCCTAAAAATTATTAGGCTATAGGGTGCAGTATGTTGACAGTTACAATATACTGCGCGAGTATAAGTGTCGTAGCAGAACACAAGGCGAACAGTGCCACCTGGCGAATTGTTGTGAAATATGTGAATGCGTTGTGACACATCATAGAACCTGTGTAGCACTGCCCGGGAAATTCCTAAAAATTTTGAAATTTCTACTACTACCCAGTTATGTGGGCCTGCCAGTATTACTTCTTTTTCAGAGATAGGGTCAACGCTGATCGGCAACTGCACACTGGCTTACGTCTCATCCATGTCAAGTGTTGTTGTGGGTTCTGGACAGTTGAGCAAGGCCTGGAAGTGATCTTTCCATCTGTTCACCAGCTCGTCATGTGACCTGGCAAATCTTCCACGTGCCATCTTGATCTGTTGTTTTCTAACGTAAGTTTTTGCACATGTATTTAATTACCGTGAAGGTGCTTGTGAGCTGCATCAGCTGCATCGACACAAAAAAGAAGGACTTGTTTAAACCAGACCATAACGTCTGCAACGAAAACTTGTGAGTGTCATCATGTGTGCGTTATAACGTCACATGACCTGTTAATAGACTACCCAATAACATTCCAGCCATTTCTACATGAACTGCATATTTATCTGCCATCTTTCTCGTTCGTGGATCTGAAGGCAAAAACGGTTGAGGCAGTGCAGACGGATCAGCTCAAGGAATTAGAGGACCGTCTGAAAGCGCTCGATGACGAAGAGCAACATGCGGTGGAACAAAAGCAAGCCGTTGCTGAGCAATAACAAGCAGCATGCAAGGCTGTGTGACATCCAACCTAGCATACATTCAGTCATCAATAAATCACATGTCATTTTCACACTACACTGTCAGTGGTCAGCTGCAATGAGCCGTTAGCTGCCAATTCTAGTAAACTCTCCGATGCTTTTTCGTTTACGTTACAGACATTTCGTCGTATCCTAAAGCAGTGCAACGTAAAACTGTGTGTAGATCAGTCGTGTCCCATATTGCTGAACTAACTCGAAGCCCATACACGAAAGCACTGGAGTTATGCCCTTGTTGTGCTTTGTGCTTTTGGACACTTTGCTCAAGACGATCATTGATCCACATATAACATTGCCCACGTTCTATGCTGTTGACCTAGCCAGACTGCCACCTGTTGAGTGTCACACTGTGACACGTCAGTAGAGCTACTTGAATTACGTTCATTACGTAATGAATTGTGAAGTAAGAATATTGAGAATGATGTCTCTGCTCTTTGTGGGCAACTTGCAGCACATGCTGCAGTAACGACATCGCAGTCATTGGAGCTGAATGATCTGTGCAATCAGATGAAGTCAATGCCTAAAGTGAGACATAATGAATTTCCACCTCCGTCCTAGTCTGACGGCACATCTTATGCAGTACTGCAGAAACTGGCATAGGGGAGAAGACTTGTGTCCCCAGTGTGAAGTGAGTGAGTGAGTGAGCAGATACTTAACAGCACATCAACACAACTAGGCTACACAGTGCCATTCACATTCATTCATGCTAGAAAATACAAGACCAAGGACAAATTACAAATGGCAGAAAGCAGTGAAAGCAATAATGCCAACGGGTAAGCCAACCACTGCAGCATCAGTGTCAAACAAATGTCTGGTGATGGCAATGAGATTCTGTTCTGTGGAAACTCGCACACGCATGCCTCAGAACTGAAAGACTGTGTTGATGAAGTGAAGCAAAAACTCAAAGTGCATGGTATTGAGTATACTAAGCTGAGGTCAAGATACAAGCACCTGTATGCATCCTCCATGCCATCTGTCAACCATTGGCCATCGCGCATTTCCTGTTGCAGCCTCTATCGTCTGGAATTCTTCACCAGTGCACATCACGCATGCTGATTTCGTTCCAATAGGAAGAACCATGCAAAACGACGAACATCGACCACATATCAGATTACGACGAGATACGTTTGACGACTTGTTGCATCTTGTGGGTTGCCAATGACTGCTGTTGTGTGCAGTCAGAGAATATGTGCAGGATAGCGAGAGATGCGCAAAAACAGAAAAAAGAAGCGAGCAACCTGGTAAAGTCCGCCAAAGTCGGCGGATGGTCTGAGAAAGCATCTCGGAATTTAGATGTTGACAGACCATGTTTTGTGCAGTTTAGTTAAAGTTTATTTATGGGTTATTTATGGTTAATGTTGAATTGCATCATTTCGTCTAGTGTGTTCATATCGTTGTATACTTTGTGACCTCAGACCTGTGCATGAGGCAGACTAGTTGCTATCCACAATTGAAATCAAAGTTGTTATGTCTTTTTTCTGTTGTGCATTTTATTTGTATTTATTTCCGTTGTGTGTCAATTTTAAGTCTTGACTACTTTACATTCGAGGCTTTTACAGCGATTCATAGGTATACATAACATGTGCAAGGACAAAGAATGTAAGTTTCAAATGGCATTTAAAAGTTGCTAGAGTGGGACACAGAAATACACCATGTACATGGAACAAAGCCTCTATCTCCAGCCGTTTCCGAGATATTTGCCTCAGTGTATTGGGGTCACGACTTTGACCTTTCAGGGTCACGTGACGTCAAGTGGCCAAAATTGTGGACACACTTGCTTACAAGTAGCTCAGTGAGCTGTCATCGCTACTTCCTTTACTTCTTTTGCATCCCGTGTGACTGCATTCGTTAGATGCTTGACGTTTGTTGATATTTACCTTGTATGTTTTTGTATATTTTTGCCGGTTATTGATTATTGTATACTTTTGAAAGCGAACTTCTACCGTATATCACATCAGGTCTGTTTAAATGCACTTCAGTTGATCGTTGTTATGCAACAGAATTTATATTGTTATAGCTTGCTAGTTGCGTGTAGGCAATGATGTACCGTAATTGGTTTTAATTTGATTTAAGTCATTTTATGGGTGTTTAAGTGTCCATAATTAATAAATAATAATTAGATTATTAATAATTTAATATATTTTAATATTTTATCCAAAATTATTGATTTGCGACGTTATTTTGTAGACCTGATAATGAGAACAGTGAAACGAGAAGACTGGTCTCCAAAAAAGAGAGCTACAGCTGTCACACTTCGAAAGTAGGGTTATAGCTATCGACAAATCGCAGTCAAGATGGGCCACGGTGTAACTGCATTGGGCATCCGCAAGCTGTGTATGCGCTTTCAGGAAACAGGTTCAGTGGCTAATCAAGCTGGAAGAGGTAGAAAGAAGCTCACAACACCCAAGACAGACAGTCGGATATCGAGAATGGCGCTGAGCAACAGACGGGCTTCAGCTGGTGACATCAATAAATTGCTGAAGGACGCGGGCGTCAATGTGTCGGATCGAACTGTGCGTCGGCGCCTGGTCACCGTTAGATTGCGAGCCCGGGTCGCCAGGAAGAAGCCGTTTCTGAATGTGGAGCAGCGTCAGAAGCGAGTGGCATGGGCAAACAACACGAAAACTGGACGTCAGAAGAATGGAAAAGAGTTATTTGGAGTGATGAAACCAGAATATCAGTCTTCGGCAGCGACGGCATTTGGTACGTCTGTAGACGACCTGGAGAAGACCTTCTTCCGGAGTGCTTGACAGCCACGATGAAGCACCCTCTCAGTGTAATGATATGGGGTTGTATGTCCAGCAAGGCAGTAGGCAGGATACAGGTGCTGCAGCCACCAGATACATAAAGGAAATCCTGGAACCGAAGATGCTGTCATCAACCCGTGATCTGTTCGGTGATGGTGGTGACTTCATCTTCCAGCAGGATGGAGCACCATGCCATACAGCTCGTGTTTGTACTAAATGGTTCCAACAGCACAGTATTCAGGTGTTACCCTGGCCTGGAAACAGCCCAGACCTTAACCCGATAGAAAATCTTTGGTCCAGCTTGAAGAAGCTTGTTGCAAAGAAACGTCCGGCCAATAAGAGCAGCCTCATCGAGGCAATCATCACTGCTTGGTTTCACATAATCACACCTGCTGAGATGGAGAAGCTGGTAGCATCCATGCCAAGAAGGTGCAAAGGCAGTCATCAAAGCCAGGGGCTATCCAACACGATACTGATTGCTGAGAATTTAAAAACTAGTCACAAGCCGATTTTGTCGACGAACATGATTGTAGTACAATTTTTTGATAAATGTTATATTGAGTCATATCTGTATGGTGCTTTAATATAAAAGAATGTTGGAGATGATATTTGCATTGAAATATCAATTGATTTCTGAAAATTGCACACACATTATTGCTTGACAGACACAAACATCCAAAATCGGCAGGTGTGTCCACAATTTGGCCACTAGTGTAGTAGTGTGTTCCAAGCCCAAGAGCCCAACATGAACCAAAAAAATAATTGTGAAATTTCCAGTTGTTCGAAAAATTTAAACATTTCAATCACATGAAGCATAAGTTGCTGGTCGGACGGGTCTGGTATTTCTACACTAAACGGTCGCCAAAATGGACGAAAAACTATGACGGACCATTCTTGATAACTAGGGTCATTCTGCCGTGCGATTATGTCATAAAAAAGAAGCAAAAAGTCGACTCCACAAGTCGTCCATGGAGACTAACTGAAGATCTGCTATGGTGACACACCGACTTCTTGGCTACAAGGACCTCAGATTGACGCCGAGACCACAGTCCACATAGCTACTGGCGTCATCGTCGAAACAGCTAGACAGATAACTGACGACACATCCGTCAAGACGATTGACGAAACGATAGACCAGGCAATCAGCACGCAACCGACATCAATTCTCCGCTCACCAGGGTTGGGACGAAGAGGTTAGAGGACAGAACGTCGAGTCCATTTTGACGAGATGACTAACGCAACATTGACGCCCATCGTACGTTCACCATAATTCAGACGACTGAGTCGACCGGTGGAACGCCATGTGCATTTTGACCAGTCAGCAGTCGGTGAACAGCCTTCAAGACGTCATGACTATTTCGACAGATCTATGACTGACAGACACACGATGAGGAGTCGACTATGGCCGACTGAAGATGGAAGGGCGATGGTGTATGCAAAACGGAGAACTGAGCGTGACAGGAGACTTATGTCACGTTTCCAGGAGTTCTATATGTGATCAGCTGATAGAACGCAGTAGTCGCCCGCCGATGGTGTGCTTTCAAGCTACATATTCCGGTTATCGTGTAGTCTCGCCCGAAGACACCTTTAGCTTCAGTGTGGTCTTGCAACCTCAGCCATCAGTGCTAGAGACAGAAGAAGGCATGAAATCCAGACTTACTATGAGATTGGTGGCTGTAGAGTGTAGAGGTCATCTATAGTCATATCGTCATATCGCAGATGTCATGAAGAAGAAATATGGCGGCAATGTATCCACGTATGACTGCGCAGCATGCTGTGGATTATTCGCATCATCGTACGTTTGTCAAGAAAAAAAAAGAAAGAAGTACAGTTCTGCGCTGCCAGATATCATTCGTTTATGTCGGCAGAGAACAATGGGTTTAGGAATGAACTGCAAACGTGACTTGGGCACCCAATACGTGAAGTTTGACGTCGGCGAAATTCTGACTGGTTGGAAAGCTGTGTCTTGTGAAACGAAGAATTTGGCCACAAAAACCAAGGACGTCATTAAGAGCTGGCTTGAGTCGATCGACGATTCAACAGTTGCGATGTCCATCGACATGTACACAAACGACTTCAAAAAGAAAGCGTACCTCGACGTGCACAGGACGTGGGTGGAGCGAGATTTCAAGTGTCATCATGCTGTGTTGGCGATTCCACATTTCGGCAACGACGCGCACACCACCATCAACATCTCTACCGCCGTCGACGCCATCGTCATGGAGTTCGGTCTCTCCGACAACGACACACCGGTGACGACAGACCATGGATTGAACAGCAAAATCTGTCTCGTTTGTCTGTGCCACCGGCTACAACGTATTGGAAACGGCGTAGCGAGAAACATAAAAATGCCAACCCCGACTCTGCTGCCTATGAAACTGCCATCGCCGACCTGTGTCGGTACGTGAAGCAGGCGTCTCGTGTTCAAGAACAGTTACCGACTTCGCTGAAGCACAGCGGCAACACAAGACCGTGGACTTCAATGTACCGACGTGCAGCATCGGTCGACAAGAGCTACAACGCGTTGGTCAGCGTACTGAAAACCAGAGGTGTGTCATTTTTGTTCCGTTAACAGTTCTTTACACGTTTATTAAGTTACTGTTGGTAGTAAATATAGGACAAAGTAGAGTACTTGCACATTTCGCTGTAGTTTTAATGTATGAAAATAAAGTTGATGTAAATTTAACTGCACTTTTAATTTTATATGCACTTTTAACGCTGGAAAATTAAAGTGGCCAACCCGTCCGTCTGCCTGTTCTGAACGAAACAAGATGTAATCTTCGGCTTTGGCTTATTTTGCAGCTAATCTCTATTAGCATATTAGCATTAATTGCATGCTTACTCACGCTTTGTAATACAGATTTCTGACCACTGGACATTTTTGTCTCTGTTATATGCACTGCAGGGAAACTGGACATCGTTGCGAACGTCAGCCGCACGCTAAACGCCGAGATACTGCAAATCACGCAGTCGGCGAAAGACGTATTCGAGGCCATGGAGAAAGTTAACTCGCCCACGCTTCAGCTGGTGGCGCCGTCTTACTACTTCTTGATGCGGAAGCTGCAGACAAAAGCGACCGAATCAATAACGACCACTCTTTTTCGCGCTAAGTTACGAAAGTATCTTGGCGAGAAGTACTGGACGTCGATAAACGCGCTACACTGGATCGCATGCTTTCTGGATCCGTCGTTCAAGCATCTGCAGTTCATTCTGTCTAGCAAGCGCGATGACGCAAAGTTCAAGCGCGAGCTCCTAGAAGATCTGGACACATGGGTTCTGGATGAGATGGGCCGAGTGGAGGAGACTCTGACCGCACGCGCAGCGACAACAACAGCGACTTCCACGGACGACATGTCAAGCGAAGACAGGTGCGTTTCTTTACAACTACAGATTGTTTAAATAGCAGAAATCACAGTTGATAATGGTTGCTAATGTATAGTGTACTTAACAAAACCTAACGATGCACATCCTTAAATGCCTTTCCGCTAGAGAGCTGCACGGTAATGGAAACGACGCAGTAATACCGCGGATTTTCCCTGTGAACGTTGCGGTGGGGATGGAGTAAGCTGTTGAGGGGTTACCGCGGTAATGGAGCTTTTGTCTGCGGTAATACCGCGGTAGTCAACAGCTGTACTCTGAAATCTGAAGTTTGATCGTCTTGATGCAATAATCGTAGCAGCAAGTACATAGACATTTTTTTAAATTTTGCGATCGGTACATCTCTATATTCTGCATGGAGTTTTCGCTGTAATGAATAGATATTCTTTGGCTGTTTACACGCGGTGAGCGATAAAGTAGTGTTTGAACTTTGCGATGGAGAAAGAAACTGTCCAAAAGCTTACAGACCTCGAAAGTGACAGAGTTGTATACGAAGCGGCGAAAGGCAAAAGCATCGTATGGAAACATTTCGTGCACGATAAAGTCGACGGCGAAGCGGTGCAGTACGTGAAGTGTGCGAAGTACCAGTCAGTACTGCACTGGAAATCTCGCGACGGCACGAGTGGATTGCGTGCCCATATCGACTACTGTAACTCGGCAAAAGTACCGCATTCGCAGCCGAAGATCGCAGCCTGTGCCGGATTTTCAGCTGCCATGGTGCCGAAATTGCCGGCTGCTGTGAAGTCAGACGCGACTGATGTTATCGTCTGTTTGTGTGCTAAGGACATCAGGTTTGTTGACGGGCCTGGGGTAAAATGGGGTAAAAATAAAATGCGGACTGCGACTGCTAGCTGTTTATGGCTAGCGTCTATCTTAAGCTTTGATGTGTGAGACGGCCCCATCAGCACGATCACACCATGTGCAACCTGCTGTGTTTGACAGGCAGCAGACCAGTGT
>Ga0056114_1001922_pt1 | contig 10060 bp, 8 predicted proteins | sample WorMetHERISLAND1_FD_77005 | JGI IMG/M metagenome (GOLD analysis project Ga0056114, IMG submission 77005) | Marine gutless worms symbiont microbial communities from Max Planck institute for Marine Microbiology, Germany - Olavius loisae HERON... ... | reverse complement strand
TTCGTTTACTGTATTTTCGCATGCTAAAATTTCTTGTCATCATTACACTATGTCAGAAGATGATGACATAGAATGATGCCATGAAATTTTTGCATGCGAAAATACAGTAAACGAATTTTTGCCATTTTCTACGTTTAATTAGTGTCATCGTTACACTAGCGTTAAAACGGCAGTTTTTTTACATTAGTTAATAGTAATCATGGCCGTATTACTTACCGTTTGTAAGATATTTTTGCATATTAAGGTTGAAAATCGTCATTTTCGTCCACTGTATTCTGGACCCCCCCAGTGGGCGAACGCCCAGCAATATCAACGTCATCTATACATCACTGAAAAGTACATTTAGTGGGCTACAATTCCGTTGCTGGCAATACGAGTCATCTTCATTCGTTTACCTGTTGTTACCCCCTCAAATCTGCGAAATTCAGAGAAAATTCAAACTTAGCAGTTCAAGGTCATCGACCTAGGTGCCAATTGAAAGTGCATATGCCATTTCCTATTGGTCATTAGTAGTAACTTTGGTCGTATCTCGTAGCGTTTTTGAGACATAGACGCATAAAAGCTAGAAAATAGCTTGTTTCCCCACCCTTGTTTGAGCCCCCGCTTAGGAGGAACCCGTTAGAATTTCGGGATGAGACGTATCTCGCAAAAACTAGATGGATGGGGCTACTGTATGTGAAAATTGCATAATCCTAATTTAAACCATTTTTAACTGATCCACCAATGTGACGGTGGGGGGAGGCGGCGATAGCGTATACCGCGCTCTCCATATATGCTGTTGCGTGCTAAAAATGAATCAGTATTGCAGGTCACAGTTAGGCACATGTGCTGAAACAGTGATAATACTTCCGAAACGGTGCGAAATAACGACATATTACAGCTGTTATGTTACCGTTTCTGTGTGGAATAGTAGTGCCATGACCGATGACTGGACCTGGAGTCGACAGCACTACCGTTAGTTTGTGATCGCTAGCGTTCTTGTAGAATATGTACATGAACCATGAGCAGTGAGGGATATGTGATAAGGGAGGATGACCCAGCGGCAGAGACGTGATATCCAGCAACTTAATGTCGACCTACAGAAGGTGAAACGTATTCATCGAATTACGTGGTAATTTTGAATGTGGAAGTGTTTGACAACAAACAGTACAAGTCTTTGTCAGCTGACTGCTGAGTTGATATGTCTATTTGATTGACAGCTTCACTTACTTTGTCAGTTCGTTGACTGCCGTCGTCGACCACGTCACAGTGATATCATACAGTGTATGTGTGGTGTCGATGGCCGACTGTCCATTGATTAGCTATTACGTACTGCAGGCGTGACTCCGAGCCAACCAGCCAGCAGTCAGCTCAACGAGTGTCCATCGCTGCCTGGCTATAACTGTAGTAGGCAGTTACGGAAGTATATTTCTGACGGAATGTACTCGCTGTGACAGACTGTACAGTAATAGCCACAACGTAAGGCGTCGTGATGTCGTTGACACTGCGTAGTTCTGTGAGCGACGATAAACAGTCATCACCTGTTGTTTCCTTGTCGTCAATACGTTGACGCGTCGATTCGCCGAAGACACATTAATTACAGTCATTACTCGTGTCGTGTCGTCGCAATAAGTTTACTGTTGAAGTGTGTAGAATAGTTGACTATCATTCGTTGAATTATGGTCTGAAACAAAGCTGTGTTCTGTCTGGAGGCCGTTATGTACAAACGTCTGTAAATGTGACGTAATGATTGGCAGTGAGTGTCTAACTTTCACCTCGGCAGAATCCGTCATTCCTCAGGTAAATTCACTGCAACTGTTGTTTAAATCTACACATTAATCTGAAGTAGACACTGAAGGAAACGTGCCGTAGGACGCGACGCGACGGTGTCACATTAAGTCCGGTCGTAAATCTGTTTGTATTAAACAGCGCTCACGTTGGCTGGCGTGCGGCGTCAATGTCGTCATGTTATATAGCGCTAAAGTCAAAAAGTTTTGACAATATTCAACAATATTAATGTAAAAACCAACTACTCACCCGTCTCTTCGTCTTGGTGATATAGGTCTCTTAAGCGATTAGTGGGGAGTGAGTCCGTCGTCTAATGGCGAGACACAACACATCAAATGACTTGGTCACTCATAGCGGGACATTATTCAGTTTTGTGGAAATCATCTCAAGGAAGTTTTTTGTGCATCGACTGCCCTTGATGGGTAAATGATGTTCATTGTCGTGGTTTTTACCTGTGGGCGGTATGTTTGAATGACGTTGTCTATAGCTATTCATTGCCACGTGATGGGTGAGTGAGTGTGTATGAATGCGAATGACGAAGGGCTGCCAATCAAGTGACGAGCCCGACGCCGTCTCCGCTGTTATGTGGCTGGGCGCACGTGCAGTGTAGACTACATACAGACCGTAGAGAATTTAAAAAGCAAACAGGTGTGTTTGTGTCACAAAAAAACTCGCGTTTATCGCACGGCACTGCTAGTTGGCGTAGGGGCCTAAGGTGGAACGACTGATGACGGCGGTGACACGCTATACGTGGGTGGTCTGTACAGGTGGAGTCAGTGAACCTATCAAGTCATGCCATCGAGCGAGTCGACACGCATTTGACGGTGATTACGACGAGGTTGTCAACGCTCGAGAGAACAGTCGACGGGTCAGAGAGGAGTCCAGCTGAACGCTGTCTGACGGACAGACTGAGAGACGTGGAGGCGGACGTGAGACGACTTGGTGACGCAGTGAGAGTGGGACGTGACGGTGACGCCACACTGAGCCAGCCTGCTGCTGCTGCTGCAAGTGGTGGTGGTGGGGGAGGTGATCTGCAGTCAACTGTTGAGAAGCTGACCATCTACGAGGGTGTCATCACTGTGTTGAACCGTGAAGTGGAGAAGCTCAGTACACAGGTCTGCACGTCACACCAATCATCGTACATGATATTAGCTGATGAAAGTATTTGATAACGTCTTAACTGTTAGAAATAGCTTTCACCGGGAATACAGCCATCAGGCTGCAGTTGTTTCCTTTTTGATGATGATAAGTTGACTAAGTCAAGTTTGTTGTCGTTTGTTACTTTTTGAAAGTTAATCTTTGTAAAAAATTTTTATTGTACCCAATCGTATTCATCAAGTGTCTATCTCGTGTAAAAATATCTTTGTTGTCGGTGATTTCAGTTATGAACTTCAGACAGTGACGTCACTGCTTACTGCTGACTCCTGTCGCACTTGCTGCCTGTTTGTTGAGGTGTGAAGTGATGTGGTGGGCGTGGCATTACGTAGCGGCTTGCAGGCTCGTAGAATTATCACCATGTAGTGATGTCAAACCAGACTGGAGTGACAACATGCTGGGCGCTGTAATGACGTTGATGACTGACGTCACACAGTGTGGCATGGTAGTCAGACTACTGAAGAAGATTCCCAGCCTTGACATTTGACACATTGTGGACAAGTTGTTCACGTGAAGGCGTTTTAGTTACCAAGAAGAAGTATATCATGATACATGATCATGATATGATATGCTAATTTAACGCGTTAACCTTTGATATCCATCGTTGCCATATAGGTACAACTATAAAGCATCCCATACGAGACTGAGTTAAGCCGTCAGTTGTAATTTTTTGACATCAGGGCACTCTGACGTTCAGGGCTGAGCATCAGAGTGTCCGGATGTCAAAATTATAAGTGATGGCTTTACCCAGTTTGACACAGGATGCTTTTTAGCTGTACCCATATGGCAACAGTGGGTGTCAAAGGTTAAAAGCTGGTGGGTAATCACTGGTGTTATTTCAATGGTCAGTAGTGTCTACCACAGGTAACCAGAAAATAAAAATTTCAAGAAAGAAACTAAAACAAAAAAAAACCATATGAGCAGTAAGTCATCTCCAAATCCTGGCAGTTGTGATGGAACTCTCAGACTATGGAGGAAAGATTTCTGGAACAGATTGATTTTGAGTTTGTATAGAGTGAAAGACCGCGGTGACACAGTGTGAGACTGAAAATGAAGACAGAGACCGTGATGATGTGATATGTGCAAGTGAGGTGAGTCTTGATATTGGCAAGATAGTTTACACTGTGACGTCACACTTGCCATGTCTTTGGTAGAGAGAGAGAGAGAGAGAGAGAGAGAGAGAGAGAAATTAATTTGCCAAGTCAGTCAGTGACAGCATCAAACGTACACAGCATAAAATGGCAGGCTGCCAGAGCATATGCCTGTCTTCGCTGGCCACCAGTGACAATCGAATCAATAATAACTGACATAACTAAAGAAAGAAACATACATATAAACGTGATAAAACATCTGAGCCAACCGGAGTGGCCTGTGATGGTGATGACCTGTTGACCTTTGCCTTTGACACTCGACAGCTTGTGTTATAAACAAGATAATAAATGCCAGTTTGTGTCCATGCATCAGTGGAATACAGACTGAAAGTACTGTAGGAGTTGATGTGTTGAATTGCTGGTGATGTGTTGAAGATGGAAACATTGGAAAGACAGCGCCAGTTGGAGCGAGAACTGATCGACACAATGGACCGTAAGGTGCGATCACAAGAACGCCTTCTGGCAATGAAAGATGCAACGATCACTGAGCTTGAGTTGCGGATCACATCAGTGGAACAGACCAGCTATGATGGTACACTGCTGTGGCGCATCACAGACTTCCAGCGTAAACGCCAGGATGCCATCTCAGGCCGTGTGACCAGCATCTACTCTCCACCATTCTTCACCAGCAGAACAGGTCAAACATCACAGTCACCATTCTTGATTGTGAACGTGAACTATAATCACTGTCACTATTTCACCAACAAAACAGTAGTTTGTTGGCAGACTTGCCATCAGTTTTGAATCACCTTTAGCATGTCGCATTGTGTTACTGTTTCATATGATTTGTATTCACTGTTTCTTATGTGTTTAACTTTGAAATTGTGACAGTTTTGATGTCTTTAAACGATTCTTGAAAACGATTCTTTCCAGCCGTTACTAGTGTGACCAGTGCATTAGAGGCTTCCTAACGAGATGTATAATCTACGTTTTACTGACTGACTGACTTACTTGTAGTGTCCATAGATACTCTGATAGAGTGTTTGATGAATTTTGTGTATATACACTGTGTTAAAAACAACTTGTGGTACATTTTATTCTGTATCTCGTAGATTAATGTTTAGATTTAAACATCCAGCTCTTTCTGTAACACAAGCATGTCACTCAGAATCATGACAGTCAGTTGCTGTAACGTTATCCCGTACTGAGGGTGAACTTCATATGGCTGGCAGATGAGAGTTGGTTTAAGTAAGTAAGTAAGAGATTTATATAGTGCCAAAGTCTTGGAAGAGAATCAGGGCGCATTACAGGGGCCGCTAGGGGGCAGGATAGGCTGAAAGAAAGTAGTGCGTCTTTATTGTCTTAAATTCCAAGAAATGGACAAAATGGTCTGAGCACAAGCAGGAATTTGCAAAAAATGTTGTCCTCAGTGTCCTCACATACTACGCTGAAAACTCGCTCCAACTTTAGCTAGTCAGTAATGCCTCCATTAGAGATGGCTCTGGGGTGAACAGTGACATTCTGTTGGTCCTGGAGCTAAGAACTTATTGGTCAGTATTATTGTGAGGTTTTAATGAAAATGGATCTGCTTCTGCACATAACTTTCAACAGACAGTGTGCTATGTGTGCAGGTTACAAGATGTGTGCGCGGTTGTACCTGAATGGTGATGGGATGGGCAAAGGCACTCACGTTTCACTGTTCTTTGTCATCATGCGAGGACCTTGTGATGCGCTGCTCAAGTGGCCGTTCAGACAGAAGGTTTGTGTGCGTGATGTAGCGCTCGTCGTCGGTTTATTTGTTGACTACTTTGAGTTTTTGATTCAGCCTCCAAGTGACTGAAATGTGCGGAGATTACACGCCAGCGGTACATAGATATCGATGTATAACTTTTGTGCTTATGACAGACTTTCTGCAAGTTAATCTTATTTCATATACACCGTGTTCCAAAAAAAGGAAGCCACCAAACTTTTGGCAATTTAACTTTCTCAAATCTTAACCGATTTTCAAAATTCTTTCACTGCAGAATAGAGGATGAATATTTCCAACAAAACTGCGTAATATTTTCCACCACACCTTAATTATGTTGTTGCACTACCTTGGGAAATTTAATAGTTCAAATTTATTGCAAATTTCAACAGAAACAAAATCAAAAAGAGTGTCGTATTTGACAAAAATGAAACGTTTATGTTGTCATACGGTTGACTGGAGATAGGCGTATTGTTTTCTACAGCATATGCTCCAAGTGTCCACCGCTCGCCTGCACGCATGCACGAAAACACTTGCACCACTCGTCAATGCATTGTCAGTGATGCTCTGGTCGACGTCATGCCACACTTGCTGTACACACTGTTTCAGTTCATCAGTGTCGTGCACCCGCGACTGGTACACTTGCTGTCGGACGACGCTCCAGATCCTGTAATCAACCGGATTAAGGTCAGGGCTGTTTGCTGGACAAAGATCCGATGGAATGAAAACCGGCATTGCTCAAGAAGTAACACAGTGTCGCGTGTCGGTGTGCTGTGGCGTTGTCCTGTTGAAAGACGAAAAATTCCCCTGATACCTCGCACATCACGGGGAGTAGCTGCTTTGGCGGTACTAAGCGCCATTGATCTTAATGTCCGGGTCGACGAAGACGAGTTCTGTGCAGCCCAGCTTCGATATGCCGACAGACACCATAAGGGACTGACTGAACGTGGGTCAAGTGCGCAGGAGACGTTCACGAGCGACCTCTTTTTTCCTCGTCGTCAATCGTCTGCTATTTGCAAAGAATATTTAACAAGAACCACAAATTAAGCAAATAATAAGTATTAAGTCATGTGCACTAAAACTAAGTGTTTTCAAAAATAAAATTTTCTTGTTTGCATTTTCTTCAAGATTTGCAACAAATTTGAACTATTAACTTTCCCAAGGTAGTGCAAGAACACACTTAATGTGTGGTGGAAAATATTACGCAGTTTTGTTGGAAATATTTATCCTCTATTCAGCAGTGAAAGAGTTTTGAAAATCGGTTAAGATTTGAGAAAGTTATTGCCAAAAGTTTGATGGCTTTCTTTTTTTGGAACATGGTGTATGTTGTGAATTATTACATTATTTTAAATTTGAAGTAATTATTGTCCATACTTAAACTATAGCGCAATAAATGATAATAATATTAGTAACTAAACTGTTAGTAAACTGACAGGCATGAAGTCAAGACGAGTCGTGACAACATTGTTTAATGATTCTAGTCCTGTTCAGTTGCATGTCAAACGTTAAACACCTATGTTTGTTGTTTACCTCAGTTGGTTAAACATTGTTTGGCTTGTTGTGAATATGTTGCTGTGGTGGCAATGACGTCTGTTGTTATGTCTGCTGATGTTGTCGCAATGTTATCATTGTTTATCTGGACAACAGGATGTCACAAAAACAGCCGTAATACAACCAAACACATCACATGAAGTTGTCGTACTTTGCACCTTAGAATTAATATGTGGTACTAAAAACTATACTTTGTGACTTGTGATTAAGTGAAACATTGAGTGTGCTAGTGAGTTGAGTGCTGTTGATTGACAGGTTGTTGTCGCTGTGTTTCAGGTGACGTTGATGTTTATTGATCAGAATGGTCGCGAACACGTCGTCGACGCGTTCCGTCCTGACCCAACGAGTTCATCATTCAAACGACCGACGACTGAAATGAACATTGCTAGTGGCTGTCCACTGTTGATGTCACTGACAACACTCGATGCCCAGAACAACGCCTACATTAAGGACAACACGGCATTCATTAAGATCATCGTCAACTGCGAGGATCTGAACTAATGCACAGCCAGCGTGAGGCCTGTTTTAGGCACAAATCATTTATTGCTTCATAGGCAGTTTTCATTGAAAATATGTGGTGCCGCCTATACATGCTTATGTAAAATTTGCGCAGAAAAAAATGCGTCATGATCTTCTGTATAGTGTGGATAGTTTGCACCAAGAATGATGGGATTTGCATTCTGGACGTGTTCATATATTAACATTTAAGGTAGATAATCTGGTGTCGGTAGTTGTGTAGTGTGTAACTGTGTATGTTGTGATGAACTTGTGTTTGATGTTTTTGCTTTGTATTTGTTAAATGTTAGAATTCAAGTGTATCATTGATGATTGCACTTTGATTGTTAGCATCACATGCCAAACAGATGAATACACTGATACTCTGAATCGGTAATTACTATAGTCTGATTATGTTAGCATGAATAAGGCATTTCGCACAAGTTACAAATGGCTTCAGCACTTGGCTTGCTGAATATTCCTTCTGATGTCATGTCAGGAGGATGTTGTAACACAGTGATTAATGCTGATGTAACATTGACTTAACACAACAGCATGGATGTGTGTTGTTTGTAGAACTTTTGATGTGATGCTAAGCATCTGGTCATTTTACCATATATTAAAACAATGAATGCTAAGACATGTAGATGCAACGTACAGTAACTTCATGTGATATGTTTGCTTGCATTATGGCTTTGTGTTTGGGCATCTTGTTGGCCATGTAAGCAGTGATAACATTGCTTCATGATTAACTGCTTTAGTTGTCAAACACAGCCTGTATCTATCATGCCCAGTTCTATTGTGTTTGTACATTATTGTCTTGTCGCGACAGTCATTGCATGTACAGGATCTTCTGGTTGTAGCCTTGTGTGGGCTCGCGAGCATTGTAGAATAAGCGCACCTCGTTTCCTGGCTGAGTGTCATAAAAGGCGACTAAACCACGGTAGCTTTGTTTTGCTGTGTTTTGCATAGTTTGTTTTTATCTGGGCTGTCTTCAGTTTCTGTATTGTCTGTATTTTTAATTTGTATTCTGTCCTGTATTTTCCAACGTGAATGGCACAGTATAGAGTGCTGATGTGCCGTTAAGAATCTCACTCACTCGCTCGCTATTGTGTTGGTGCAGACGTAAAACCATGCTCAATCAATCAAACTCACTCGCTCACATGCCCACAGCAGTGGAAATACACTAACATTGTAGCCGTCTATAAATACGAAGAATGCTAAGCTGAGTGTGACAACTGCCATGGCATCTCCCTCCTACTGTTGGTCACTGGGTAAGTTCTAGCCTGAGGAATGCTTCACACACAGACTCCTTGTTCTTGTTGTAGATGTGGTTATGTCAGAGTCGCAGTGTGGCTTGTGATGTGTGCCGTCATAACTGGTCTGTTCCACTGGTGTGATCCTCAACTCTCGCTCAGTGATCGTTGCATCCTTCATTGCCAGTAGACGTTCCTGTGATCACATCTTGTGGTCGATCATGTCAAGCAGTCATATTCCAACTGATGCTCTCTTTCTAATGGTTTCATCTTCAACACAGACACAATCAAGCCTGATTCAGCATCAGAATCTCTTTCTGGCTTTCATAGACCTGACTGAAGCCCTTGGTGTCAAAGGCTTTAGCTGACAGCTACTTTGATACACCTAGTCCGGCAGGTACTCAGTAAGTTGAGCTGTCATCCGACCACAACTTGAGTAAGTCCAAGTGAGAGTCAAACATGCCTTCATTTGTCACTCCAGGAGCATATTTTTAATAACGACCAAAGTGGAAGTCTACAGAGCTATCTGTATCTTGATTCTCTTGCACGGTTGTGGGTTTTGGGCTCCATACTGACGTCACATTAAGGCTGTTGAGGCATTCCATACTCTTTGTGTTCAGAGCATGCTTGGTATCTGCTAGTGACACAGGGTGACACAAGTAGAAACTCACCACAAAGCTGCATACATTGACTCATTTGAGCACTTGTTACTGCAGAGACGACTCTAATACACGTCATCAAACCGTCTTCTTTGACTCATACTTTATAATGAGCTACTCCAGGGACGGTACATGCTCTCCAAACACCAACATTCTCCAGGCAGCCCCGGGCCCTTGAACGTCCTTGAACAGTTTCAGAATTTTTTTGTTTTTGATTTGATTGATTGATTGATTGAGCATGGTTTTACGTCTGCACCAACACAATATAGGTTATACGGCCGACGGTTTTTACAGGTCTGATGACCCAACCAACAGTGTCAAAGCACTGAAGGAGGGTGG